>CXWF01000571.1_pt1 | contig 15518 bp, 18 predicted proteins | sample 468421 | NCBI WGS metagenome assembly CXWF01 (sample SAMEA2620812, study PRJEB7988) | marine metagenome | biome: marine biome (ENVO:00000447); feature: surface water layer (ENVO:00002042); material: "saline water (ENVO:00002010), including plankton (ENVO:xxxxxxxx)" | depth 5 m
CATTGGGGTTCTGTGCATAGGTGAAAGCGATCCGGTCCTCGCCCCGCAAGCGCGAGAGCGTTTCGTCATCCACCGAGTAGTTGCCGTCATGATGCGCCACGGGGATGGTGACGATGTCGCCCGCGTTGTAGCCGTTCGTGAAATCCGACTGCGAGGTTTCCACTTTCAAATCAAGGGCCTTGCAGACGAACTTGAGGTTCGCGTTCCGCATCAGCGCCCCCGGCAGGAGGCCGGTCTCGGTCAGCACCTGAAACCCGTTGCAGACACCCAGCACATAGCCGCCCCGGTCCGCATGGGCCTTGAGCGAGGCCGAGATCGGCGACTTGGCCGCGATGGCGCCGCAGCGCAGGTAATCGCCGAAGGAAAAGCCGCCGGGCACGCCCACGATGTCCACGTCCGACGGGAGCGCCGTGTCCTTGTGCCAGACCATCGAGACCTGCGCTCCGGCGCGCTCAAAAGCCACGGCCATGTCGCGGTCGCAGTTCGATCCGGGGAAAACGAGGACGGCGGCTTTCATGGGGAACTCCCTCGGTGGCGCTTGAGCCGTGCTTTAGACGCGGGGACATGCGGGGTCAAGCGAGGGGCTCGAACCAAGAGTCTCATTTACCATTTGTCAGATGCATATTAAGCCACTAACCTAATTCGCGACACGATATTGGACCGCACTCCCTTCATGCCCGACCGCCCCCCTCTCCCGCCCGTCCCGGCGCGAAATGAAGACCGGCTTGCCGCTCTCCGGGCCCTCGACGTGCTCGACACCGATCCGGAAGCCGGATTCGATGATATCACGGCTTTCGTCTGCCGGATGTGCGAAGTGCCCGCCTCGATGGTATCGCTCGTGGACCGCCACCGGCAGTGGTTCAAGTCCGCGCAGGGCTTCGACGAGCGCGAGACGAACCTCGAAAGCTCTATCTGTGCCTATGTCGTGCTGGAAGAAGAGTTCATCGAGATCGAGGATCTGACTCAGGATCTGCGCACGGCGCGTAACCCGCTGGTCACCCAGGAGGACGGCATCCGGTTTTATGCCGGCGCACCGCTCCGGCTGTCGAGCGGCCATGTGGTCGGCGCGCTCTGTGCGGTGGACAAAGTGCCGCGGAAGCTCACGGACCTGCAACGCGAGACGCTTGTCGTTCTGGCAAGACAGGTGACGGCGCAGCTCGAACTGAAACAGACGCTCGCGCAGGCCGAGACCCTGCGCAAGGAGATCGACCATCGGGTGAAGAACTCGCTCCAGTCGATCTCGGCCCTCACGCGGATTCAGGCCCGCAAGGCCACGGAACCCAATGTGCGCGAGGCGCTCAAACAGGTGCAGGCGCGGGTGGAGATGGTGGCCGCGTTGCATGAGCAGCTGTACCGGACGTCGGCCACGAACGTTGTCGACCTCGCCAACTTCGCCTCGAAGGTCGCCGCGATCCTGAACGGCACCAGCCCGCCGAACGTGCAGGTCGTGGTGGATTTCGAGCGGTGCGCGGTGACGGCGGAGCAAGCCTCGGCGGTGGGGGTGATCCTGAACGAATTTGCGTCGAACTCGATCAAGCACGCTTTCCCGAACGACCGCCCCGGCGTGGTGCGCTTCACCGGAAAGGCCGGCAACGACGCCTCGGTCGTGATCGAACTGTCGGACGACGGGGTGGGCATGGGCCCGATTTCGCACACCAGCGGCATCGGTCTCGCCGTGATCGAGGCCTCGGTCGCCCAGCTCGCGGGATCGTGGGAGCCCCGGCTGGACGAGACCGGAACCGCCGCGCGCCTGACATTCCCTATTGATGACGCGCCCGCCTGACAGACAAAAGCCGCCCGGTTGGAGCGGCTTTTATCTTTCTTCGTCAGGGCGTTGTCAGCCCATGTGGATCTGATAGCTCTCGATCACCGTGTTGGCCAGAAGCCGCTCGCACATGTCGCGCACCGTGTCCTCGGTCGTGCCCTCGGCCACGTCGAGCTCGATCACCTTGCCCTGCCGCACGCCATCGACCCCGTCGAAGCCGAGACTGCCGAGCGCATGGCGCACCGCCTCCCCCTGCGGGTCGAGAACACCGTTTTTCAGCATCACGTCAACGCGCACTTTCATCGCGGCGGCTCCTTTCAGTTGATCAGCGTCGGCTTGGTCGCGTGGGTCACGTTGGTGGGCAGAACACCCAGCCGCCGCGCCACTTCGGTATAGGCATCGGACAGGTTGCCGAGATCCTGGCGGAACACGTCCTTGTCGAGCTTCTGGCCGGTGTCCATGTCCCACAGCCGGCAACTGTCCGGGCTGATCTCGTCGGCGACGATGAGGCGCATGAAATCGTTGTCCCAGACGCGCCCGACCTCGATCTTGAAGTCGACGAGCTTGATGCCCACGCCATGCATCACGCCGGACATGAAATCGTTGACCCGCAGGGCTAGCGCGACGATGTCGTCGAGGTCCTGCTGCGTGGCCCAGCCGAAAGCGATGATGTATTCCTCGGGCACCAGCGGATCGCCGAGCGCGTCGTCCTTGTAGGAGAACTCCACGATGGGACGCGGCAGTGCCATGCCCTCTTCGAGCCCGAGACGCTTGGCCATCGACCCTGCGGCAAAGTTGCGCACGATGATCTCGAGCGGCACGATCTCCACCTGCCGGATGAGCTGCTCACGCATGTTCAGCCGCTTGATGAAGTGGTTGGGCACGCCGATCGCGGTGAGGCCGGTCATGAAGAACTCGGACAGCCGGTTGTTCAGCACACCCTTGCCTTCGATCACGTCCCTTTTCTGTGCGTTGAAGGCGGTCGCATCGTCCTTGAAGTACTGAACGAGCGTCCCGGGTTCCGGGCCTTCATAAAGAACCTTGGCCTTGCCCTCGTAGAGCTTCTTGCGTCGTGCCATGAAACGTGAGCCTTTCCCGCGGCCGGCAAAACGCCCGCCAATTCCCGCGCTATAGTCGATTGCCCCAAGCCCCGCAAGGATGCGCAGGGGTTGCGGCAGGCCGTTTGAGGGGGCATATGGAGTGGAAACAGGCTCTAGCTGGGACCACGGGAACATGACCACTTTCGACGATCGCGAATCCGCTTTTGAGAACAAGTACGCTCACGACGAGGAAATGAAGTTCAAGGCCGAGGCCCGCGCGAACAAGCTGCTCGCGATCTGGGCAGCCGGGCTGATGGGCAAGAGCGGTGAAGAGCTGAACGCTTACATCACCGCCGTGATCAAGGCCGATTTCGAAGAAGCTGGGCACGAAGACGTTGTGCGCAAGGTGGCGGGCGATCTTGGCGACAAGAGCTCGGCCGACGAAATCCGCGCCCAACGCGTGGCCCTGCTGGCCGAGGCGAAAGCGCAGCTGATGGGCGAAGTCTAAGCCCTTAATAATTAGGTGAAAACTTGCCGAAAGGCATCCTGAAACAGGGTGCCTTTCGGCATTTATGCGCCGATTTCAACGGGATAATCGGAAACATGCGCGGCAGACGCGCGTTGTCGCTCCAACCAAACTGGAGAGAGACAATGCATACCAAGGGCATGAAGATTCATGTCGGCGGCGCCGCGTTACACGTCCAGACGATGGGCGATCCCGACGCCCGGCCGATCCTGTTTCTGCATGGCGGGGCCGGAAGCCTTGCCGAGTTCGAAGACCTGCTCCCGGGTCTCGACGAATTCTGTTGCGTGTTCCTCGATCTGCGGGGGCACGGGCGATCGACGCTGGGCAAACGGCCGCTGAGCTATCCGCAACTCGCCGACGATATCGAATATGTCATCCAGGAGCTGGACCTCGACCGTCCCGTGCTTCTGGGCCATTCCGATGGTGCCACCGCCGCGCTCGAGGTCGCCGCGCGTGGCCGGGTGCCGATCAGCGGCGTCATCTCGCTGGCCGGACGCGCCTGGCGCCCCCGCCCTTCTGTATTGGAAACCCATATCGGGCGGATGACCCCGGACCTTTACCGGCACAAGTCGCCCGCCGCCGTGTCAGACTACGAGGCGACCAACCCCGAGCCGGATTTCGACCGCTTCTTCACACAGGTCGCGGGCATGTGGCGCGACGTGAGCGACGGCAATTATCCCGGCGACCGGGTGGAACGTATCCGCTGCCAGACGCTCGTCCTCGGTGGTGAACACGACCACCTCGTCTCGGTCGAAGAGACGATCACCCTCGCCCGCGCCATTCCCCACGCGCATCTTGGAATCGTCCCCTATGGCTGCCACAGCCTCCATGCCGAGCAGCCTGGTCACATCCAGCCGTTCATCTGCGACTTCCTGATGTTCATGGACGACTACCAGACCCCGCATGGCGAGGCGGTCTTGCCGCAAGCGCGTTGATCATCTTCCCGATTGGCGGGGGGCCACTGCGCCATATGCGATCAATTCAAGCTGTTAACCGCGCCTTATGAGCGCGTGGCCTAGGTTCGCCCCGCAAGATGAGGGCGAGCGGCATGAGGACACGGATCGATCCGGGACACCGGAGCGCACCTATGGAACGCGGACGTGTCGGGCGGGCTGTGCTCCTGCGCCAGATCACGCCTCTTGTCGTGTTCGGGGTGCTCGCTCTGCTCTTGCGCGACCGGATCGCGGAACTCGACCTCGCCCACATCCGGGCGAGTCTGGGCACGGTCGGGCCGGTACGATGGGCGCTCGGCATCGTTTTGACCGGGATCAGCTTCTGGGCGCTCGGGCAATACGACGTGGTCGTCCACCGGCTCGTGGGCCGCGACACCGACCCGCGCCGCGCCGCGCGCAGCGGAATGACCGCCATCGCGGTTGGCCAGACCGTGGGCATGGGCACTCTCACAGGCACATTCGTTCGCTGGCGAATGCTGCCGGGGCTCGGCCTGCTGGACGCGACGCGCATTTCGGCCATCGTCACGATGTCCTTTTTCGCCGCGTGGGCTGTCCTCACAGCCATGTCTGTCCTGACCTTTGGCGTCGCGGTGCCGTACGCGACCCCCGCCGCGGTCGCCATTCTGATACTGGCCTATCTCTGCATTTTATTGAGCGTATGGCGGCCCGGTCCGCTCGCCCGCTGGCCGCTCCCGCCACTGAAAGCCATCGTGCTTATCCTCGGGTTCACCACGGTCGATACGGTCGCGGCGGGCGCCGTGCTCTGGACGATGCTCCCTACGGGGATCGAGATCGGGTTCGGCCCACTCGTCGCGGCCTATCTTCTGGCTCTCGGCGCGGGGCTGGTCCTGACGACCCCCGGTGGAGTCGGGCCGTTCGAGGTCGCGCTGCTGGCGCTGTTGCCGGCCACATCGCCCGAACCCCTGCTCGCCGCTGTTCTCGCCTACCGCGCAGTCTACTACGCCCTGCCCGCCCTGATCGGCGCGGTGCTTCTGGCCCGTCCGCCCATGCGCCCGCCCCTGCCCGCAACCGCGAATGCGGCACTCGAACAGGTCGACCCGCGCAACCTGCCGCTCATGGTCGAAGCTGCGCTGGATACCGCGCCCCGCGCCGAATCCGCGCTCCTGAGACACGGGCGGTTTGATCTGTTGTCCAACAGCCGCGCCTGGCCAACCGCTCTGGTGGCCCGCTCGGGCCAGTCGCTCATCATGCTGGGTGATCCGCTGACCCGCGACTCGCGGGTCGGGGAGGTGTTCGAGGGACTGCGCGACCGCGCGCGCGCGACCCTGACCGCCCCGGTTATCTACAAATGCGGCGCCCGTCTTGCCGTATTCGCCCGTCGCACGGACTGGGCGCTGCTCCCCATCGCGCGGGAAGCGTTTCTGACGCCGGCCACGTTCTCGACCACCGGGGCGGATCGACGGCAACTCAGACGAAAACTGCGCAAGGCCGAAGCCGCAGGACTCACCGTCACCACCATCGCGCCGGGCGACCCGGTGCCCCTGCCACTCGACGAGATGGAGGCTCTCGCCCACGTCTGGGCGGGTGCCCGGGGCGGCGAGCGCGGCTTTTCGATGGGAGTCTGGAATCCGGCTACCCTGTCCCGGGCGGCGATCTGTCTCGCCCATGATCCGGAGGGGCGGCTCAGGGGGTTCATCACGCTCCATGCCAACCGTCACGAACACACGCTCGACCTCATGCGGCAGGACCCGGACGCGCCCGACGGGATCATGTACATGCTTGTCACGCATGCGATCGCGGCGGCGCACGCAGCACATATCCCTCGCGTGTCCCTCGCCGCTGTGCCCACGCAGAACGTGCCGGGCGAGCCGCGCCTGTTCACGGGCCTTCGCGCTCTGCTCGACCGGGCCAGCGGTGCCCGCGGACTGCGCCAGTTCAAGAGCGCTTTCGCCCCGCGTTGGGAGACGCTTTACCTCGCCGCCCCGACCCGCACCGCACTTCTCCTGGGCGCGCTCGACATCACGCGCGAAATCCTGCGCCCGCCGCCGCGCCCGCGACCGTGAGCCGAATTGCACCGGCCCGGCATTCGTGGCACATGAGCGCAACCGACGACAGAAAGGCCAAGGCATGTCACAGGACGCGCTCACCAAACTTCTTTCCGAACGCGACTGGCTCATGGCGGACGGCGCCACCGGGACAACGCTGTTCAACATGGGCCTCACTTCGGGCGACGCCCCTGAGATGTGGAACGTCGACCACCCGGAGCGCGTGCGCGCGCTCTACAAGGGTCCCGTGGATGCAGGCTCGGACATTTTCCTGACAAACAGCTTCGGCGGCACCGCATCGCGCCTCAAGCTGCACGACGCCCAGAACCGGGTCGGCGAGCTGAACCGGATCGCCGCCGAGTTGGGGCGCGAGGTTGCAGACGCCTCCGGTCGAACGGTCGTCGTCGCGGGCTCGATGGGGCCGACGGGCGAAATCATGGAACCGATGGGCCCGCTGTCGTTCGACGGCGCGGTCGAGATGTTCCACGAACAGGCCGACGCGCTCAAGGCCGGCGGAGCCGACGTGCTCTGGGTCGAGACGATCTCCTCGCCCGACGAATACAAAGCCGCCGCGCGTGGCGCGGAACTGGCCGACATGCCCTGGTGTGGGACGATGAGCTTCGATACCGCCGGGCGCACGATGATGGGCCTCACGTCCGCCGACCTCGCCAAGCTGGTCGAGAATCTGCCGAACCCGCCCATCGGCTTCGGCGCGAATTGCGGTGTCGGGGCCTCCGACCTCCTGCGCACGGTCCTTGGATTCCGGCAAGCGGGCACGGAGCGCACGGTGATCGCCAAGGGCAACGCGGGCATCCCGAAATTCGTTCATGGTCATATCCATTACGACGGCACGCCGGACCTCATGGCCGACTACGCTGTCATGGCGCGCGATTGCGGCGCGACGATCATCGGCGGATGCTGCGGCACGACACCCGAGCACCTCGAAAGGATGCGCGAGGCGCTGGAAACCCGCCCGCGCGGCGATGCGCCCTCACTGGAGGCCATCGCTGAGGCCCTCGGTGGCTTCTCATCAGCCAGCGACGGGACTGACGACAAGGGTCCGAAGCCGCGCGAACGCACGGGCCGCCGCCGCCGGGGCTGACCCGCACCGCTGCCACACGCCTGCCTGAGCGCCCGTCCCCCGGACGGGTGCGAGGCGTAGAGGTGCGCCGCAGGCGCGCTGTTCGGAAACAGCCCCTCAGAAAAGCTCGAGTTGATCCCCTGCGCGCGGCGGAATGCGGAACACGTCCGTGCGCAGGTCCGGCAGGTGCGAGGCGAGCCCCAGCCGGCGTTGGGCCACGCGAAACCGCATGTTCATCATCTCGGCATATGGCCCTTCGCCCCGCATCCGCGCACCGAAGGTGCTGTCATAGACTTCGCCGCCGTGCATGTCGCGCAGATGACCCAGCACGCGGTTCGCCCGATCCGGGTAGTGCTCGCCCAGCCAGTCGCGAAACAGCCCTGCCACTTCACGCGGCAGACGCAGCATGATCCAGCTGGCCGCCCGCGCCCCGGCATCTGCGGCTGCCGCCATGATCCCCTCCATCTCGCTGTCCGACAGCCCCGGCACGAGCGGCGAGATCATGACCCGCACCGGAACGCCTGCGTCCGACAGACGACGGATCGTGGCCAGCCGCCGCTCCGGCGACGGCACCCGTGGCTCCATGCGACGCGACAGGTCCGCGTCCAACGTCGTAACCGAGACCCCGACATGGGCCAGCCCGTCGCCCGCCATTTCGGCCAGAATATCGATGTCCCGCTCGACCAGCGTTCCCTTGGTCGCAATCCCGACCGGGTGGCGGAAGTCGCGCAGCACCTCAAGCACCTCGCGCATCACCCGGTAACGGCCTTCGATCGGCTGGTAGGGATCGGTGTTCGTTCCGATGGCAATCGTCGCCGGTCGATAGGACTTACGGGACAACTCGCCCGCCAGCACTGCCCCGATGCCGGGCCGGGCGATCAGCCGGGTCTCGAAATCCAGCCCCGCCGACATCCCCAGCCAGGCATGGCTTGGCCGCGCGAAACAGTAGACGCAGCCATGCTCGCAACCCCGGTAGGGGTTGATCGATCGGTCGAATGGAACGTCGGGCGAGGTGTTGCGGGTGATCGCACTCCGGGGCGCCTCAAGGCTCACCTGCGTGCGGATCGCCCCGTCCGAATCAGGTGTCCAACCGTCGCTGACCGCCACCCGCTCGTGACGCTCGAACCGCCCGGTCGCATTGGTCGCAGCGCCTCTACCGCGGCGGCGCTCATGTTCAATATGAGTGATTTCACTGCTCATGAGAACATTAGTAGAACATTCATGCCTGCGTGCAAAGGTCGTTTCGCCATTTCCACATGTCGCAATTGGTCATCATTGCGCGGCCAATTTGCCGCATGTAGAGGAAGACACGCGCGAACCGCCTGAAAGGAAAGGCCAATGGCCGACGAAGAAGACGACATCATCCTGTCCGAGCTCGATGACGAGGAACTCGTCGCCCAGATGATGGACGACCTCTACGACGGTCTCGCCGACGAGATCGCGGAGGCCACCAACATCCTGCTCGAGCGTGGGTGGGAGCCCTACGACATTCTCACCAAGGCGCTCGTCGCCGGCATGACCATCGTGGGCCACGATTTCCGCGATGGCATCCTTTTCGTCCCCGAAGTGCTGCTCGCCGCCAACGCGATGAAGGCCGGCATGTCGATCCTCAAGCCGCTCCTTGCCGAAACCGGCGCACCGACCATCGGTCGCATGGTGATCGGCACGGTGAAGGGCGACATCCACGACATCGGCAAGAACCTCGTCTCGATGATGATGGAGGGTGCCGGATTCGAAGTGGTGGACCTCGGCATCAACTGCGAGGTGGACAAGTACCTCAACGCGCTCGCCGCCGAGAATGCCGACATTCTGGGCATGTCCGCGCTGCTCACGACGACGATGCCCTACATGAAGGTCGTGATCGACACGATGATCGACCAGGGCAAGCGCGACGATTACATCATCCTCGTGGGCGGTGCGCCGCTGAACGAGGAATTCGGCAAGGCCATCGGGGCCGACGCATACTGCCGCGACGCCGCAGTGGCCGTGGAAACCGCCAAGACATTCATGGCGCGCAAGCACAACCGGGCCTCCGCCGGCTGATTTCCCGACCCCGGCCCCGCATTTGCGCGGGCCGGGGTGGAAACGCCCCAACCGGGCCGCTATCTGTGATCCCGTTCCGGGAGACGGTCCATGGGCCTTAGACGCATCCTTCTCACGCTTCTCGCGCTAGCCTCGGCGGGCCTTGCCGCCTACGTTCTGATCGAGGCGATCCTGACCGAACACCTGACGCAGCAGGTCTTCTATGCCGTGCTGCCGCTCGTTCTGCTCTTCTCGATCGCCTGGAACGCACTCGGCAAGAAGCGGGATTGATCATGTACGGCACCGCTCTCGCCCTCGTCCATGCCGCCGCGTTCGCGGACACGTTCCGCCCGGCCTTCGACTGGCTCGCGGCGCAAGTCCGCGACGGGTTCACCTCGCCGCGCCTGTTCGACCTCGGGTGTGGCGACGGCACATGGCTGGCCCATGCCCGCGACCAAGGCATCCCGGGGGCGGGCATCGATCAGTCCGAGGCCTTCGTGCGCCTCGCCACTGCCCGCAGGCTCGCCGTGACCGTCGGCGACGCGGCGCAACCGCTGATCCCGCCGGGCAGCACGTCCGTCACCGCGCTTGGCGAAGTGCTGGCCTATGCGCCGCCATCACTGGCAGGCGCGGTGCAGGCGACGGCCCGGGCCCTGCCCCCCGGCGGCCACTTCCTGTTCGACCTGCCCGGCCCCGACACACCCGAGAGCACCGGCAGGCGGACAGGTGAGGACTGGACCCTCACCGCTCGCAGCCGAAAACATGAGGGCGAGATCACGCGCGAGATCACGGTCGACACGCCCGCAGGGAGCCATACCGAGACGCACCGTCAACAGCTCTTCGCACCGGGCGAAGTGACGCGCCTGCTCGACGCCGCCGGGTTCAAAGCGGACCTGCGCGACAGCTACGGCCCCTGCCCGCTGCTGCCCGGCCGCTTCGCCATCCTCGCGCGCAAGCTTGCGTGAGCCGCACCACCGCCCCATCTTGAATGGGCAAAGGAGACACTCATGCCCCTCGACAAATTCGTCCTGATCCTCGTCGTCGTGATTGCCGCTGCCGGGCTTACCGTCTGGGCCGGAACTCTGATCGCCGCCTCGATTCAGTGGCCCGCAGGCTGGCTCGCGGTGATCCCCGCGGCCCTCGTGGGTTACATCGTCTGGCGCGTTGTCGCAGACCGGCTGACCAATACCGAAGACGACCACTACGACCGGATCGAAAAGTGATGCAGATTCTGACCACCGACACCTTCCCCGGCCGCGAGATCGAACCTCTTGGCCTGGTCCGCGGCTCCACGGTGCGCGCAAAACACATCGGTTCCGACATCGTGGCCGGCCTGCGCAACCTTGTGGGCGGCGAGGTCAAGGAATACGCCGCACTCCTGGCCGGCGCGCGCGAGCAGGCCCTGGATCGCATGACTGATGAAGCGCGGGCGCTCGGCGCGGATGCCGTCATCGGGGCGCGGCTCGAAACGTCGACCATCGCCCAAGGGGCGAGCGAGATCCTCGCCTACGGCACCGCGGTGCGCTTCAAGTGATCCCGGACGACGCGGACCTGCGCGAAACCGGCCTCGCGGCCAGCGGCACGGGCCGCGTGCTGGTCATCGGCTGCGGCGCGCTCGCGCGCGAAATCCTCGCAGTGATCGGGGCGAACGGGCTTGCCCATGTCGATGTCACCTGCCTGCCCGCCATCCTGCACAACCGACCGGAACGGATCGCCCCGGCGTTGGAGGCGGCCATCGACCGTCACGCGGCCGATTACGACCGGCTTTTCGTCGCCTATGCCGACTGCGGCTCAGGGGGGGCAATCGCGGCACTCTGCGCCCGCCATGGCATCGAGATGATCGAAGGCCCGCATTGCTACAGCTTCTTCGAGGGCAACGACACCTTCGCCGAACGCGGCGAGGTCACGGCCTTCTACCTCACGGATTTCCTCGCCCGCCAGTTCGACGCGTTCGTCACCAAACCCCTCGGGCTCGACCGCCACCCTGAGCTGCGCGACATGTACTTCGGGAATTACGAGACGCTGGTCCACCTCGCCCAGACCGATGACCCCGCGCTCGACGCCAAAGCCCGCGCAGCGGCCGACGCCCTCGGCCTCACCTATGAACGCCGTCCGACCGGATACGGCGATCTCGAAATCGCGCTCCAACGCCTCTGATCTTCTTCGTTCCGGAAATACTTCGGGAGAGCACGAGAGGTCAGCGCCCTCTCGTCACCGCGACGTCGCGCCGAAGGCGCGGCGGCGCAAATCCTGCGCACGGGCTTGCCCGAGCACATTTCGCCCACGCCTCGTCAGGCCGCTTCGACCGCCAGTTTGTTGATACGCTGGATCATGGCCGTCAGCCCGTTGGACCGCTGGGCCGAGAGATGCTCCTCGAGCGACAAGCGACCGAGCTCGGCCTTGGCATCGACCTTCGGGACCTCAGCGACCGGGACGCCGTTATAGAGTGCGGCCAGCACCGCGATAATGCCGCGCACGATCAACGCATCGGAATCGCCCTTGAACCGAAAGGTGCCCGCCTCGATCTCGGGCATGATCCAGACCTGGCTCGCGCAGCCGTCGACCTTGGTCGCAGGCACCTTCAGCGCCTCGTCCAAAGGGTCCATTGCGCGGCCCAGGTCGATCACATGCGCGTAGCGGTCTTCCCAGTCGTCCAGAAACTCGAAATCCTCGACGATCTCTTCGAATGCGTCCGTGGCCATCCTGCTCTCCTTTCTCCCTCACCTAGGCGCGAAGGCCACAAAGGTCCACCCCCGCGCCCGGAGGCCGCATGATCCGGGTTTTCAAAGCCCGCGCTTTGGGCTAGTCCAAGGCAGGCACAGGGGGACGCACATGATTTTCCGCATCTTCGGCGCAATTGCACTAGGGGTGGTTCTGTCCGGGTGTTCGGGCGGCGTAAGCCTGAACCCGTTCAACTGGTTCGGCCCGAAGACCGATGAGGAACTGGTGACCCTGGAACCCCGTGACGGCTTCCCCGACGGGCAGGACTCCTACCGCGGCCCGATCCAGCAGGTCACCCAACTCGCCATCGAACGCGCCTCCGGCGGCTACCTCGTGCGCGCCGTGGGTCTGCCACCCCGCCTTGGGTACTGGGAGGCCGAGCTCGTTCCCCAGAACGATGAGGAACCGGTGAACGGTGTGATGACCTACGATTTCGTGGTCGCCCCGCCGCCTTGGGCCACACGCCAGTCGCGCCCGCAGGCCCGCCAGATCACGGTCGCGCATTACGTCTCGGACGTGCAACTCGGCAGCGCCAGCCGCATCCGCGTGGTCGGCGCGAACAACAGCCTCACCACCCGCCGCTGACCTTGTCAAAAAGCGCGAGTCGGAGCGCGGGCAAAGCCGCACCCCCCTGAGAAATCTTGCGAAACGGGAACGCGGTTCAGGTTTCTATGACCTGAACCGTCTGTCCTTTGACTCCGAGCGCCAGTTCCCCGTCACACAGGCGCAGGGCGTCCTTGCCGAACACCTCGGACCGCCACCCCTTGAGCGCGGGAACGTCGCGACGGCCGCCGGCGAGCAGGTCGAGGTCAGCCGCCGAAGCGATGAGCTTTTGGGCGACGCCGGTCTCCTCGCAGCGTGCCTTGAGCAGCACCCGCAGCAGGTCGGCCAGCGCCGGGTTGACCTGAAGCTTGTCGCGCCCGTCTTTCTCGACGCGCGGAAGATCGTCCTGGGGGCAATCGAGACCGGCTTTCACGGCGGCGAGGATCCCCTCAGCCACGTCACCCTTGCGCGCCTCGCGCAAAAGCAGGCGCGACCGGCCAAGTTCGCCTGCGTCGCGCGGCTTGGTGGAGGCAAGCTCCATGAGCGCGTCGTCCTTGTAGACGCGGCTGCGCGGGATATTGCGCTCCTGTGCATAGGTCTCGCGAAAGCGGGCGAGTTCGCGCACGATGGCAAGGAACCTGCCCGAGCTTGTGCGGGTTTTCACCCGTTTCCACGCCTCGTCCGGATTCACGATGTAGGTGTCGGGGTCAGTGAGGACCGAAAGCTCCTCCTTCACCCATTTGGCGCGGCCGGATTTCTCCAACTCGGCCTTGAGGTATTCGTAGATCACACGCAGGTGCGTCACGTCGCCAATGGCGTAGTGTTTCTGCGCATCGGTGAGCGGACGGCGCGACCAGTCGGTGAAACGCGAGGACTTGTCGAGCTGGGCCTTGGCGATCTTGCGCACCAGCGTCTCATAACCCGCCTGATCGCCGAAACCGCAGACCATCGCGGCCACCTGCGTGTCGAAAAGTGGGGACGGAATGACCCCTGCATCGACGAAGAAGATCTCCAGGTCCTGACGCGCAGCGTGAAACACCTTCACCACGCCCTCGTCCTTGAAAAGATCGTAAAGTGGTTCGAGCGACAGGCCTTCGGCCAGCGGATCCACCAGCACCGCGTCCTCTTCGTCGTCGTCGCCCGCCACTGCGAGCTGCACGAGGCAGAGTTTCGAGTAGTAGGTCCGTTCGCGGAGAAACTCCGTGTCGACGGTGACGTAAGGGAATTCTGCGGCGCGCGTGCAGTAGTCGGCCAGCGCTTCGGTCGTCGTAATTGTTTTCATTCTACAGGTCTTTATTGCGCGTCGCTCCCCCCTCTACCGGGAAAACAAGGGGAGCGGAAGGGGTCAGGGCAGCGTCACGGGGGTCCGGTCGCCGCGCGCGAAACGGTCCAGCACCGCCGGGTAGAGCCGATGTTCGAAAGGCAGGACGCGGGCGGCGAGGGTTTCGGCCGTATCATCCGGAAGGGCGGGCACCCGCGCCTGTCCAAGGATCGGCCCCCCGTCGAGTTCCGCCGTCACCTCATGCACGCTGCACCCGGCTTCGCCGTCACCGGCCGCGAGCGCGCGGGCGTGGGTGTCGAGCCCCTTGTATTTCGGCAATAGCGAGGGGTGGATGTTGAGCATTCGGCCCGCGTAGTGGTTGATGAAGCCGGGCGTCAGAATCCGCATGAAGCCGGCCAGGCAAAGGATGTCGGGCTGGGCGGCGTCAAGCCGTTGGATGAGAGCGGCCTCAAAGGCAGCACGGTCGCCCTTGTAAGGCCGGTGGTCCACCACCGTGGTGTCGATCCCCAGCGCCTGCGCCCGGGCCAGCCCGCCGGCCTCCGGCACGTTCGACAGAACGAGCACGGGGCGCGCCGGATGATCCCCCGTCATGCTCTGGGCCAGGGACACCATGTTGGACCCGGACCCGGAGATCAGGATCGCGACGCGCTTCAAATGAGAGAGCCCAGGTAGTTCACGCCGTCCGCGCCCGCACCAATACGCCCGATCTGCACGACGGTTTCGCCCTCGGCTTCGAGCGCCGCAGTCACCTCACGCGCGGACGCGGGGTCGACGACCAGGACCATGCCGATCCCGCAGTTGAAGGTCTTGAGCAGTTCCGCCTCATCCATCGCGCCAGTTTCGGCCAGCCATGCAAAGACCGGAGGCAGGGTCCAGGCGTCGAGGTCCAAAGTCGCCTGTCCGCCTTCGGGCAGCACGCGCGGCAGGTTTTCGGTCAGGCCCCCGCCGGTGATATGGGCCAGCGCATGAACGCCGCCCGTCCGGATCGCGGCGAGCGCCGGCTTGACGTAGAGCCTGGTCGGGGCGAGCAGCGCGTCGCCCAACGTGCCTTCGCCAAAAGGATTGGGTGAGTCCCAGCCCAGTCCCGAAACCTCGACCAGCTTTCGCACGAGCGAATAGCCGTTGGAATGAACCCCACTTGAGGCCAGCCCCAGAAGCACGTCACCCTCGCCGACATGCGCAGGAAGGGCCCCGCCACGCTCCATCGCGCCCACGGCGAAGCCCGCGAGGTCGAAGTCGCCGTCCGCATACATCCCCGGCATCTCGGCGGTCTCGCCACCGATCAGCGCACAGCCGGATTGCAGGCAGCCCTCGGCGATGCCTTCGACAATCTGCGCCGCATCCTCGACCGCGAGCTTGCCGGTCGCGAAATAGTCGAGGAAAAACAGGGGCTCGGCGCCCTGGCAGACAAGGTCGTTCACGCACATGGCGACAAGGTCGATGCCGATCGTGTCCACCTTCCCGGTATCGATCGCGATCCGCAGCTTGGTGCCGACACCGTCGGTTGCGGCGACCAGAACCGGGTCGGTGTATCCCGCGGCCTTCAGATCGAAGAGCGCCCCGAAACCGCCCAGCCCGG
>CXWF01067683.1_pt1 | contig 15511 bp, 17 predicted proteins | sample 468421 | NCBI WGS metagenome assembly CXWF01 (sample SAMEA2620812, study PRJEB7988) | marine metagenome | biome: marine biome (ENVO:00000447); feature: surface water layer (ENVO:00002042); material: "saline water (ENVO:00002010), including plankton (ENVO:xxxxxxxx)" | depth 5 m
AAAAGTCAGAGAAAATCCTTGCATCGAAGGGGGCATCCAAACATGCATGCCGGTTCACAGGCAGGTCTTCCACCTCTCGATCCAGGTCGGTGTCGGCTGTATCCTTCGGCTGCTTTTTTGGTCGCATGTCGGAACTTTGAGCCCGGTTCCCACTTTCGCTGGCCATACTCATGCGCTCAAACCCCGTAGAGCCGGAATGTGTCACGCCCGGTCAGCTCGCGCACCGCGCCAAGCTCCACCAGCCGGTCGCAGAACCGCCGCGCCGCCCGATCGGACCGAAGCGGCGCAAGCACGGTCGGCGCGACGGAACCGCGGTTTAGAAACATAGACACGGCCTAGTCGGCGTCTTTGGCCCGAAGCTTCGGTGCGACCTCTCTCAACTGCGCCGCGCGACGAGCCAAGTCGGCGGACTAGCGCGTGACCTCGAGGCTGCGGACACAATCGCCCGATGACAGGCGAACCACAGGTCCGCGCCTGCCATCGGCAAATCGCCGCGCTTCAGGCCGTTCACCAGAAGGGGCACGACATGGCTCCACCCGAGCGCCTGCGCCAAAGGCCGCCTCGACTAGGATCAGCGCCGTGACATGGTCGCGCGGGCCGATCCTTCACAACCGCCTGCAGCGCGGTTGCAGCCCGCCGGACCGGCGCGCGCTGCCATAACAGGTAAACTTCGCCCGCGGGCCCCGGGCTGTAGTCCAGCTGCAGGACCGCCACCGCATCACGCAGCTCTCCGACTTTTTCCGGACGCCCGGAGAAGGCGACACAAGCCTCCGCCGCCCGACGGGCCAGACGCTCGCGCATCAAGGTGTGGGGCAGTTTGTCCCGGCTTAACACGAGATGTAGGTGGCTCAACGCTGCCCCGGACAAAAACGCCACATCTTCAGGGACATCAGACCGCGCCGAGGTGACCTAGGACGGCATCCGGGGTAGGTTCACGAGGTCGTCGGGGAGTTCATGGCGGCCATATGTCATTCCACAAGGCTATCCCAAGACGGCGCTTTCGTCCACAATATGATGTGTAAACCGCCCCACTCTGCTGCGCCTCCTTATGCCCAATAATATTGCAATATTCGACACGGCGGATTTCTGTTTCAGTGGCCCTATGTGCTTCAAGCCCCTGACTTCGACTTCCGCCATGTGGCGGCTTAACCGGTCAAGCGACTAACCTGCGATGCTGTCTGGCGATATGAAGTGATAGCATTTCAGTTAGAGGGCTAGGTCTTTCAGTATTCCACGCGCACACCTGTAACTGTCGGGTCGATCCGCCGAACCGCGCCTGTCAGACGCGCCATTAGGTGTGTTTCCACGTAGGTTGCGTGGAACCGGGTGGGAGCCGCCAGGATGAGCCACCCTTCATGCTGCTCGATCTCGGTCAGCCCGTGGAACCAAGCACCGTACGTGGCACCGTCCTCCGCATGTAGAACGGCTTGCGCTTCAGCCCAGAGGCTGCCGTCCACAGTGGGCGCAGCTACTTGGCGAAGTGCAACTACATTGGAAGGTTTTGGTGGCGTCCGCACGGGATCTACACGCTCAACAAAATCCTCCCCAATTTTTGGCCACGCAGGCCGTGTGTCTTCCATCATCCGTTGGAGATCGATTCCATAGACGCTTACCCTACCCCGTGCACCGCGGCGCTTCATAACAAGCCAGCCCATCGACAAAAGTTTCGCAATCTCGCGCTTGACTGTCCGTGTGTCGCACGACCAAAGCTCCGCGATCGCCCCTTGTCCCATAGAAAGTTCATCGCGTTGCCAGTTGTAGCGCGTCGTGATCAGCGACATCATCCTCATCACCTGCCGTTGGCGATGCTTATCTTTACTCAGGGCAAAGGCCATGAGTGCCGAGAGGATGTCGTACTTTCGGGATGCAGCTTCACGCCCAACCGGTTTGGCCAGCTCCATGGCCGTCTCCTCGTGTCCCTCGCCCGTAATGCGGGCGCCAATGCCTCGGTCGTCATCTATGTGACTTTGCTGGGAAAAGGTCGTTCACAACGCCTTTCCTCCGATGCTGGCTATTAGCGTCCAGTTCTTCGATTCTGTCAAGCGAGGATCCGTTCGACCCAAAAACCTTTCTGAAAGAAAAGGTAACATTGGTACTGGGTGACATTCTATGTGTCCCCTAGTGGGGGAGAAATGTCACCCAATATGTGGTGCAGCTCGTTTGGGTGTCCCCCAATAGGGGGCGTTCTGGGCCTTGCTCAGACGGCGCTACTCCGAATCGGCTGAAGCCCCTGCCCCAAGGTTCATGGGCGATACCTTCTCCGTGGAGAAGGTCTTTGCCCATCGTGTCTTTGTTTTTGCGTTTTTGTCAATTTCGGCGTATTTCCAGAAACAGGCAGAATTTACGTTGAGGCATTCGACAATGTACGACCACCACGATCTCGCGCGGCTCCAGGCACAGTCGCTCAAGATGCAAAGCTGGATCCGCCAGCAAACCTTTTCCCCAGAGAACTCCAAGCATCTTCGTCGGTTTTCGTCCTGGGAGGTGAGTGAGCTGATCTTCGGTATCAACCAGTCCACGTTTCGGGGACGCCTTGCTTCCGACCCCAGCCTTCCCTCCGGCGAGGTTGAGCCCGATGGGCGGCAGCGTTGGTTTTCGCTCGATGAAATCAACGAGCTGCGGAGGCGGATGAAGGTGAACCGGAAATCGTTAATGCCGCCCCGCCCCGCAGGGAAACGGGCCTTCCGGGTGGCGGTGGCCAACTTCAAAGGCGGCGCGGGCAAGTCAACCGTGGCGCTCCATTACGCACACGCTGCCGCGCTGGATGGCTACCGTGTTCTCCTTGTGGACTTCGACCCGCAGGCAACCTTGAGCCATTCGATGGGCCTCACCGACGTGGCCGAGGACTACACCGTGTGGGGCATAATGGCGCGCGACCTGATCCGGGAGACTGACCGGATGAACGACGCTGTCGTCGGCGCTGAAAGCGGAACCGCCCTGCCCCAGCGCAAGATCCCGTCTTCAATCCGTGACCTCGGCCTGTCCGAGCTGCGCCACCAGGACTTCATCAAGCCCACAGCTTGGTCGACCATCGACATCATACCATCCTGCGCCAACGCGGCCTTTGTGGAGTTTGCCTCGGCCCAGTACCGTCATCTCAATCCCGAATGGTCCTTTTTCGCCGCGGTCTCTCGTTATCTCGATGGCGTGGGCGACGACGACTATGACTTGATCATCTTCGATTGCCCGCCGGCGATCGGCTACCAATCGATGAACGCGGTCTTCGCGGCCGACATGCTCTACATCCCTTCTGGTCCCGGCTACTGGGAATATGACTCGACCACCTCGTTCATAGGCCAGCTCGCCGAAGCGCTTGAGGATTTGTCCGTCGGCTTCGATGGAACCTTCCCAACAGGGAAAATGACCTTGCCGAAAACCTTTGCTGATATCCGCTTCGTCATGACCCGGTTCGAGCCGGGCAACGATCTCCATCGTGCGATGCAGGAAGCGTTTCGGAAGGTCTTCGGTGATCATGTCGCAGAGAACGCGGTGGAGATGACGCGCGCCGTGGAACAGTCCGGAAGGTTTCTCTCGTCGGTCTACGAGATCGATTACCGAGAGATGACTCGCGAGACATGGCGTCGGGCTCGTGCAAGTTTCGACCGCGCGTATGAAGAATTCCGGGATCGTGTCGTCACCGCTTGGGACAAGATTTGAGGAGCGAAATATGAGAAACAAACGCCGCATCTTCGATATCGATATGCCGGACGACGCCGTCGTGCCGCCTCCGGAAACCTTCCCCGCGGAGAAGGTTTCGGAAGACAACGCGCCCCGTAGTCGCCGAGGTCCCATGGCCACTGCGATCTCCGAAACGGCCAGTTCGGCGCGCGAACGGCAAGACGTCGAGGCCCGGATCCGCGCGGAAAACGATGCGCTCGCCCATGAGCACGTACGTCTGAAGCGGCTGGGTTTGCTCGTTGACCTGATCCCGCTAGAGATGGTCGAGACTTACAAGCTCGTGCGTGACCGGTCCAAGGGTCCGGACATGGAGCTTTCGGAATTGAAAGAGTCGATCCGTGAGCTTGGGTTGTCCAACCCCATCCGTGTCGAGGCGCGAAGCGATGAGCGCTATGAGCTCATCCAAGGCTACCGTCGTCTCGCAGCCTATCGCGAGCTTCTGGAAGAGACGGGGGACGAAGAGCGGTTCGGAAAAATCCCCGCCGCGGTCGCGCAGGCCGGGGACAGTCTTGATGCGCTCTACCGCAAGATGGTGGATGAAAACCTCGTTCGCAAAGACGTATCGTTTTCGGAAATGGCACAGCTCGCACTGGATTTCGCGGCCGATCCTGAGACCGAGGAAAACGATCCGGACAAGGCCGTGGCCCGTCTGTTCAAATCTGCGAGCTATTCCAAACGCAGCTACATCCGCACGTTCATTCGCTTGAATCAGGCGCTCGGCTCCATCCTACGGTTCCCGTCGGAAGTGCCGCGAGCACTTGGCGTAGCATTGGTGGCCCGCATCGAGGAAGACGAGGACCTGCCGAATGACATTCGGGAGGCGCTGGCAGCTTACGACGACCCCAAAGCCAAAGAGGAATTGGCGGTGCTGCGCCGCTTCGTGAAAGACGAGGAGCCCGCCCAAGAAGAAGGTCCGTCTCCCGAGGAGGAAGCAGCCCCAGAACCCGAGCCTGTTGAAGAGCCGAAGCCGGCGACAAAGAAGCTTTCAACGGAGGGCAAGGCCAAGACGAGTTTCCAATTCGAGCGGGCTGAGGGATTGACGAAATGTACGGCCGCTGCTGGCCGATTGGAGATCCGCCTTGACCGTGATTTCACGACGGTCGACAGGCGGAAGCTTGAGGCTGCCGTCCGTCGGCTCCTTGATGATCTGAACTGAAACCTTCTCCGCGGAGAAGGTTTTTCGAAATAAAGGGGGGGCGCATCTTGCGCCCCCTTTGCCGGTTCAAAGCCCGGCCGCCTTGGTGAGGTTCACGCGGAACCTGTCGCGGCGGCGCTGGTAGCGGCGTGTCATCTCGGCAGAAGCGTGGCCCAGGTGCTTCTGCACAAAGCGCTCGTCGACCTCGGCCGAGCTTGCAAGGCCCGCGCGCAGGGAGTGGCCCGAGAAGAGCTTCAACCGCTCGGCCTCCGGCAGGTCGGCGCGGATGCCGGCGTCGAGCACCGTACGCTTGATCAGACGCGCCACGTGCCGGTCCCTCAGCCGGCTATCGAGCGTCCGTGACCCGTCCCGAGAGGTCCGCACGAACACAGGGCCGAAGTCGATCCGTGCGAACTCGAGCCAGCGTTCGAGCGCGCGCACCGGGCAAGTCTGGTCCGAGCTGCCGCGCCCGATCTCGACCTCGCGCCAGCCGGTCTTGGCGTTCAGGGTGAGCAGCGCGCCATCGTCGAAGATCTCGACCCAGCCGCCGGAGTCCGGCGTGTCATCTCGGTGCACGTCGAGGCTCACGATTTCGCTCCGGCGCAGCCCGCCGGCGTAGCCGAGAAGCAGGATCGCGCGGTCCCGCAAGCCGCGCAGGTCGAAGGGCAGGGTGGCGACCATCGCGCGGATGTCCTCGGCCAGGATCGCCTCTTTCTGAAGCGGAGGCCGCGCATGCCGGCGTCGAATGCCGGCGAGCACGGCGGCGATGTGCCGATCGCTGCGGTCGAGCGTGAAACCACGCTGTGCCGCGTTCCAGGCAAGGCCGGACAACCGGCGTTCGATGGAAGCGACCGAGAGGGCGGGGGACTTTCCCGCGGGCAAGGCCAGGTCGGCGATGTAGAGGCCGACCAGCTCCGGTGACGGGGGCAGGGGCTCCGCGCCCTTCATCCGGCACCAGCGCGTGTAATTGGACCAGTCCGTCGCGTAGGCGCGACGCGTGCTGTCCGCGACCGCCGCCCGCGCATAATCCCGTGCCGTGTCCACCAGTCGGTCGAGCGTGCCAGAGCCCGCGACGTGGTCGGGCAGGGCGAATTCATGGTCCGATCGGGGCGGGTTTTCGGGTGTCTTGGCCATGTTTGGGAGGCTAATCTTTTAATGTCCGATAATGCAATATTATTGGACATAAATGAGCTCGACAATGCGCGGCGGTTTGCGTCCATATATGTGGAGAAAAGCGCCGCCGTGGAGTAGGCTTCCGGTTTGACCCACGCCCGCTCCGAGACTGATGACGCCATCAGAACGATACCCCGCCTGCCGTCTTGGGTCACGCGGGGCGCGGCGGAAGCCGCTGACAATGTTGCCTTTTTGTCGGGCACGGGGCTCGGCCGCTGCATTTGGTGGCGGACGGGACGCTTCCCCCCCACCTCTTGATGACCGACATTGCATTCGGTTTCGATTCAACCGCGCGAAACAAGCGGTTTGCACGGCTGCACTTGATTCCGAGCCCCTCGAAATCTTCTCGCCCAAACGCCCACCCGAACATAGTCTGGGTCTGACAGAAGGAGGGCTTCCCACATGGCTGAGACGACGTCCGCGGTTCGGTTCGAACACCACGGTGATCCTGACGTCCTGAAGATGCAGGACGTCGAACTGGCTCCGCCCACTGAGGGAGAGCTCCAGATCCAGCACGAAGCCATCGGCGTCAACTACATCGATATCTACCATCGCAAGGGGGTCTACGCGCCGCCGTTGCCGTTGCCCGCGGGACTGGGCATGGAGGGTGTCGGTGTGGTGCGCGCCGTGGGGGCCGGGGTCGATGGGTTCGCGGTTGGAGACCGGGTGGCTTATGTCGGCGGTCCGCCGGATGCTTACAGCCAGGCCCGCAACCTGCCTGCGGCGCGTGCCCTGAAGGTGCCCTCGGATCTGACGCCCGAGCTCACGGCGGCGCTCATCTTCAAGGGCCTGACCGTGGAGTATCTGATTCACAGGTGCCGTGCGATCAGCGCCGGTGACACGGTGCTTTGGCATGCGGCTGCCGGGGGCGTCGGCACGATTGCCTGCCAGTGGCTGTCGGCGAAGGGGGTCACGGTGATCGGCACTGCGAGCTCGGCGGAGAAGCTCGAGAAAGCGAAGGTGAATGGCTGCACGCACCCGGTCAATTATCGTCAGACGGATTTCGAGGCCTGCGTGGAGGAGCTGACAGACGGGGCGGGCGTCGATGTCGTATACGATTCCGTCGGGGCCGACACCTTCGAGAAATCCCTGAATTGCCTGCGACCCCGCGGGACCATGGTCAGTTTCGGCGAGGCGTCGGGTCCGGTGGACCCGGTCGCGATATCCACACTCGGCGCCAAGGGTTCCCTCTACCTGACGCGGCCTTCGATTGCGCACTACACGGCGCAGCGCAGTGAGTATGAGGCGGCAGCAGCGAACCTGTTCCAGGCGATCCGTGAAGGGAGCGTGCGTGCCCCGGAGATCACGACCTACGCTCTCGGCGATGCTGCGCAAGCGCACACGGATATGGAGGCGCGCCGGACCACGGGGTCTGTTGTCCTGATACCCTGAGCGTGGGGTCGCGAGCCGAAATTCGGCTTCAGGCAAGCGGCCGTAGATGCGGCTAAGTCCAAATGCTGAAGCCGTTTCATTTTGCCCAAGCGTCCAGGGCAATGGCCACGTTCGCGCAGCGCGGCAAAAGTTTACCTTGCGTCAAGTATGCTCCCACCGTATACGACGGCACACAAGCCGATGGTCCTCCCAACATGGCCATCGGATTACTCCTCCCTGTTGGACTATGGCCGAGCTTGTCTCGGCCATTTTTTTGTCCATAGGGTGCGGCTCGACGCTCGCGTGCCGGCTTGAGGTGCTGGGGCGGGCAGGGGGACAGTGGCCGCGCCACATTCATCTCTGCGGCGGTTTGAGAGGCATTCTCTGGAACAAACCGCCGTCGTTTGATTAGGGTGGCGGCATGACGTTCGTGCGATCCGATCCCAATGAAGAGGCGCTGAACCCGGCGCGTCTGCCGGCCTGGGCAACGCGCGGCTCGGCGGACACACCCGATGACGTTGCCTTCTTGTCGGGCGCGGCCCTTGGTGCGCTGCATGTGTTGGTTTCGGACCCCGCGCTCCCCCAGACCCTGTTGCGCGATCGCCTTGCGCTTGGGGCGGCCGAGGCATGTGTGGCGTGGCAGGGCCGACCCGAGCGGGCTGCCGAGTTGCGAGATGCCGTTCACTTGGCGCGGCCCGGAGATGCGTTGGGGCCTGCGGGAGAGGTACTCGCTGTCTGGCGACGGGTGGTCGCGCGCCCCGTATCGACGAGGTCGCTCGCACGCGCTTTGCCGAATGTTACGTCCGAGGCGATCGAGGACTGGATGACGGCAGGGCAGGGCGGACCGGTCGCCCGGGCCGCTGGCGTGCTGGAAGCCGTGCTTGCTGACAGGCCGAAGGACGAGGTGACGGCGTTGGCCCTGACGGAAGCCACGCTTTCGCGGGCGCTTGGCTGGTCCCACGTGACGCCGGTCATCACCGCGGCCTTGCCGTCCCGCGCGCTGCGCCGCACCGGAGAGGACTTACGGTTGGCTTGTCACCGGGCCGCCCGTGCTGGGGCCGGGAGGGTGGCCCAGCAGGCGGCCGAGCTTGCGCGGGCGGCGGCGCGGCTTAAGGCTGTCGCGCCGAAGCTGCGCGCCAAGGGGGCCGGGCAGGCGGTGGCGTTGTTTCTCGAAAACGATGCGCTGGCCCCGGCGGCTCTCACTCACCTGATGTCGGACCGAGCCGCCCGGCGGCTCTGTGACCGGCTCGTCTCGCTCGGCGCGGTGCGCGAGCTCACCGGGCGCGACACGTTCCGGCTCTACGGCGTGTGACGATGGCGAAGGGAGATGCGCCTGAGCTCGATCGTGAGCTGGCCGATCTGCCGCCGGAGCTGCGCTGGCGCGAATGGATGCGCCGGGTCGAAGCGGTTCTTTTTGCCAGCGCATCGCCGGTGCCGCGTGAGGACTTGGCGCGTGTGGTGGGGCAGGGGGCCGCCGTCGAGCTCCTGGTCGAGGACCTGGCCGCGGACCTCGAAGGCCGGTCCTTCGAGGTGGCAAAGGTGGGCGATGGTTGGGTCTTGCGCACGCGTGTGGCCTATGCCCCGGCGATCCGGGCCGCGGCCGATCTCGGCGACCCGGTCTCGGATCTCAAGGAGTTCGATGTCGCCGTGCTTGCCGCGATTGCTTACCACCAGCCCATCACGCGCGATGGGCTCAAGGACATCTTCGGCAAGGAGATCAGCCGGGAACTGATCGGACGGCTGCATGCGCGTGAGCTGATCGCCCCGGGGCCGCGTGCACCGCGCAGGGGCGCGCCCTACACCTTCGTGACGACGGAGGCGTTTCTCGCGCATTTCGGTCTGGAGAGCTTGCGCGACCTGCCGGACAGGGAGGGGCTTTCGGACGCCGGTTTGACAGATGAGGGATAGGGTTGACTTCTATAGCTCAAAAGACGGGCAATAATGAGCTATAGGCAAAGGCTCTACCGTTCATGACGTGGATTTGGCCGATTCCTGGCTGTCCGGGTTTTTGCACGGACGCGGCGACGCTCGCGCTCCTCGAGGAGCGCTTGTTCTGCCCTCGGGGGAGACCAGGGGTGTCGCAACCCACGTGGGCATCAACGGTGTGCATCAAAAGAATATTTGCCACACACGTGCGATTGTGTGTATCAATCTTATATTTGATGCACGCTGATAAAATGCAGGCACAAGATGGATCCGATATCGCACTCCCGCGCAGCCCAGGTCGCTTATCAGGACCTGCTGCGCATGCATCTCGACGAAGCGGCCTCGGAAGTTGTGGGCAGTATCGAGGAGCGTCACCGAAACGGGCGAACCTATCTCTACGACCGGTTCCGGATCGGGACCGAGATGAAGAGCCGCTACCTTGGCGAGGACAGTCCCGACCTGCGCGACCGCTTGGCGCGCGCAGCAAACCTGAAGGCGGAAGCCCAAGAGCGAAAGAAGCGTATGTCGCGCCTGGCGCGCGTTCTCAGGGCCGAGGGGATGATCGGAACAGACCGGGAGACAGGCTCGCTGCTTCTGGCGTTCGCGCGCGCCGGCGTCTTTCGGCTCGGCGGTACGTTGATCGGGACCGGAGCCTATGCGCTTTACCAGGGGGAGCTTGGCGTTCGCTTCGATTCCGAGGAGCTTGCCCAGACGGGGGACATCGATTTTGCGAGTTTCGAGCGGCTGTCGGTGGCACTGGGTGACCGCGTCGAGGAAGAACCGGGTGATATTCTTCGGTCGATGAAATTCGAAGCTGTCCCGGGGGTTTTTGATCGACAGATATGGAAATGGCGCCAAAGCGGTGGCGAGGCCATGGTCGAGTTCCTGACGCCGGCTTTCGGCGACGAAGGCATCAAACCGCTTCCGGCGCTCGGCGTAAGCGCGCAGGCGCTGAACTACCTCAATTTCCTTATTTCCGAGCCTATTCACGCGGTGGCGCTGTACCGCTCCGGCGTCCTCGTGCAGATTCCGCGCCCGGAGCGTTTCGCGATCCACAAGCTGATCGTGGCGAGCAGGCGGCATCGCGGCCCGGACGAGGCGAAGGCGCGCAAAGACCGGGCCCAGGCTGAGTTCCTCGTTCGCGTCCTTGCGGAAGATCGGCCCGACGATCTCGCCGAGGCCTACGAGCATGCGCTGTCGCAGGGGCCCCGATGGCGCGAAAGGATCGATGCGAGCCTCGGGCGCATGCCGGCGACAAAGGATCTCCTGCGCGGGCTCTCATGAACTCATGCAGATGGTGATGTTGTACGGACCGGAAGGTTGTTCAGCGCGGTGAGCCACATCGATGGGGAACGTCCGGGTGGGCTTCGTGGTGATCATGATCTCAGGAGATGTCGGTGAAAATCGACCCCCTGGAATTTCACAAGCCATGCAGCGAAGTTGAGCTCCCGCTCCCCCATTCAACGGCCAGTGGGGATTCTGCGAGGATGGTGTCACCACTATGAAGGTCCGCTTGGTCCGCGAAACCGACGGCACCCCGAGCGAACGGGAGGACGCAGAAAACGCTTGCGCCTGACATCAGGCCAGCGCAGATTGAGAGGTGCTCAGGCATTGTCGCGCGCGGCCATCGCTAGCCGCAGCTGCTGGCTGAGGACTTCGTTCTCGAAGAGATCTTCTTCGCACAGTGGCAGACCGTCCTGGGTGCGTAGGACGACAACGACTTCGTCGTCGCAATCCCTGCAGGTTGAGACGTGGTCGTCGATGTATTCCAGCACCATGTCCTGCGTCTCCCAACACCAGACGGCAATTGCGTTGAAGCTCACAGAACGGCCGCGGCATTGTTTGCAGTGGTAGGTGGCTTTCATCGGATGGTCATGTCCCGAAAGAGGTTTGCTTCCGATGACATGGTGCGTTTTTCCGAGCGTCCAAAAAGCTTGATTGCACTATTCCCGGCCGGAGTGGCACAGCGAGGCGGATTTGTTGACAACGCTAACGTGAGCGCTGTTGGAGAAGCGGAGAGATTTCATCTATTCTGCGTCCGGCAATGCTTACCGTTCCAGATCGTCGACGCGCTGGCCGCCACCCCTTCGGTTAACCTGACAACTCCGATTGGCCGCAAGGGTCAGGCGTTCCATCCACAGACCAGGCACCCATCTGCGCGCACGTCTTCGAGCAGTTGATAGAGCAACACCCGATAACACGGTAGGGCGGCCAGCCAATCTTCCGGGTCGGACCAGTAGAAGTCCTCCGGAACCGCGTACTGGAGGTCTGCGAATTCTTCGGAATCGTGCGGCGGCAACGCCAGACCGTGCTGGGCCATTTCTCGTTCGACCTTCTCGATGACGGCGGTCACCATGCGGCGCGTGACATAGAAATCGTGCACGGTCTCGAGCTGCACCAGGGGTTCCTCTGTGAACATATCGAGGAACTCCCCATGCTTTCGAAACTCGAGAGCTACGCTCTCGTCTTGGCGATGAAATGCGTAATAAAGGCCCATTCGGGTGGCTCCTTCTCCAGTTGTAAACGCAGTCCTTGGTTGGCTGCTGCACTGGACATGGGTTCCGAACGAGAACCGGGGAAATAGAAACGGATGGAATGACCGCGAATGTTCGCCGCTACGAAGGTCTTCTGGCTGGCTCGGCCTTGGCGTCATGCGGGTCTGACCCTCTTCCTGCCGGCGTGGCGCCAGGGGCCGGGTTGTCGTCCGCCGGCATCCGCGACTGGTATCACCGCCGATGAACTAGTTATTCGGTCCGAGGCCGCCGACCGGTAGACTGCATTCCACGAAGAGCGCCTGGGCCGCGTTTGCCGCATTCCCGAGTTCGTTCTGCAATACGCTCATAGGTCGCACCACTGCAACGGGCCATGCGTAGAGGGCGTCGATAGGAATGCGGGCTTCGGTTGTCTGGGGCGCCAGGTTGCGGCGGCTCAAGCTCGGTCCGATGATCCGTTTGTGCATGCGATCTGGGTCTCACCGCGCGATCTCTGACCACAATCGGTGAACTCTGCCATGCCAATCGGCCAGCATTATTCAGGCAGTTCTCCATCGGCGAACAGGTTGGGAAAAAGCCGTTCTCGATAGTCCAACGGAAACGCAAGTCTTACTGGGGTCTTCGGCGAAGCGGAGGTCAGGTAACCGGCAGACGTTAATTTCTTCAGCGTATTGCGCGCTGTGCGTTCGGAGGTCTTGAGTACGACCGATGCGTCGCCGCGCTCAAGCGCACCATGCCGAAGGACAGCAGAAACCAGATCTGGTGCACGCTTATCGTCAATCGTGTCTTCTACGAGGCGCCGGTAACGCTGCTCCAATCTGCCGAGGTCAAACAGCTTCGTGGAGAATGTGATTTGATCTAGCGCGACCTTCAGGAACCATTCGCAGAATGATTGTAGCGCGGCCTCGGACAGGTTGCCGCGTCCGTCTCGGTCACCCCGCCGTGGGCTGTCTGCGAGATCCATCATTCGCTTGTACTCACCGCGATCTGACAGTCCCCGCGCCAGCCCACGGGAAACGGACCAAAGGCCTTGGCCTCCGATGCCGGCCGTCAGAGCCATCGCATGTGACATCAAGCGACTGACCCGCCCATTCCCGTCCGGGAAAGGGTGGATGTAATTCAGTCGGTGATGGGCCGACGCGATCGCGATGATCCGCCCGCTCGACGAACGCGCGGCGATCTGAAATCGATTGTCGAAGTGATCCATGAAGGCGGCAACGCGCGACGAGGAAGGGGGCAGGTGCCGCCCGACGGCGACTTCCTTGTCGCCCTCTTGGCGCAGATGCCCGGGAATGATTGGTTCCTGTGTTCCATCGGGGTGCTCGATCACGCGAAATTCGTCAGGCATTTCGTTGTAGAAAGCCTTGTGCACCCAAGTGAGAAATTCGGTGGAAGTGGGGCGAGGCAACGTACCAGCTTGGTGCATCTCGTCGATGGCCCTTTGGACAATCACATGCGCGCGCGCTTCCAGGGCAAGCGGGCGGGTGGCCTCTTCGAGTTCCGCACCGGCGAGCGCTCGCTCGATGTCTCGCGGGCGCGTGTTATGGCCCTCAATTAAATTCGAGTAATAGCAGTTCATCACCCGGACGAGGTCTGCGAGTTCAGCTGCGCTGTCAGGATGTAACCCTTGTCCGAGCTGGGCCGCTTCCCTCTGGATGTCGACCGAGAGGTCGGCCAATTGAGTCGGTATGTGCTCCTCAAAGAAACACGGTTCGATTCTGCCGGGCGTTTCCAACATTTTTTGCCGATCTCATTCTTCGGAAAACCAACCTATTTATAGGGGATTTTCTGTTCTCAGGGCAAGGATTTGCCGATGTAGGATGCCGATGTCATTTACCGCTCAATCGGAGGCTAGCCCACGGCCAACAAAACCATCGGGGGTTGCGGTGTTGGGCATCGAACCCGGGGGCAACATACTGGAAATACGAGGCAGTAGCTGATATTGTGGGTAAATGAATGGCCAGCACAACATGTGTGCCGAAGCCGGGGGGTTGTCGTCGCGACCGGCGTGCGTCGAGCTCAAGCGGATCGATCCGACCGCAAACATGCGCCGCTTCTATCGTATGAGTTTGCAGCCGGATCTTTTCGGTGGCGTCGACTTGGTGCGAGAGTGGGGCCGGATCGGATGTGCGGGACGTTATCTCGTCGAGCAGCATCGCAGTGAAGACGAAGCCATAGCTTCCATGCACGCGCGCGAGACGGCCAAGCGAAAGAGAGGATACCGGTCGGTAATCGATTGAGGCGCGGGAGGGGACAGCGGGGCTATTGTTCGACTGGAAGAACGGGAGATTTTCAGCGACCGATGCCGTTAACAGCTCAACGAGCGTCAAGCGAGGTGATCGGGCGCACCGTCCGGAAGGGCCGCGCGGCGATTTAAGAGCGGGCTCACCGCCGAGAACTACCCATCCTTGGCGCGACCAGACCCCAAGACCTCCGGCGCATGTTTGCGAAGGGCGATCTCGCTCGGGCCGACGTGGTGTTGTTTACGCGGGATTTGTGGTCGCGTTGGAGGAGGCTGCCCAACCAGCCGCGCTGTCTTTCCGCGCAAAACTGTCATTCGGATTGATCAAGCGGCTTGGCCGCGCTGATCGCATAGCGGTGTTCTGAACGGCGCAGAAGCGACCGACGCCATCCCAACTGCGACGCTTGCGCACGATGGATCGCGCCGAGACGCATGTCGACGTGCCGGATTTCGAAGCCTGCCGATGCGAGGAGGTCGGCGACGTTGCCCACCCGTGCCCCGTCGTTGAAGTGCACCTTCGCGGGTAGTGTCGCAAAGTTTCCAGTTCCGTGGTGGCGCCGAATATGACAGCATTGTCAGTGATTTGGTGAAAGGCAGTTGACGTGATCGAGTTTAAGGGCGTGCACTATCCGAAGTCTGTGATCCTGCATGCAGTATTCTTCTACCTCCGCTACGCCGTGTCCTACCGTGATCTTGAAGAAATTCTGGTCGAGCGCGGCGTCACGGTTGACCACGCCACCCTGAACCGCTGGGTGGTGAAGTTCGCGCCGCTCATCGCCGCCAGGGCGCAGTCCCGAAAGCGACTGTCGCGTTGCCCTTAAATCTGAGACACGACGCGTTCGGGGATATTTTTTGCCCTTAATTATGAGATTCCACTGCCATCGCGCCTATGCTTTTCGCGCGCTGCCGGGCGATGTAAACAACCGCGGCAAGCAGACGTGGCTCCTTATCGAAGGCGCGCAATAGAGCAACCCTTGCATAGTCGTCGATGCCGGAGCTTGAGATGGCCGCTTTGACCAGTGGACGGGATTGGGCTGCATCAATTGCAGCAAGGCCAAACAGCCTTACTTCCAGCCTGTGGCCCTGAAGAGCGTATAACGGATCTCCGCGGAAGGCCTTTAATGATATGGCAAAGGTGACCGCGCGCATTGCGCGCCGAAATTGCTTGGAGCTGCGTAATCGCGCGGCGTATTCAAGCCGCGCGGCGCCGTTGCGCGCACGATTTATCAGCTTTTCGGGCATCTGTTCGCCACTGGCCTTGCCGAGCGTCGGCACAAGTCTCGTCCCACAAACCTGGCAGTCGAATGCCCAGGCTCGCCTCCAATGCTTGAGCGAAAGGCCCTCTCTGGAACATTGCAGGCAATGCTGGAATGGTATCTGGGCCGTCAGCGAGGCTTCTCGTGTCGTCATTGCTGGGAAGGTCAAAGATCGCACAACATCTGGGTCAATCCGTGCGGCGTTGGCAATCTTCGCCGCCGCAGCCGCGTCGACGTT
>CXWF01063160.1_pt1 | contig 15455 bp, 13 predicted proteins | sample 468421 | NCBI WGS metagenome assembly CXWF01 (sample SAMEA2620812, study PRJEB7988) | marine metagenome | biome: marine biome (ENVO:00000447); feature: surface water layer (ENVO:00002042); material: "saline water (ENVO:00002010), including plankton (ENVO:xxxxxxxx)" | depth 5 m
ATGGATGCGCTCGACGCGCAGGCCGAAAAGGAGACGGACCGGATCGAGGCCGTGATCACGGCGAACGAAGCGGCGCAGAAGGCGGCCGGCCATTGGGGCGTGCCGCTGATGGTTTACGAGGGCGAACCCTTCTTCGGACAGGACCGCCTCGACCATCTGAAATGGCGGCTGGAGCAGAAGGGACTGAAGAAGCGCGGCTAGCGCGGCCCGACAAGCCCGAGTTGCGCAGCGATGGCGACGGCGTGGGGACGCGTGCGGGCACCAGGCTTCGCCACCGCATTGTCCATGTGATAGAGCACCGTCCTCGGCCTGACCGCCATTCCCATACCCTGCAGTTTTCGAGGGGACGCGAGCGGTTTTATATCCGATATTGCAGGAAGAAGGCGAGCCTTCCTGCCCCTAGGCCCTGCTCGACCCTGCTGGACCCTGGGGGACCGGGGAGCTAGCCTCGCCTTCCCTGTCTGACGCCAAAAACGGATTCCAGAGAAATGCAGCGCGACCTTGCCGCCATGAGTGCCACCGAATACGACCTCGTGATCGTGGGGGGCGGCATTACCGGCGCGAGCACGGCCTGGGACGCGAGCCTTCGCGGGCTGAAAGTGGCGCTGCTGGAGAAGGACGACTTCGCCCATGCGACGACATCGGGCTCCTCGAAGCTGGTGCATGGGGGCTTGCGCTATCTCGTGAACGGCGAGCTGAAACTCGTGCGCGAGTCGCTGCGCGAACGGCGCATCTGGGAGAATGTCGCACCGCATATGGTGCATCCCCTGCCCTTCGTGATCCCGACCTATGGCTGGGGCATGAAGGGCCCCATCGTACTTGGGCTCGGGCTCACGCTTTACGACCTGCTCTCCTTCGACCGCAACTGGCTTTCCGACGACGACAAGAAGCTGCCGGGCTTTCGCCGCCTTTCCAAGGGCAAGGCGCTCGATCTCGTGCCCTCGCTCAAGCGCGAGGGGCTGACCGGCGCCATGGTCTATTACGACTGCCAGATGTTCGCGCCCGAACGGCTCTGCCTCGAATGCATCGAGGGCGCGGTGGAATGCGGCGCGGATGTCGCGAACTACGCGGAAGTGACGGGCTTCACCACGGAAGCGGCGATGGGGCGCGGCGTGAAGGTGACGGGCGTGAACGTGGCGGACGAGGTGACGGGCGCGATGCACACCATTCGGGGCAAGGTGGTGGTGAACGCGGCCGGTCCCTGGGCCGACAAGACCATGGCCATGGCGGACGAAACGCCCGCACGCCGGCTCATCCGCTCCAAGGGCATCCACATCATTACGCGCGACCTTTCCGGCGACCACGCGCTCGCGATCCAGTCCGCCATCGGCGGGCACTTCTTCGTCATTCCCTGGCGCGGCTACACCATCATCGGCACGACCGACACCGTGTTCGAGGACGACCCGGACGAACTTGGCGTGACGGAAAAGGACATCGAGGATTTTCTCGCCGTCGTGAATGACGGACTGCCCGGACTGCACCTCACGCGCGAGGACGTGATCCACTTCTATGCAGGCATCCGCCCGCTGGTCGACACGACGCCGCAGGAAGTGCCCGACGCAGATGGCGAGAGCGCAAAAGAGGCGGAAAAGGACAGCTACAATGCGAGCCGGGCGGCGGAGGTCTATGACCATGCGCCGGAAGAAGCGATCGACGGGCTCATTTCCGCCATTGGCGGCAAATGGACGACATCGCGCCACCTCGCCGAACAGGTGGTCGACCTTGCCCTGAAGAAGCTCGGACGCACGGCGAAATGCGAAACGCAATGCACGCCAGTCTATGGCGGCGACATGGCGCGGCTGAAGACCTATGTGGCGCGCGCGCAGAAGCGTCATTCGTATCTCGCGCCCGACATCGTGGAAAATCTCGTGAACTTCTATGGCAGCCGCATCGACGAGGTGCTGGCGACGGCAGACGAGAAGCCCGGCGAACGCGAGGCGCTGCTGAAACGGATCGCGCCCGGCAACCCTGTGATCGGCGTACAGGTGGTGCATGCCGTGCGGCACGAAATGGCGCTGCATCTCGACGACGTGATCTTCAGGCGCACGGGGCTCGGCACGCTCGGCAATCCGGGCTCGTCCGTGGTGAAGCAGGTGGCGGAGCTGATGGGCCGGGAACTCGGCTGGGACGAGACGGCGCTCGCGAACGAAATGTCCGGCACGCTGCGGCTTTTCGAGACCATACCGGGGAGATAGGGGGAAAATGAGCGGGGAAGGAATGCCGCATGTGGCGGCGGTGGTAAACCCGCGTTCGGGCGGCGGCCGGACGGGCCGCGCCTGGCGCGTCATTTCCCAAACCATCGAAAAGGAACTGGGGCCGGTGCGCACGCATTTCACCGCCGCCCCCTCGACACCGCATTTCCTGCCCGCCGCCAAACTGACCTCGCGCGCACTCAAGACCGGCGCGCAACTCGTGATCGCGGTTGGCGGCGACGGCACCATTGACGAAGTGGTGAACGGCTTTTTTGAAGATGGCGCGCCGATCAACCCCGAAGCGCATCTCGCGATCCTGAACGCCGGCACGGGCGGCGACTTCCGCCGCACCTTCGACATGCCCGAGGAAACGGCAGAGGGCGTGAAACGCATCGCAAGCGGCGATACGCGCCGCATCGATATCGGCAAGCTCACCTTCATCGCCGAGGATGGGCAGGAAACGACACGCTATTTCAATAATATTGCGAGCTTCGGCCTGTCCGGCGAGACGGTGCGCGCGGTAAACAATGCAACCTGGCAAAAAAGCTTCGGCGGCAATTTCGCCTTCACCTGGGCAACGCTGATGACGGCCTGGCGCCACAAGCCGCGGCCCGTGAAGATCGAGACGGATGAAGGCTTCGAGACGGTCGCGAATATCGGTCTCGCCGCCGTCGCCAACGGACGCTATTTCGGCAGCGGGTTGAAAGTGGCGCCCGATGCCGAACCCGATGACGGCCTGTTCGATCTCGTCATCATGCGCGATCTCGGCTTCATGGACCTGCTGACAGGCGGTGGCGACCTTCGCGAAGGCAAACATGTGAACGGGCCGAAGGTGGAGGTGGTGCGCGCGCGAAGCGTCACGGCGACGCCGCTCGGCACCGAACCCGTACTTATCGATGTGGATGGCGAGGGGCCGGGGCGTCTGCCCGCGCGCTTCGAGATATTGCCCGGCGCGCTGACGTTGCGCTGCTGAGAGAAGAGGACGAACGAGAATGACCATCGACCGCACCACACTGCGCTGGAACGGATGGGGCCCGGTGAAGCAGGATAATCCGCTGCCGGACGATGCGCCGCAATGGGCCTGGATCGCGGAAGCGCTGGGCGTCTCGCGGCTCGCATCGACGCCGGCCAAACCGCTCACGGATATCCGCCTGCCGCATTGCCGCCTCTCCGAAGACATTCTCGGCAAGCTGCGCGGCATCACCGGCGGCAACCAGGTGCGGACGGATGATTACGAGCGCGCCTTCCACGCGCGCGGCAAGAGCTATCACGACCTGCTCTATCTTCGCGCGGGCAAGCTCGACATGGCACCGGACGCGGTCGTCTATCCACGCAGCGCCGATGAAGTGCTCGCCATCGTGAAGCTCTGCGCGGAAGAAGACATCGCGCTCATTCCCTTTGGCGGCGGCTCTTCCGTGGTGGGCGGCGTCAACGCCATGCCGAAATCGCTCGGCGGCGCGGTGCTGACCCTCGACACGACACTGCTGACCCGCATCATCCAGATCGACAAGGTATCGATGACGGCGCGTGTGGAGGCGGGCATCTATGGCCCCGCTCTTGAAGAGCAATTGCAGAACCACGGCGTGACGCTCGGCCATTATCCGCAAAGCTTCCAGCTTTCGACGCTGGGCGGCTGGGTCGCCGCGCGCGGTGCGGGCCAGCAGTCGAACCGCTATGGCAAGGCGGAGAAATGGCTCGTCTCGGCGAAGCTCGCAACGCCGAAGGGCTTCTGGACGACAGAGGCGACACCCGCCTCCGCTGCGGGCCCGAACCTCAACCAGCTCGTTGCCGGATCGGAGGGCACGCTCGGCGTCATCGTCGAAGCAACCGTGAAGATCCACGATTTGCCGGAGCGCAAGGACTATCGCGGCTATCTCTTCAAGACATTTGCGCAAGGGGTGGAAGCCGCGCGCCGGATCAATCATGCGGAAATTCCCGTCGCCATGGTTCGGCTCTCCGATGCGCCGGAAACCTATTTCTTCCAGGCGCTTTCCTCCTCGGGGTCGGGCGGACTCAAATCGAAGCTTCAGCGCATGTATCTGAAAATGAAGGGCTTCGACGACGCGCCCTGCGTCATGCTGATCGGCCATGAAGGCGCAAAGGAAACCGTGATCTGGGCGCAGGAGCAGACGGAAGAAATATGCAGGCGGCTCGGCGCGCTGGCGCTGGGCACGGGGCCCGGCAAACGCTGGTATCACAGCCGCTTCAACGGCCCCGCCATGCGCGACCCGATGATGGACCGGGGGCTCGGCGTGGAGACGCTCGAAACCTCGACGCGCTGGTCGAACATCGCGAACCTGCATGACAAGGTGGTGGAAGCGATCAGCAATGCGATTGCCGCGAATGTGCCGGAGCAGAATGCACGCGGGATCGTGATGGCACATGTGAGCCATTCCTATCCCGATGGCGCGAGCCTCTATTTCACCTTCGTGTTTCCGCGCCAGCTCGACCGCGAAGTCGAGCAATGGCAGGCGATCAAGCGTGCGGCATCGGACACCATCGAGATGAATGGCGGCACGATCAGCCATCATCACGGCGTCGGCGCGGATCACGTTCCCTGGCTTGGCGAGGAGAAGGGCGAGATCGGCATGTCGATCCTCAAGGCGACAAAGCGCGAAATGGATCCGAAAGGCGTGATGAATCCGGGCAAGCTGCTGGGGTAGGTCTTTCCCCCCGACACAAACACAAACACAAATTGCCATCCCGACGAAAGCCGGGGTGGCATTGTTGTTTGAGAAATTGTTTGAAAAGCGGGGCCTTACTCCGTCTTCACCATTTCCTTCGCCATTTCGATGGCGGCGGCGAAATCGGGTGCCCGGGTTACGCGGGCGAGCACACCCATATCGCCCAGAATGCGCTCGGGCTGCGGCTGAAGCGCGGTGACGATCACCTTCGTGCCATTACGCTCGCAGCGCTCGATCATGTTCTGGAGCGCGGAGACGCCCGTCGCGTCGATGATCGGCACGGCGCGCAGCCGCAGGATCAACACCTTCGGCGTTGCACCGATACGGTCGAGCGTCTCGCCAAGCCGCATCGCGACCCCGAAAAAGAACGGCCCGCGAATGAGGCTCGCCGCAACGCCGGGCGGCAGCTCATATTCCTGCATGGGCACGAATTCGCGGGGGCTCGTGTCGCTTACATCTTCTTCCACCAGATGCAGGTCGGCCTGCACCTCGACCGCCTCCGACATGCGATGCATGAAGAGAACGGCGGCAAGCACGACACCGACCTCGATGGCGACGGTGAGATCGACCATCACGGTGAGCGCGAAGGTAATGAGAAGTACCGCCCGGTCGCCGAGAGGCGCGCGCATCAGATGCCGGAACTTGTCGATCTCGGACATGTTCCACGCAACGACGAGAAGAACGGCAGCAAGCGAGGCAAGCGGGATATAGGCCGTGACCGGCCAGGCAACCACCATGAAGCCGAGCAGGAAGACGGCATGCAGCATGCCCGCGATCGGCCCGCGCGCGCCCGCGCGAATATTCGTTGCCGTGCGCGCAATGGCGCCCGTTGCAGGCAGACCGCCCACGGCGGCCGATGCGCAATTCGCGACACCCTGCGCCACAAGCTCGCAATTCGAGCGATGACGGCGCCCCGTCATGCTGTCCGCAACCATTGCCGAGAGAAGCGACTCGACGCCGGCGAGGAAGGCGATGGTGAAGGCGCTCGGGAAAAGCGCGACCAGGCGCTCCATCGAGACGTCCGGGAAAGCGGGCAATGCAAAGGAAGGTTCAAGCCCCGCAAAGCGCGAGCCGATGGTGTCCGTCGGCAGCCCGAAAAGCCAGACAAGGAAGGAGGCGGCGACAACCGCAATGAGAAAGCCCGGCCAGTTCGGCCGCTTGCCGCGCAGATAGACGATGAGCGCAAGCGACCCGGCCGCGACGAGAAGCGTCTGCACCGTGGTACTCGGCAGCGCCTCGCCCAGCGCCCATATCTTTTCGACGAACTCCGCCGGTTCATTCTCGAGGGAAAGACCGAGGAAATCCTTGATCTGGCTTGTCGCGATAATGACGGCGATACCCGCCGTGAAGCCGGTGACGACGGGTTCGGGAATATATTTGATGAAGGTGCCGACGCGCAGAAGCCCCGCGCCGATCAGCAGAAGTCCTGCCATCGCGCTGGCAAGCACGAGCCCGTCATAGCCGTGGACCGCGATGACATTGAAGACGACGACGACGAAGGCACCGGTCGGTCCGCCGATCTGGAAGCGGCTGCCGCCAAGAGCGGAAATGAGAAAGCCCGCAACAACGGCGGTGACGAGGCCCTTGTCGGGCGTGGTGCCACTGGCAATGGCAAGCGCCATGGAAAGCGGCAATGCAACGATGGAAACGGTGAGCCCGGCGATGAAGTCGCTTCTGAAATCGGCAAAGCGGTAGCCTTCCCGAAGCACTGTAACGAGCTTCGGCACAAAAAGTTGTGACGGTGGTATTTTCGCGCTCGTGGCCCCGACCCCTTCTTGTACTCTTAGTCCCCGTTGACGATCTTGCGCAGTTCTGCCTTCGCAATCTTGTCGAGGGTCGAGCGCGGCAGCGCATCGACAATCCGAATGTCGCGCGGACGCTTGAAGTCCGCAAGCCCCTTGGCGCAGGCTGCGGCGATCTGTGCAGCCAGGTCTTTCGGCGCAGCCGCCTCCCCGCCCGGCACGAGAACGAAGACGACGGGCACTTCATCGAGCATCGGATCGCGCTTGGCGACCACCGCACATTCCTGAATGCCGGGGACGGTCATCACGACGCGCTCGATCTCCGAAGCGGCAACATTTTCACCGCCGACCTTCAGCATGTCCTTGTCGCGGTCGGCAAAGGAGATGAAACCGTCTTCGCCCAGCGTCACGCGGTCGCCGGTGACGAAATAGCCCTGATCGTCATAGGTATTGGCGGTCGCTTCCGGGTTGTTGAGATATTCGAGGAAGAGCGAGAGGCCCGGCACGCCGCGCACGAGAAGATTGCCCGTCTCGCCGGGCGCGACGGAGGCACCATTATCGTCGAGGATCGCAATCTCGTAGGCAGGAGACGGCTTGCCGATGGACATGGGCCGGTTCGGCAGATGAATGTCGCCGACGATGCCATGCGTGATCGTTTCCGTCATGCCCCACCAGCCGATGGTCTTGATACCGAAATGATTATCCGTCGGCGGCGAGGAAATACCATTGCCCCAATAACGATAGGAGTGAGACTTCGGCAAGTCCTGGCTCATCAGCGCGCGCAGGCAGAACGGCACCATCGAAGTCCATGTGCAACCATGTTTCTGCGAGATCGGCCAGAAGCGCGAGGCGGAGAAACGCGGCTGGAGCACGACCGTCGCACCCACCCAGAGCGCGGCGAGAACGGAATAGGATTGCGCATTGGTGTGGAAGAGCGGCAGATAGGTGAGATGCACATCCGATGCACGCAGGTCTTCATGCATGGCACAGACCTTTCCGCCCCACAGCGCATTCGCATGAGTCCAGACGACGCCCTTGGGCCGTGATGTCGTGCCCGACGTGTACTGAACACCGACAGGCAGCATCGGCTCGGGCGCGCGCATCGGCACATCCGCTATATCGCCATAGAGCGCGGCAAAGCTTTCCGACTTCGGCGGACGGTTTTTCTCTTCCGGCGCCGCCCCATTATCCGTTTCCGTGACGGCGAGCCACTTGATGTGCTTGCACGCCGTAGCGACGAGCGCGGCAAAGCACGGCTGCGTGATCGCACCGACAACTTCCGCATGTTCGCTGAAATAGACGAGATCGTCTTCGACGGAGCGCGCATTGGTGGTGACGGCGACAGCGCCGAGATGCGCGCAGGCATACCAGGCGATGATACTTTCAGGGCAATTGTCGAGATGGATGAGAACGCGCTCACCCTTCTTCACGCCGCGCTTTTTCAGGCCCGCCGCGACCTGCTTCACCTCATGTTCGAAACGCGCATAGGACCAGGTGCGCGCCTCACCCTCGAAAGGCTCCCAGATGAGAAAGGGATGATCCGGCCGCGCCGCAGCGTGAATGCCAAGCAGATGCGGCACGTCGAAATTCGAGAACGGGTGGACGAGCGGTGAACGCAGCGCAGGCATGTCTTTCTCCACGAAATAGTCCTTTAAGGGCTTCCCCGTCATATATCCTATGCTTGTACCGCATTCCATTCACGCCCGTATTTCTGAGCGAGGGTCAAGAAAAGGAAGACGGACGGATGACGAGGACGCAAAAGAAAGGCGGCGAGTGCCGCCTTCCTTGCTGTCCTGGTCGAGGAGCCTAGGCGAGCGCTTCCTTGAGCGCCTTCGCCGCCGCTTTCACCGCATCGCGCGACACATCAAGCGCGCCCTGCAAATTGAAGAAGCCGTGGATCATGCCTTCATAGTTCACATATTCGACATCGACACCCGCCTTCTTGAGAGCTTCGGCATAGGCCTTGCCCTCGTCGCGCAGCACATCGTTTCCGGCGGTGACGACATAGGCCGGCGGAAGACCGGCATGCGAAGCAGCACGAAGCGGCGCGGCATAGGGGTTCGAGGGATCCGCACCGGCCGCGAGCACATAATGGTTCCAGAACCAGTCCATGCCCTCGGCCTCAAGGAAATGACCTTCCGCGAAATCCTTGTAGGACTGCGTACCGCGCGGCGCATCGGTGACCGGATAGATCAGAAGCTGGAATGCGATTTCGGGCGTCTTCTCCGCCTTCGCCTTGAGGCAGACAGCTGCGGCGAGATTGCCGCCGGCGCTGTCGCCCGCAACAGCGATGCGGTTCGGGTCGATACCGATTTCAGAGGCGTCCGCTTCGACCCACTTCACCGCCGCATAGGCATCGTCGAAGGCGGCGGGAAAAGGATGCTCCGGCGCGCGGCGATAATCGACGGCGATCACCTTGCAGCCCGCCTCGTTGGCGAGCGTACGGCAAAGCGCGTCGTGGGTTTCAAGGTCACCGATGACCCAGCCACCGCCATGATAATAGACGAGCGCGGGGCAGGTGCCGCCGGCCGCGACCGGCGTATAGAGGCGAACGGGAATATCGCCCGCCGGGCCGGGGATCGTGCGGTCTTCGGTCTTGCCGATGGGCACGCCCTGCAAATCGAGCATGCTCGCCATCGCGCGATACATTTCGCGTCCGCCTTCGGGCGGCAGATCGATGAGACGAGGCGCATCGGGATCGGCGCCAAGCTGATCGAGTAGCGCCTTCGCCTGTGGATCGAGTGACATGTCGGTGGTCCTCCGCGCCTTGTTTTTGTTGTGTAGGCCCCTTTTATCCGCCAGGAAGCGGACGCGCCAAGCGGCAAATTAGCAGGGTGGCCGGAGAAAGGCCCGGAAGAAGGCTCTAGTGAAGAACCTCGCCCTCGCGGCTGCGGCGGCCTTCGACCATGTCCTCGACCACAATCCGGAGCATGCGCCAGGCGTCGGCGCGCATTTTCTCGCCGATCTGCTCAAGCTCGCAAACCGCCGTATCGGCATAGGAAAGCGCCTTGCGGCCATGCGTGTCGACCATATAAGCGGCGAGGAGGTTGATTTCGTGATCGGTGATCATGTCGCGGGGTCTCCGGTTGAACTTGTTTGCCAACCGGATTGCAACCGCCGGACCAGAGAGATGATGCAAATAAAATCAATAACTTAAGAGAAAACCGACCTGCCCGCGCCGGAGGGACCGGCAAGCTTTGCCGGAACGAAAAGAGCAGAATGCGGCCGTTTTTGCCGCCATCCCCCCGCTTCAGCTATGCAGGCAGGGCATTTTGTCAGTTCGGAAAGAGAACCGTCGGAAGAAATCAACCTGCGAAACCTCCTTCATCGAGGAAGCTCTGTTCCTCCGGCGTCGTCTCGCGCCCCAGAACCGCATTGCGATGGGGGAAGCGGCCGAAGCGGCGGATGATGTCGCGGTGCTCGACGGCGAATTTCATCGTTTCGGGATCTTCGAGGCGCTGCGCGAAATAGACAATGCCGCGCTCCTGTGCGGCGAGGTCTTCGGCATGCATGTAAGGCATGTAGAACCATTTGCGCGCGGTAAGCGGCGTCTCGACATCGAAGCGGCGGCGCACGGCGTCATCGGCAAGCGCGAGCGCCTTCGCATCCTGCGCGAAGGCGCGATGATCGTTGCGCCAGAGATTGCGGGAGAACTGGTCAAGCACGAGGATGAGCGCGAGCGAGCCTTGCGCATCCGCCGCCCAGCCATCGAGCTTGCCCGCAGCGGCCTGCGCATGCGTCTCGCCGAAGCGGCGGCGGATTTCGGCGTCGAAATCGTCGCTCTTCTTGAACCATTTTTCAGGTCCGGCAGCGAACCAGAAATCGAGAACATCGCGGGGACGGATCATGGCAACACCTCAAATCACAATCACATCCGCTGGCACAGGTTTTTCGATCCTGAATTTTGTGTGCCCGTCAGTTGATCATGCGGGCTTCGTTGCGCGTCAGTGTAACTGCCCCTTCAGGCGGGGCAAGCAAAGCCGGGACGCGCACGCACACGATATGGTGAGCGATGCGGCTGGACGCAGCGCCGACGCGGGTTAGACTGTCCGGCAAAGAAAACACTGTTCAGGGAAGGAACAAGCGAGCATGGCCCGCATCCCCTATTTCGACCCCGCCCAGGCAACAGGACGCGCCGCGAAGGTCTATGAGAAGCTGCCGAACCTCAACATCTTCAGGATGCTCGGCCATTCAGGCGACATGCTCGACGGCTTCATCAAGCTCGGAAACGCAATCCTGATCCACGGGGAACTCGACCCGGTGCTGCGCGAAATCGCCATCGTACGGACAGGCATACTGCGCGGCTCCTCCTACGAGGTTTACCAGCACGAGGCGATCTCCCGGAAGCTCGGCATGTCCGACGAGCTCATCAAGGCGATCCATGAAGGGCCGGAGGCAAAGATCTTCGACGAAACGCAGCGCGAGGTGATGCGCTTCACCGACGATGTGGTGAAGAATACGCGCGCTTCCGACGCAACCTTCAATCCGCTGGTCGAAAAGCTTGGCTACAAGCAGCTCCAGGAACTCGTCATCGCTATCGGCTTCTATTCACTGGTCTCCAATTTCCTTGAGACCTTCGATGTCGATATCGAGGAGCCGGGCCACAAATCGGGCCTGAAGCTGCCCGGCGTTGAGGGCTGACCGGAATGGCGCGTATTCCCTATCCTGATCCGGCAACGCTGCCGAAGGCAAACCACGAACTACTGCAGGACCTGCCGCAGCTCAACATCTTCCGCATGCTGGCCGGAAGCGGGCCGTCCTTCGTACCCTTCATGACGCTTATCAACGCCTATCTGAACGAGGGCCTGCTCGATGCGGAACTGCGGGAGCTTGTGATCCTGCGTGTCGGGCACCTTTGCGCCTCGCATTACGAACAGCATCAGCACCGGCGTGTCTCGCGAATGCTCGGCATGAGCGCAGAGCGGATCGAAGCGGCGGAAGGCGCGCTTCCCTCACCCCTCTTCAGCGAAGCGGAGAACGCCGCCCTCGCCTTTACCGATGACCAGGTGGCGAACGTAAAGGCCGACGGAAAGCTTTTCGCCGCTGCACATGCGCATCTGGGCGATGCAGGCATGCAGGAGCTCGTCATCATTATCGGCGTCTATCTGCTCGTCTGCCGCTATCTCGAAACCTTCGAGATCGACCTCGAGGAAACGGACATTGCGACAAGCGGCCTCGACGAAATCAGGCAGAGCATGAAAGAGAGCGGCTGAAGAGGAAGCCTGTATCCGTCCTCTGCCCTAAGAACCGGATTGAAAGCGGAAGATGTCATGGGTCTGGGGTCGAGCCGGTTTCAGCACACGAAAGGACCGCACGATCTTCGGCCAGATGGCGGAACTCACGAAACGGCAGGGCCGCCTTCGCGGCTGATGCAAGGTAATCGGGCCGCTCCCGTCGCAAGGCGGAACGTCACGCATCCGTGATCGTTGCCGGCTTCCTCGTCATGAAGTCATGATAGTCTCGGACGCATGATTCCCGAGCTTGGCACTATCGAAGGATTCTACGGACGTCCCTGGGACTGGGAAGCGCGCGCCGCCCATGTGAGTGCGCTCGCACCGCATGGCTATCGCTTCTACCTCTATGCGCCAAAGGCCGACACGTTTTTGCGCCGCCGCTGGAGCGAGCCGCATCCGCAAGACGAAGCCGAACGGCTTTCAGGTCTTGCCGCCCACTGCCGGGCGGAAGGTGTGCGCTTCGGCGTGGGGCTGAGCCCTTATGAGCTTTACCTCGATTTCGACGATGCGGCGCGAGAGGCACTGGCGCAAAAGCTCGCATGGCTGGACGAAATGGGAATCGACGATCTGGCAATCCTCTTCGACGACATGCGCGGCGATCTGCCGGGGCTTGCGGAGAAACAGATCGAGATCATCGAATGCGCGGCGGAGCGCACGAAGGCAGGGCGGCTCATCATCTGTCCGAGCTATTATACGGACGATCCGATTCTCGACCGCGTTTTCGGCGAGAGACCCGAAGGCTATCTCGACACGCTTGGGGCGCGGCTCGATCCCGCAATCGAAATATTCTGGACAGGACCGAAAGTCTGCTCGAAGGAAATGCCCGCCGACCATTTGGCGCGCGTAACCGAAACGCTGAAGCGGCGTCCGTTCATCTGGGACAATTACCCGGTGAATGACGGCCAGCGCATGTCGTCCTTCCTGCATCTGCGTGCTTTCGAGGGGCGCCCGGGAGGAGCGGGCGAGCATATCTCCGCGCATGGCGTAAACCCCGCCTCGCAGCCCTGGCTCAGCCGCATTCCGATGCTGACGCTGGAAGAGGTCTATGGCGGCGGTGAATACGACCCCGAGGCAGCCTTTTTCACGGCTGCGGAAACGGTGTGCGGCTCCGAACTTGCGCGAATGCTTGCAGACGACCTGCCACTTCTGCAGGACAAGGGGCTCGACGGCATGACGGACAAGGAAACGGCGGCGCTGCGAAATCGCTACGCCGCCGTCGATCATCCTTGTGCCCGCGAAATCGTCCAGTGGCTCGACGGCCATTGGCGCATCACGAACGAAATCGTCCAGACGCAATAAACGCCTTAGCGGGCCGTCATGCCACCATCGATGACGAGTTCCGAACCCGTTATGTAACGCGACTCATCCGATGCAAGGAAAACGATACCCGCTGCAATGTCGGCGGGAATACCGGCATAGCCAAGCGGTGCACCAGCCGTTGCAATGGCGTGCGCGTCGATCGTGTTCGCCCCGGGCTGAATGATGTTGGAGCTGAGCGCACTGGTGCCGCCCTGCGGGATCTTCTGCCAGATCGCCGTATCGATGATGCCGGGGTGAACGGAGTTCACGCGGACATTCATCTGCGCCTGCGCGCATTCAAGCGCCACAGCCTTGGAGAAGAGACGGACAGCGCCCTTCGTCGCGCAATAGCCGGCAAGACCCGGCGCGCCCTGGAGGCCTGCGATCGATGAAAGATTGATGACGGAGCCTCCGCCCGACGCCGCCATGAGCGGAATGCCGTGTTTCACGCCAAAGAAAACGCCATCGACATTGATCCTCTGCTGGCGCTGCCAGTCTTCATAGCTCATCTCGAAGATGGAGGTGCCGATGCCGATACCCGCATTGTTGACGAGAATGTGGAGCGCACCGAACTCGTCCTTTGTGGCGGCAACGATTTCCTTCCAGCGCTCTTCGCTGGTCACGTCTTGCGTATGGGCGCTCGCGGTGCCGCCCGCCTTCACGATGATATCGACCGTTTCCTTGAGGCCCGCCTCATCGACGTCGGTGACGACGACCTTGGCGCCCTCCGCCGCGAGTGCGACCGCCGCGCCCCGCCCGATACCGCTTGCCGCGCCCGTAACCAGCGCGACCTTGCCATCTACCCGTCCCATGATTTTCTCCCGGAATCTTCTTATGATTTGTACCCAGAGTCTTAGGGTATGAGCCCTAGTCCCGCAACGCCCCACCCTCATCCCGGCCCCCGCAGAAAATGCGGGCTTGTTAAAAAATATACCAAGGTCTAGTTTCGTTGCAAGGAGACGGCCAAAGCATGACGAAGCTTCTGAAATCGAAGACGGCCCCCAAGGCCGAAAACGCTCCACGTCGTGCGGGCAAGAAAGAGCGTACGCGCCAGCAGATCTACCGCTCCGCGATGCGGCTCTTCGCCGACAGCGACTACGACAATGTCACCATTGAAGATATCTGTTCGGCTGCGGGGATCGCCAAGGCGACTTTCTTCCTTCATTTCGCCGGAAAATCCGCCCTTATTACCGCCTTCAATGAAGAAATAATGCATTCGCTGGCCCAGCGGCTGTCGGGCCACACGGGAAGCGCCGAGGAGGAACTGCTGCTTCTCGTTTCCGTCCTGCGCGAAGCATGGGAGCTGAACGCGCCGGTCATGCACAAGATGCTGCGCGACTTCCTTGATCAGCCCGCGCTCGTCAGCAAGGCCGCCGCAGCGAACGAAAGCGTACTCGGTCTTGTGACGCGCATCGTTAGGCGCGGACAGGAACGCGGCGAGTTCGCGACCTATTGCCAGCCGGAAGTGGCTGCCGTCGCACTTGTTGCAGCCTGGAGCGCCTTCACCGCCTGGTGGCTGCAAAACCCTGAATCGGACGCGGACGACATCAATCGCGGACTTCTCGAATTTCAGCTTAACGGCCTCAAAAAGAAGGCGTGAGCCGCACACAACAATGCCCTTATCGGCATTCCGATGGGGCGCAAAGAAACCACACCAAATAAGTCATAACCGAGGAAACACACCATGCCAGGACAGAAAATGCGGTTTGGCGCCTTCATCGCGCCTTTTCATCCGCTGAACGAGAACCCGACACTTGCTCTCGAACGCGATATCGAACTCGTCCAGCTCATGGACAGGCTCGGCTATGACGAGGCCTGGATCGGCGAGCATCATTCGGCCGGCTACGAACTGATTGCAAGCCCCGAACTCTTCATCGCAACGGTGGCCGAGCGCACACGCAACATCAAGCTCGGCACGGGTGTCTCCTCGCTTCCCTATCACCACCCGCTGATGCTTGCCGACCGCATCAACCAGCTCGACCACATCACGCGCGGCCGCGTGATGCTCGGCGTCGGCCCGGGCTCGCTTCCCTCCGATGCCTTCATGATGGGCATCACGGTCGCAAAGCAGCGCGACATGATGGACGAAGCGCTCGACGTGATCGTGCCGCTGTTGCGCGGCGAGAAAGTCACCGCGAAAACCGACTGGTTCGAACTGAAGGACGCCCAGCTCCAGATGACGCCCTGGTCGCGGCCTTCGGTCGAGATCGCCGTCGCAAGCCAGGTTTCGCCCACGGGTGCGACCGCTGCAGGCCGCCACGGCCTCGGCCTTCTCTCGATTGGCGCAACCTCTGCCGGCGGCTT
>CXWF01051858.1_pt1 | contig 15430 bp, 16 predicted proteins | sample 468421 | NCBI WGS metagenome assembly CXWF01 (sample SAMEA2620812, study PRJEB7988) | marine metagenome | biome: marine biome (ENVO:00000447); feature: surface water layer (ENVO:00002042); material: "saline water (ENVO:00002010), including plankton (ENVO:xxxxxxxx)" | depth 5 m
ATTAACTGCCGGACGCGATGGACATGGCATTCGACGATGCAAGTGCGGTCTCGGACGAGGCCTTGCTGGTCGCCTATGGCAATGGCGACAGGGCGGCGGCGCAGATGCTGACCGCGCGCCTTGCGCCGCGCGTGCTCGGGTTTTCGACCCGGATGCTGGGGGGCGACCGGGCCGAGGCCGAGGACGTCACGCAGGAGGCGATGCTTCGGTTGTGGAAGATCGCGCCCGAGTGGCGGCAGGGCGAAGCGAAGGTGTCGACCTGGCTTTTCCGGGTCGCGTCGAACCTGTGCACGGACCGGCTGCGCAAGCGGCGCAGTGTGGACCTCGACAGTGTGCCGGAGCCGGAAGACGCGGCGCCCGGGGCTGTCGCGGGGCTTATCGAGGCCGACCGGGCGCGCGCGCTGGAGCGGGCGCTGGCGGAATTGCCGGACCGGCAGCGCGAGGCGGTGGTCCTGCGCCATCTCGAGGGGCTTGCGAACCCCGAGATCGCGCAGGCAATGGAGATCAGCATCGAGGCGGTGGAGAGCCTGACCGCCCGGGGCAAGAGGACGCTGGCCCGGATCCTGTCCGGGCGGCGCGAGGAGTTGGGATATGACTCGGACTGAAGATGACCGTCGGGACGACGAGATGCTTGGGGAGTTCTTCGCCGCAGGGCGGGAGACCGCGCCCCTGCCGTCGGCGGATCTGTTGAACCGGATTGCCGCGGATGCCGAGGTGGTGGACGGCGCGCGTGCCGCGTCCGTGGCTGCGCGCCCGCCGCGGCGGGGTGTGTTCGCGGCCATGACGGATGCAATCGGCGGCTGGCCGGCGCTGGCCGGCATGGCGACGGCCGCCGTGGCCGGCGTCTGGATCGGCGTGGCCCAGCCCGTCGCGCTCACGTCGCTCACCGGGGGTGTGCTTGGCGCGGCGACGACGGGGACTTATGAACTGGAAGACCTGATGCCGGGGTATTCGACCCTGTCGACCTTCAATGCTGAGGTGGCCCAATGACCGATCCGACCTCATCCCCGCGCGTGCCGACACGCACCTGGGTCAAGGTGCTGCTGGCCGTGTCGCTTACGTTGAACCTGATGGTTCTGGGCGTGATCCTTGGCGGGTGGCTCGGGGACCATTCGCGCCGGGGCGACCACGGGCCACGGGATGAGCGGCGGGCGTTCGATCCGGCGCTGGGCCCGTTCTCGCGCGCGTTGCCCGATCCGTACCGGGACCGGGCGGTCACGGCGTTGCGGGACCGGGCCGGGGATTTTCAGGACAACCGCGCAGAGCTGGCCGGGCAGGTGTCTCAGATGATCGCGCTGCTCAGAGCGGAGCCTTTCGACGCGGAGGCGTTGCGCGGGGTGATGGCGGCCCAGACCGAGATCTTCGCGCAGCGTAGCCAGGTCGGTCGGGCGGTCGTGCTCGACCAGATCGAGCAGATGAGCGCGGCGGATCGCGCGCAACTGGCCGAACGGTTGGAGACAGGCTTTCGTCGCGCGCTGGACCGCGCCCGCCCCTAGGCGGCGGAACGCTCCGACGCGAAGGTGACGCGGTTTCGCCCGGCGGCCTTGGAGGCATAGAGCGCCCGGTCCGCCTGATCGAAGAGCTCGCGGTGGTTCGTGTGGGAACCTGCGCACAGAGCGACGCCGACCGAGGCCGTGACCGAAACTTCATCGCCACCTGAGCGCACCGGCACCGGGCGCCCGCCGATGGCCCGGCGCAGCCGGTCGGCCGTGTCGCGGGCGGTCGCCGCATCCGCCCCGCGCAGAATAACGAGGAATTCCTCCCCGCCGATCCGGGCCAGGAGGTCGATCTCGCGCAGGGTCGTGCGAAGCCGTCGCGCGGTTTCCACCAGCACGTCGTCGCCCGCGAGGTGGCCGAAGCGGTCGTTGACGGATTTGAAGTGATCGAGGTCGATGAGAAGCAGCGCACAGGCATTGCCGCCCGTCGCCCGCTCACGCGACAGGCGGGCGAGGTAGCCGTCCACATACCGCCGATTGAACAGCCCGGTCAGTGGGTCACGCAGCGCCTTGTCCAGTTGATCCTCAACCTGCGCCCGCAGTCGGTCCGTTTCGCGTTTGCGTGCGAGCAGACGCTGGAGCCGTGCGGCCAGTTCGTCGGGCGAGAAGGGACCGCGCAGGATGCCGTCCGCGCCGAAGTCGAGCGCCATTTCGGCGATGTCTGAGGCCGGGCCGGGGTGGTGCAGCAGCACGATCGCGTGCCGGGTCGCGGGGCGCGCGCGCAGTTCCGCGACAAGCCCGAGGGCCGTGCCGGGGTTGCCCGGGGCGAAGGCGATCACATAGGCGTCCGAGGCACTGGCGGCCTCCAGCATCGTGGTGGCGGTCGCGAGCGTGACTTTTGCCGGGAAGGCCGCCTCGACGCCCGCGCGCCATGACGGGCCATCGGCCGCCGATGCCGGAACGAGCGTGATACGGGGGCGGGCCTGAAATGAGGTAGGCGCTTCCGCCAGAGCGTCGTTCCCGTGCAGCGCGTGGCGCCGCATCAGTTCCGACCGCTCGGCGTTCCGGCGGATCAGATTGCGCAGGAGTGCAAGCAGGAGTGTCTCGCCGGGGAGGTCGGCCAAGCATTCCTCAGCGCCCGCTTCCAGCGCCGCGACCCGCGCGGCGGTGTCATCAGCGGCCCCGTAAAGAACCACGGGCACCTCGCGCAGCCGGGCATGGGCCTTGAGCGCGCGGCACGCCGCGATCCCGCCGCCCGGGAAGTCTATGTCCATCAGCACGACATCCGGCGGAGTGGACAGCATAACCGAGGCGAGTTCCTCGCCATGCCGCGCCTGCACCACCGTATGACGCGCCGTCGCCAGCCGCGCTTTCAGCGCGATCCGGTCGGTCACCGTGTCGTCGGCAATGAGGATGCGTCCGCCCATTCAGAATTGCTCGATCTTGTCTAAGATGCGTTGCGTTCGGGTAAGTCTTGCCCAAGAAAGATTAACAAAGTGTTTCCCAGGATCGGAACGAGGCAGATATGACGCAAGACATGGCCGAAACCATCGGTTTGCAGGCACTCGGCTGGCTGGCGGGCAACGAGGAACTGCTGCCGGTCTTTCTCGGATCGACGGGCGGGGACATGGCCGAGCTGGGTGCGCGGGCGGCCGATCCCGAGTTTCTCGGCGCCGTGCTGGATTTCATCACGATGGATGATGCCTGGGTCATGGCCTTCTGCGATCAGGCGGGTCTGGACTATGCCCAACCATTGCAGGCGCGCGCGGCGTTGCCGGGCGGTGGTCAGATGCACTGGACATGAGCCTGCGCGCCGATGCGGTGCTGTTCGACAAGGATGGCACGCTGTTTTCGTTCGACGAGTCCTGGTCGGCCTGGGCGCGGCTGTTTCTTGACCGGATGGCAGGGGGCGACGAGGCACGGGCCTCGCGCCTTGCCGCGGCGATCGGGTATGATCGGTCGACGGGGACGTTCCTGCCCTCGTCGGTCGCGATCGCCGGCACGCCCGAGGAGGTCGCAGCACTCTGCGCGCCGGTCCTGGGGCGAGCGCCCGAGCCGCTTGTCGATGAGATCAACGCGGCGGCGGCCGAAGCGCCGATGAACGAGGCGGTGCCGCTGGCCCCGCTGCTCGACCGCCTGCGCGGGGCGGGGCTCGTGCTGGGTGTGGCGACCAACGATGCGGAAACCCCGGCGCGGGCGCATCTGGCAGCCGTAGTGGACAGGTTCGATTTCATCGCGGGGTCCGACAGTGGCTGGACCCCCAAGCCGGACCCGGCGATGTGCCGGGCCTTTGCCGGGGCCGTGGGGGTCGCGCCGCACCGCGTGGTGATGGTCGGTGACAGTCTGCACGACCTGCGCGCGGGTCGGGCTGCGGGGATGCAGACGGTGGGCGTTCTGACCGGTCCTGCTGATGAGTCGAGAATCACTAAGCACGCCGACGCGGTCCTGCGCGACATCGGACAGCTTCCGGGATGGTTGGGCCTTTAGGGCATCAACCAGAGGCCGAACGCGTTAACCCTCTCGCAACGCTTTGGTTGCGCCAAGCCGTTGTTCTGGCGCAAAACCCCTTTGAATCCTGATCCCGAGGCGGCGTTTACGCCTTTGTTAACTCCGCCGCTGTAGGCACTGACCGTGACTGAGGGTTTGTGAATGCATGGTATTATTTGCCGGTCGTTCGAGTCTTTCGTGCGCTCGGCCTACGGCAATCAAGTTTGGGGAGAGGCCGCTGCGGGGCTCGACGTGCCGCGCGAAGGGTTCGAACCTATGTTTCATTACGACGACGACGTCGTCACCGCGCTCGTCGCCGCTTGCGCTGCGACACTTGGCAAGCCGTGCGAGGCTTTGCTCGAGGATTTCGGAACGCATCTGATCGCCGGCATGAGCTCGGACCGGGTGCGGCGGCTTCTGCGCTATGGCGGTATCGACTACGAGGATTTCCTGCACTCGCTGGACGACCTGCCGGGGCGCGCCGCACTTGCCGTGCCCGACCTGTCGCTGCCGGAACTGGAACTCGAAGAGCTCGATCCGGGGCAATACAGGCTGTATTGCCGGGCCGGGATCGACGGGGCGGGGCATGTGATCACGGGGCTTCTGCGCGCTCTGGCGGACGACTACGGCGTCTTGGCGCTGCTGGACCACAAGGGACGCCGCGACGGGGCCGAAGTCATCTGTATCCGGCTGCTCGAAGCGGCGTTTTCCAAGGGCCGGCGCTTCGACCTGGCCGATACCTGGCTCGCAGTAGGGGGCGCGCCATGAGCCTGATGACACCGATCCGCGTGGCGGGCGAAGCGCTGGACACGCTGATGCCACTCCACCTCGTGCTGGATACCGAGGGACATATCACCCATGTCGGGCCGACGATGGCGAAAGTGCTCGCCGGTCGGGCGACGGTGGGCGAGAGGATGCTGGACATCTTCGAACTGCGACGCCCGCGGGAGGCGGAGATCTATGACCTCCTGCGGCAGGGGGCGACGGGCAAGGTGCTTTTGCGTCTCAACGACCCGTTCCAGACCCAGTTCATCGGAAGTGCGGTGAGCCTGCCCGGTCGCGACGGGGTGCTCGTGAACCTGTCGTTCGGCATTTCCATCTTCGACGCGGTGCGCAATTACCACCTTGCGGGGTCCGATTTCGCGCCGACCGACCTGACGCTCGAACTTCTTTATGTGGCCGAGGCCAATGCGGCGGCGATGGCGGACAGCCGGGCGCTCAATGAGCGACTGCATGGCGCCAAGGAACGTGCCGAGAGCGATGCGCTGACCGACGCGTTGACCGGACTGCACAACCGGCGCGCGCTCGACCAGCGACTTCACCGGCTGATCGAGCGTGACCTGCCGTTCTCGCTCGCCCATCTCGATCTCGATTTCTTCAAGCACGTCAACGACACGCACGGTCATGCGGCGGGCGATGAAGTGCTGCGCGCCGTCGCCCGCGTGCTGGTCGAGGAGACGCGTGAAGAGGACGCCGTCGCGCGTGTCGGCGGGGATGAATTCGTCCTGCTGTTCGTGGGCCTCGTGGATCAGGAACGGATTTCGTCCATCGCGGCGCGTATCATCCGGCGGCTCGAAACACCGGTGATGTTCAAGGGGGAAGCCTGCCGGGTCTCGGCCTCCATCGGCCTTGTCCGCTCAACGCAATATGAACGCCCCGAGGCCAACCAGCTCCTGTCCGACGCGGACACCGCGCTTTATGCCTCCAAGACCGCCGGGCGTGCCCGGTTCACCATCTTCAACCCGCAGATCGGCGTGATGGAATTCGGGCCGAAAATATCGGGCGCGTTCAACTCGAAACCAGATTGAATCGCTAGAGCGAACCATGTGCTCTCGGCCTCGCTCGCCGGCGTGACCTTCAGAGGGCGCTGTCACATCGACTCATCAGTCTGTGAGACTGGGGGCCGATAGGGCATCAAGCGACGTTTTCTGCGGATTTCCACGCCTCGGGCCGGGAAAATGATATGCGTGTATCAAGAAATGATTGACGTATATCAAAATCGCGCTTTAGGGTCGTTCCAGCACGCCGCAGCGATCGGGAGAATCGTTGCATAAGGGGGGAGAATGCCGAGTCCGACGCTCAGCGATGTCGCGCAGGCGGCCGGTGTCAGTTATGCCACGGCCGACCGGGTGATCAACAATCGTGGAAACGTTGCCGCGAAGTCCATCGCCAAGGTCAACGAGGCTGTCGCGGCTTTGGGATACGTCCGCAACGTCGCAGCCGCGAACCTGTCGCGCAAGCGTGTCTACCGGCTGGCGTTCCTGATCCCCAAGGGATCTAACGCCTTCTTCAACCGCATCCGCGACCAGATCGCCCGCGTCGCCGATCACCAAAGCGCCGAGCGTGTCACCGCCGAAATTATCGAGGTGTCGGCTTTCGCGGTTGCCAGCCTTGAAGACAGCCTCTGCGAACTGGTGCATCAGGATCTTGATGGCGTCGCCATTGTGGGGCTGCAAAGCGAGCGGCTTGAAAAACCTCTGGCGGCCCTGCGCGAGAAAGGCGTGGCGGTCATCGGGCTTGTCTCGGATCTGCCGCAGGGGTTTCGCTCCGCATACATCGGCATCGACAACATCGTGGCCGGACGGACCGCAGCCAGGATGGTGGGGATGGCCCATGCGGACTCCGCAGGCGTGGTCCAGACCTTTGTCGGTTCAACAGACGCGCATGACCACGTCGAGCGGCTGCAGGGCTTCTGCGAGGTGATCGCTAAGGATTACCCGCAGATCACGGTGCGCGACCCGATCATGACAAAGGACGACCCGGCGGTCTTGCTGGCGCAAACCCGTGCTTTGTTGTCGCAAGAGCCTGATACGAGCGCGCTGTATAACGTCGGCGCCGGGAATAGCGGTTTGGTGCAGGCCATTGGCGCCATACAATCAAACCGACCATTCTGTGTCGTGCATGAGCTGGTCGCCCATTCCCGCAAGGCTTTGCAGGAGGGGCTTATCGACCTGGTCATCGACCAGCGCCCTGATGTGGAGATCAGTCGCGCCTTTACCGTGTTGCGCGCCTTGATCGATGAACGGGACTTGCCGCCCCTCGCTGACCTGATGCCGACGATTTATGTGCAGGACAATCTGCCTGCCGACCCTCTCACCGATATGATGAGAGCCCAGGCCACATGACCGATTTCTTCAAAGGCATGGGCACAGGTCGAGGCAGACGACATCAACCCGCAACCACGATCTGCTCGCCAGGACATCCTGGAGAACATCGTCAATCGCTTCGTATGAGCGGAGAGGGAGGAAGACCATGAAAACCATCAAGGGACCGGCGCTGTTTCTGGCGCAGTTCGCGGGCGATGAAGCCCCGTTCAATTCCTGGGACAGCATCACCAAATGGGCCGCGGACTGCGGATATAAAGGCGTCCAGGTGCCCAGCTGGGATGGGCGCCTGATCGATTTGGACAAGGCCGCGACCAGCAAGGATTATTGCGACGAGTTCAAGGGCAAGGCGGTCGAGAACGGCGTCGAAGTCACCGAGTTGTCGACGCACCTGCAAGGCCAGCTTGTCGCGGTGCACCCGGCGTATGACATCGGGTTCGACGGCTTTGCCGACCCGTCCGTGCACAACAACCCGAAGGCCCGACAGGAATGGGCCGTCGATCAGGTGATGAAGGCGATTTCAGCCTCGGCCAATATGGGGATCAAGAACCAGGTGTCTTTCTCTGGCGCTCTGGCGTGGCCCTATGTCTACCCCTGGCCGCAGCGCCCCGCCGGCCTGATCGACACGGCGTTCGACGAGTTGGCGCGCCGCTGGCGGCCCATTCTGGATCATGCGGACGAGAACGACGTGAACATCTGCTACGAGATCCATCCGGGCGAAGACCTTCATGACGGTGTGACGTTTGAGATGTTTCTGGAGCGCGTCGACAATCATGCGCGCTGCAACATGCTCTATGATCCCAGCCACTATGTGCTGCAATGCCTTGATTACATTGACAATATCGACATCTATAAAGACCGCATCAAGATGTTCCACGTCAAGGATGCCGAGTTCAACCCGACGGGTCGTCAGGGCGTCTACGGCGGCTACCAAAGCTGGGTCGACCGCGCGGGCCGCTTCCGCAGTCTCGGCGACGGGCAGGTGGATTTCGGCGCGGTCTTCTCAAAAATGGCGGCCAACGATTTCGACGGTTGGGCCGTGGTCGAATGGGAATGTTGCCTGAAGCATCCCGAGGACGGGGCGCGCGAAGGGGCGCAGTTCGTGACGGACCACATCATCCGCGTGACCGAGCGGGCCTTTGACGACTTCGCCGATGGCGGCACGGACGAGGCCGCGAACCGTAAAATGCTGGGGATCGACTGATGGCACGAATTCGACTTGGAATGGTGGGCGGCGGCAACGACGCCTTTATCGGCGGAGTCCACCGCATCGCGTCGCGCATTGACGACCGGTTTGAACTGGTCGCGGGGGCTTTGTCCTCCACCCCGGAAAAATCGAGCGCCAGCGCCAAGGTTCTGGGCATTCCCCGGTCCTATGGCAGCTTCGAGGAAATGGCGGAGGCCGAGGCCGCGCGGGAAGACGGGATCGAGGCGGTGTCCATCGTCACGCCCAACCACGTCCATGCCGCCGCTGCAAAAGCGTTTCTGGCGCAGGGCATCCATGTGATCTGCGACAAGCCGCTCACCTCCACGATGGAGGACGCGGAAGCGCTGGAACAGGCTGTCGCGAAATCCGACGCCCTGTTTGTCCTGACCCACAATTACACTGGTTACCCGATGATCCGGCAGGCCCGCGACATGATCGCCAAGGGCGAGCTGGGCCAGATCCGGATCGTGCAGGCGGAGTATCCGCAGGACTGGCTGAACGGGCCGGCGGAAAACGAAGGGGTGAAACAGGCCGAATGGCGCACCGATCCCGCGCGCTCCGGGGCCGGCGGGTCCATTGGCGACATTGGCACCCATGCCCATAACCTCGCCTGTTTCGTCAGCGGATTGCAGGTGGAAAGCCTTGCCGCCGATCTGCAATCCTTCGGGGCGGGCCGGACGCTGGACGATAATGCGCATATGTTGCTGCGCTTTAAAGGCGGCGCGCGGGGGATGCTGTGGTCGAGCCAGGTGGCCCCCGGAAACGAGAACGCGCTGAAGTTGCGGGTTTACGGCGAAAAAGGCGGGCTGGAGTGGAGCCAGGAAGACCCGAATTACCTGTGGTTCACACCGGACGGCGAACCAAAGCGTCTGCTGACCCGCAACGGGTCCGGCGCGACCGAGGCCTCGCAGGCCGTCAGCCGGATTCCCGGCGGGCATCCCGAAGGCTATCTTGAGGGCTTCGCCACGATCTATCGCGAAGCCGCTGACGCGATCCGTGCCGTGCAGGGCGGGGCCGACCCGGCCTCTGCGATGGGCGTGCTGCCGGGGATTGCCGCCGGGATGGACGGGATGCGGTTCATCAACGCCTGCGTGACGTCATCGAAGAACGACGCAGTCTGGACGGCCCTGTGATGCCCACGCCGATTGTCGCCCTCGACCGCGTGAGCAAGAGCTTCGGCCCCGTCGAAGTGCTGCACGGCGTCGACCTCGCGTTGCAGACGGGCAGCGTTCACGCGCTGATCGGCGAGAACGGGGCGGGCAAATCCACGACCATGAAAATCCTGGCGGGGTATCAGCCGCCGACCTCCGGCGAAGTCCGGTTCGAAGGCGAGCCTGTTCAATTCGGCAGCTTGCAGGATGGCGAGGCCGCCGGAATCGTGATGATCCATCAGGAATTCAATCTGGCCGAACAGCTTACCGTTGAGCAGAACATCTTTCTGGGGCGCGAGTTGAAACGCGGCGTGTTGTTGGACAAGGCCGAGATGCGCCGCCGCAGCCGGGAGTACCTGGCCCGTGTCGCCTGTGATGTCGCGCCCGAGACGCTTGTGTCAAAGCTGTCCAATTCGGAAAAACAGATGGTCGAGATCGCCAAGGCGCTGTCGCGGGACGCGCGGGTGCTCATCATGGATGAGCCGACTGCCGTCCTGACCAATCGCGAAACCGACATCCTGTTCAAACAGGTGCGGGCTTTGCGGGATGCAGGCACCGCCATTTTGTTCACCTCGCACAAGCTCGACGAAGTCGTCGAGATTTCCGATCAGGTGACGATCATGCGGGACGGCGATGTCGTTCATGCCGGCCCGACCAGCGAGATGAGCGAAGACGCAATGGCCACCGCCATGGTGGGGCGCGACGTGTCCGATCTTTATCCTGCGAAACCGGGCGTGGCGGCGGAGGCGCCGGTGGTGCTGGACGTGCAGGACCTGTCGGTCCCGGGGTTCGCGAAAGACGTGTCCTTCACGCTGCGCAAGGGAGAGATCCTTGGCATTGGGGGGCTGATCGGATCGGGGCGCACCGAATTGATGGAAGGTCTGGCGGGGCTGCGTCCTTCCACGGCCGCGAACATCACGTTGTTCGGCGAGACGACCCGGTTCAAGCGACCCGGTGAGGCGCAGAGGGCCGGGCTGTGTTATCTGACCGAGGATCGCAAGCTGCGGGGTCTTCTGCTCGAGCGCGGGATGCGCGAGAACCTGACCTTGCCGAATTTGCACAAGTTCGGCCGGTTCCTGATCGACCGGAGCGCGGAAGACGACGCGTTGACTCAGGCGATTTCGGAATTCGATATCCGGGCGGGCGACCGCGACATGCGTGTCGGAAACATGTCCGGGGGCAATCAGCAAAAGCTGTTGCTGGCCAAGGTCATGCTGTCGGAGCCGCGTGTTCTGATCGTCGATGAACCCACGCGCGGCATCGACGTCGGCACCAAACAGCAAATCTACGCCTTCCTGCGCGATCTGGCCAATGCGGGCCATTCCATCATCCTGATCACCTCCGAGATGCCCGAGCTGATCGGACTGGCGGACCGGATCATGGTGATGCGGCTTGGTCTGGAGAGCGGCACGCTTGGCCCGGCGGACATCAACGAAGCTGCAATCGTGCGCCTGTCGATGGGATTGAGCGCCGAACAGACGCCAGAGATGGCTTGAGGAACAGAATATGACAGATGCAACAAGACCTCGAACCGGCGGTTTTCGCGTTCCTTCCATGTCCGTGCTCGGGCCGGTCATCGCGCTGATCGTGCTTCTGGTCATCGGGACCATGCTGAACGCCAACTTCCTGAGTTCCGCCAATATCACCAACGTTCTGGCGCGGTCGGCCTTTATCGGGATCATCGCGGTCGGGATGACCTTCGTCATCACCGCGGGCGGGCTCGACCTGTCCGTGGGGTCGATGGCGGCCTTTATCGCGGGCCTGATGATCCTCGTCATGAACGCGGCGCTGCCAAGTATGGGGATCGGCATTCCGATCATCCTTTTGGGCATGGTCACGGCCATTGTCGCTGGCCTGTTGGCCGGGTTGCTCAACGGGTTCCTGATCACGACCCTGGGGATCGAGGCCTTTATCGTGACGCTGGGGACCATGGGCATCTATCGCTCGCTGGTGACATGGCTCGCCGACGGCGGCACGCTGTCGCTCGATTTCGGGCTGCGCACGTTTTACCGCCCGGTCTACTTCGAGGGTATTCTTGGCGTCAGTTGGCCGATCATCGTCTTTGCCGTGGTCGTGATCATCGGCGAGATCATCATGTCCCGGAGCGCCTTCGGACGCCATTGCGCGGCGACCGGGTCGAACGAACATGTGGCCCACTATTCCAACGTCAACGTCCGCCGGACGCGACTGATTTCCTATGCCGCCCTCGGTGTGCTGGTTGGCGTCGCGACGATCATGTACGTGCCGCGCCTCGGCTCTGCCTCCGCCTCGACCGGTGTGTTGTGGGAGCTTGAGGCCATCGCCGCCGTGATCATCGGCGGCACCGTCCTGAAAGGCGGGTTCGGCCGGGTCTGGGGAACCGTCATCGGCGTTCTGATCCTCAGCCTGATCGGCAACATCCTGAATCTGACCGACTTCGTGTCGCCCTATCTGAATGGAGCGATTCAAGGGGTCATCATCATTCTCGCTGTAATCCTACAGCGTGAACGCGCGGCCAAGTCCTGAGCCGTTCAAAAAACACTCCAAGGGAGGAGCAATATGAAACATACGACAACATACATCGCAGCCGCTCTGATAGCGGCTGGCAGCTCGGCCGCAGTGGCCCAAGACGCCGAGACCAAGGTGGTGGGGGTTTCCATTCCCGCCGCGACGCACGGCTGGGCCGGGGGCATGAACTTCCACGCCCAGGAAACCGTCGAGCGGCTGGAGGAGGTCTATCCCCAGCTTGATTTCGTGCTGGCCACCGCGTCCGATCCGGGCAAACAGGTCAACGACATCGAAGACATGGTCGCGACGCGCAACATTGACGCGCTGGTGGTTCTGCCCTTCGAATCCGACCCCCTGACGCCGCCGGTTCAGGCCGTGGCCGATGGCGGCGCCTGGGTCACGGTGGTTGATCGTGGCCTGTCCGTCGAAGGCATCGAAGACCTCTATGTGGCTGGTGACAACTCCGGCTTCGGCACGGTGTCCGGCGAATTCATGGCGTCCAGGATGCCCGATGGCGGCGATATCGTCGTCCTGCGCGGCATTCCGACGACCATCGACAACGAGCGGGTGGACGGGTTCACGGCCGCGATCGAAGGGTCGGGCATCAACGTGCTGGATATGGAGCACGGTAACTGGAACCGTGACGACAGCTTTACGGTGATGCAGGACTTCCTGTCGAAGTATCCCAACATCGACGCGGTTTGGGCGTCCGACGACGACATGGCGATCGGCGTTCTGGCTGCCATCGAAGCCGCGGGTCGCGATGACATCCAGTTCGTGCTGGGCGGTGCCGGCATGAAGGAAATGATCAAGCGGACGGCCGACGGGGACGAGATGATCCCGGCCAACGTGACCTATCCGCCGTCCATGATCGCCACGGCGATCGAGCTGACCGCGGTGGGCCTCGTGTCCAACGCGCCGGTGTCGGGCGATTTCGTGATCGGCTCCGTGCTGGTGACGCAAGAGAATGCGATGGATTTCTACTATCCTGACAGCCCGTTCTAAGGTGTCACACAGGCCACCGGCGATCATCGCCGGTGGCCACTCTGGCCCGACCCGCCAGATCCCGACCTTGGTCGCGTGTCGGTCAGGTCGTCTTGGGTGCATCTGCGACGGCCCCATGCCACTCTGCAATGAAGCGCACGACCGGAAGCGTCAGGTTCTCCCGGCGGGAGGTTCGGACTGCACCGGGGCGCCGTTCCTGCGCGGTGGACAGTATCCGGCGCCTGCGTAACGCTCACAGCATGTCCCGATGGCCGCTGACCAAAGATGATATCGAGCGCCCCGCCTACAGGTCTGCGCCCGGGCGATCGGCTGCCAACCCATCGGGGTGGTGACCGGGGCAACGCACACGGTGCTCTTCCGTTCAGGCCGGTCCTTGGGCGTTCGCCGCCGGTTCCGGTCCGGTCCTGCGCCGCGCATGAACCTGTTCCGCAAAGGACAAGACCAACGATAATCGTGCTGACTTGCGACGGACCCGCGCCCTGATATGTTTGTGCATGGCAACGGTAACGGCGACATTTGCAAGACTTCTCGCAGGCGCGGCCGGGTATGCCGTTTCGGATAGCGGCGCCTTGACGCGAGACGGCAAGACGGTCTTTCGGGCCCGGGTGGATGGTGACGACCGGATGACCGACGCGGATTACTTCGCGCTTGTCGACTGGATCAGCAGCGCCCATCCCGACCGCGTGGCACTCGTCCTCGCCTATGCCGATCGGTTGCACCTGGACGACTTCGGGGCGCTTGGTCTGGCGATCAAGACCGCGCCGACGCTGCGGGATTCGCTTATCCGGTCCGAGCGGTATTCTCGGCTGGCCACCGATACCGTGCGCTACAGGTTGGACGAGAGCGGCCCGCTTGCAGCTTTCCGGGTCGAAAGCAGGACTGCGCCGCACGCCATCCACGAGTTCCGCAATGAATGCGCGCTTGCCGCCTTTGTCCGGAACCTGACGCGGCTGGGCGGCGAGGGCCTGCGTTTCGAGGAGGTGAGCTTTCGCCACGCGAGCCGCGCAGACCCGGACAGCTATGCGGCCGGGCTGGGCTGCCCGGTCCGGTTCGGTGCCGGCGAAGACGCCATCGCCATCCGGCCCGACATGCTGGACCTGCCGAACAGGCTGGGAGATCGGGCGGTGGCCGCGTTCATGACGGCGCATCTGGACGACCAGATCGACGCCTTGACGCGCGACGAGTCCCTGGCCGACACGCTGCTGCAACGGCTTTCGACGGGCCTGAGCAACGGTGCACCCACGGCCGCAGAAGCCGCGCGTGACCTCGGCATGAGCGAGCGGACGCTCTACCGTCGCCTGTCCGACGCTGGCCTGACCTATCAGGGCCTTCTTCAAAAGGCGCAGCAGTCACTCGCACAGGATCTTCTGGCCCGAGGTGACTGTTCAATTGCCGAGATCGCCTTCCTGACGGGGTTTTCCGAGCAAAGCACCTTCAGTCGCGCCTTCAAACGCTGGGCCGGCCAGCCTCCCGCCAGCTTTCGCCGCAACGCGCTGAAGGCCTGACGCCCAGCCGGTCCAGTTTGGCAGGACCGGCCAAAGCGACGGCAGACAGGGCCAATACCGGCACGGCCACAACACCCTAGACATGGACCCATCGAAAACAGGGGACGATCCGTTCCCCCATCGCATGGGAGGCCAAAATGAAACGCATCTGCATAATCGGAATCTCGGGCAAACTGGGGCTGCTCATGGCGCAGCACAGCCTTGCCGAAGGCTACGCCGTCACCGGGCTTTGCCGCCCGGGAAGCGCCAGCAAGCTGTCGACCTTCGGAGACAGCATCACCGTGATGACGGGCGACACGAGCGACCCCGCGACCATCGCCCGCGCCGTTGCCGGTTGCGACGGTGTCCTGACCGTTCTGGTGCCCTGGGGCACCGACGGAATGGCCACGCGCACCGCGGGGGCCGTGCTGGAGCACGCAGACCCCGGCGCGCGGCTGGTCTTTTCCACCGGCTGGCACGCAGCACGGGACGACCGGGACCGCTACGGCGTGGCCCAGCAGATCAAGACCGGCTTGATCGGGCGGGTCGTCCGGCTGACGGGGATGGCGGACATTGCCGACCACAAGCGTGCCGCGCGGCTCGTCTACAGCTCGGACCGCGACTGGACAGTCGTGCGCGCTGCCGATCTCGAAGAGGGCGAAAGCGAGGGCCTGCCTGTCTGGGCGCCCCATGTGGGTGACCCGGTGCTGAAATCGAACCGTGTTCGGCCCACCGATTTCGCCCTGTTCATGGTCCACGCGCTGACCAACCCCGCTCTCGTGCGCGAAGCCCCGGCCATCGTCGGACGCGCCAGCGCCTCGGTCGCCGCCCATCACCCGGGCGCGACGGCCCGCGCAATCTGACCCCATCCCGAAAGGAGACACGACATGACCTACCAAACCCCTTCCACATCCACCTTGCGCCTTGCCGGGCTGCTTTACCTGGCCATCATCATCTGCGGGATCAGCGCCGAAGTGCTGTTTCGCGGACCCCTTGTCGATTTCGGCAACGCGAGCGCCACCGCAAGCGCCATACGCGAGGCTGTGGGCAGCTTCCGGCTCGCCATCGC
>CXWF01004170.1_pt1 | contig 15412 bp, 15 predicted proteins | sample 468421 | NCBI WGS metagenome assembly CXWF01 (sample SAMEA2620812, study PRJEB7988) | marine metagenome | biome: marine biome (ENVO:00000447); feature: surface water layer (ENVO:00002042); material: "saline water (ENVO:00002010), including plankton (ENVO:xxxxxxxx)" | depth 5 m
AAAGGAATCATTGTTCCTAACGAAGTTTTAAAAAGAGACTTAAATGTTGGTACTGCTGCTGACGGTGGAAACCTAGTTAGTACAGAGCTTCTAAGCGGTTCATTTATAGAAATCTTAAGAAATAAGATGGCTATAATGGAAGCTGGTGTAACTATGCTTACTGGTCTAGAAGGAAATATTTCAATTCCGAAGCAAGACGGTACAACCAGTGCCTATTGGGTAGGTGAAGGTGGCGCTCCAACTGAGGGTCAGCAAAGCTTTACGCAAATTTCAATGACACCAAAAACGATAGGTGCATTTACTGACTTTACTAGAAGAACTCTTCTACAATCTTCAATTGATATTGAAGCATTTGTAAGAGATGACATTGCTAAGAAGATTGCTCTTGAGTTAGATCGTACAGCCATCTATGGAACAGGTTCTTCTAACCAACCATTAGGTCTTAAAGATACAAGTGGTATTGGTTCTCAATCTCTAACATCATTCGGTACTTTTGCTGAGTACATCGGAATGGAAACAGATGTAGCTGTTGCTAATGCTGAAGGCGGTTCTATGAAGTATCTCATTAATGCTTCTGCAAGAGGTGCTTTGAAGTCAACAGAAAAAGCTTCAAACACAGGTATGTTTGTATTCGACAATAACCAAATTAATGGTTATGACGCTATTGTTTCTAACCAATTAGCTAACAATGACGCAATCTTCGGAGACTTTAGTCAGTTTATCGTTGGTATGTGGTCTGGTTTAGATCTAACAGTTGACCCATATGCTGGTGCAACTGCTGGAACAGTTAGAATCATTGCTTTACAAGATATCGATTACGCTATCCGTCAAGCTGGAGCTTTCTGTTTCGCTACTTAATATGAAAGTAGAACTTATAAGAGGTGTGTTGATAGCTGGAGTCCATAAGGACTCTGGCACAACCATTGATGTAGATCAAGATTTAGCTAGATCGCTTATAGGCAGCGGTAAGGCTGTAATCCCTGTTGTTAAGGCAACAACAAAAGCAAAGCCTAAACCTAAACCTAAAACTGTTGTTAAGGACGATTAACATGGGCTACAACCGAGTTAACTTAGAAAGACTAGATCTATTAACAGGTCTTGGTACTTCTACTAAAACTGCTACTGGTCAAGGTACTGGTATCGATTTAAAAGATTACGAAGGAGATATCCTTTTTATTCTTGATTCTGCTGCTGGTGGTGGATCATCTCCAACACTAGATGTAACTATTGAAGATTCTGCTGACAATTCAACTTTTGCTGCATTGTCTGGAGCAGCGTTTACTCAAGTAACTGGAAGTGCATCATCACAAAAACTATCTATTAGTTCTGATGAATGCAAAAGATATGTAAGAGTTAAGTTCACTATTGGTGGTTCTTCTCCTACATTTGATCTATCTGTAACAGGACTAGGTCTTAAAAAGTACGGTTAAATTTATTGCCCCTTAACTGGGGCTTTTTTTCATGCCTTTTACAGAAGATTTAGATACATTTTTCATAGATTTTAGAGACTCTGTTATCTACGATAATGCAGAGTATATAGCTTTTTTGGATCAGCCTGATGAAATGATAGCTGATGGAGTTGTGGTATCAACTGATTATGAATTAACAGGAAAAACAAGTGATTTTGGGTTAGTTGAATATGAAGATAAAATAGTTGTTAACGATGAAGATTATACGGTAAGAAGTGTTAGAAAGATTGATGACGGTAGTATGTGTATAGTGTCATTAAGTAAAGAAAGCACTTGATATGGCAACAAAAAGAGAACAGATATTAGCTGCGTTAAAAACAAAGCTTACAGGTACTACAGGAGTATCAACAAGAATATATAGAAGTCGCCCCGAAGCATTAACCAAAGCAGCTACTCCAGCAATCATACTAGAACCTGTTAGTGATAATCCCAGGGAAACAGATACTATTTTCAGTAAGATTACATGGGAATTTAGGGTAAGAGTATCTGTAATTGTAAGAGGAAAAATACCAGATAAAGTTGCAGATCCTACTGTGAATAGTTTGTATACAAAATTATTAACTGATCCTACTATTGGAGGTTTGGCAATTGATATAAGACCTTCAGTAACTAACTTTGAAATATTAGAAGCAGATGAACCCGCAGGGATTGTATCTGTAGAATTTGAAATAGATTATAGAAGTTCTTATGACAATCTTTCAACCTAACAACCTTGTTGGACTAATATATTAAATGAACGCTAGATAAAACTCCAATGGCATTATTGCAAAGAAAAAGAGTTATTCTTATCGAAACTGAATCTGGTACTTCAGAAGCAACTGTTGGAGCTACTGACGCAGTACAAGTTATTGATTTGAGTATCACACCACAATCAAGTGATGTAGTAAATAGAGATGTTGTTAGACCTTATTTTGGTGCTAGTGAGCAGTTATTAGCAAACACAAAGGTTGAATGTACATTTTCTGTGGAACTTGCTGGATCAGGCACAGCTGGAACTGCCCCTCGATATTCAAAAGCCTTAGAAGCCTGTGGCATGAAGGAAACAATTGCTTCTGGAACTTCTGTTACTTACAAGCCAATGTCTACAGGTATTGAGACAGTTACTATCCATTACAACGTAGATGGTGTCCTTCATAAGGCAATTAATTGCCGAGGTACATTTTCAATTGCAGCCGAGGTAGGAGCAATCCCACGGATTGATTTTACGTTTACTGGAGAGTATGTAGCCCCAACAGATTCTGCACTTCCAACAATCACATATGGCGATCAAGCGTCACCATTAATATTTAAAAACGGAAATACAACAGGTTTTCAACTACTAAGTTATGCAGGGTTATTACAATCTGTAACAATGGATTTAGGAAATACTGTTGAGTATAGAGAACTTGTTGGAGCTTCTTCCGCTAAAGAAGTACTTATAACTGATAGGGCTGCAAGCGGTTCTGTTTCAATAGAAGCTGTTGCTTTAGGCACTAAGGATTATTTTGCTGCTGCACTTGCAGAAGGTTCTTTAGGAAATTTACAATTTTTACATGGAACAACTGCTGGTAATAAAGTTCAATTTACTTCTTCTAGAGTTGATATAGGCGATGTTGCTTATAGTGATATGCAAGGTGTTGTCATGCTAGATATACCTTTTACACTCGTACCAAGTGCATCATCAACAGCAGCAGAAGGAGATGAATTTAGCTTAATTTATACATAAACATTGACTTCCTAGCTAAAGTATAGAAGTATATATATTATTTACTGTTTATGGCATTTGTCAGAAAGAAGGGAAATATTTATCCCTGGCCTGTAGAGGTTAAACGTCCTTCATTAGATACACCTGGAGAATTTGATGTTGACAAATTTATTGGCAAATTTAAAAGATTAAAAAGATCTGAATTAGATAATTTTGATAATGAAGATGAATTTTCTGCATTGCAAAAAATTTTAGTTGGTTGGGAGGATATTAATGAAGAAGATGGTACTCCTATTAATTTTAGTAAGACAGTTTTAAAAGAATTTAGTGAGGATGTAGATTTCGTTAAAGGTGTTTTAGATGCTTTTAGAGGATTTTATGGAAATTCTCAAGCGGGAAACTAGTCGATGCTGCCAAATACTGGGCTTCGGGTAGCACAGAATTAATTGATAATACCGAGGATGATGCAAAAGCATTTGGTATTAAATTAAAGAAGCAGCCAGATGTCAAGAAAGATTTTGAAGTGTTTGAAGATAATTGGGAAATTGTTATGATGTTTTTAAGAATACAAACACAATGGAATATGTCCTTTGGAGGTGCGGTAGGATTAAAATATGAAGTTCTCCTACTTAACGGAGGACTATTTGACGTATACAATATAGATAACCGACAAGAAATGTTTGAAGGTCTACAACTAATGGAAGCAACTGCTTTAGCCGAAATGAATAAGGAGAAAAAATAGTGGCTAAACAAGTTGAAAAATTTACGATAAAACTTGATGTTGAAGGTTTAAAAGATCTTACTGGTTTAGAACGAACTTTAAAAAACTTTGAAAAATCAGTTGCACCTAAAACAACTAGACAAGTACAAGCTTTAGGTCGGAGTATTCAATTTGTTAAAAAATCATCTACGCAAACAATTGCATCTTTAAGACAAAAAGAACGAGCTTTAACAGCAATTAGAAATATCACTAATGTAAATTCTAGAAGTTTTAGGAGTTTAGGTAATGAAATAAATAGAACAAGAGAACAAATAAATAAATTTAATTTAACAAGTAAAAAAAGTGGTGGGATTGGAGGAAAGATTGGTAGTGGGTTTGGAAGTCTTATTGCATCTCAAGTTTTACCAGGTAGAACATCTCAATTAGCTTTATCTGGTTTACAATTTGGTGGTGCAAAAGGAGCAGCAATAGGTGCTGTTTTAGGTGCAGGGATGGATTTTAGTGGTGCTGCTCAAAGTGCTGCTGTATTTGCTGGAAATATAAAAAGGCTAGAAGTTGCATTAAAAGGTGTCACTAAAACTCAAGAAGAATTTGCAAAAGCACAAAGAGTTATTGCTTCTGTATCTGACGGTTTGAATGTTCCTATCGCAAATGCAACTAAGCAATTTACAACTTTATCTGCATCTGTTATTGGTGCTGGAGGAAGTGTTAGTGATGCAGAATTAGTATTTAGAGGTGTATCTGAGGCTATTAAAGCTACAGGTGGAGATGCAGAAGATGTTAAATCTGCTATTCGAGCGATGTCGCAGATTTTTGGTAAAGGTAAGGTGTCGGCAGAAGAATTACAAGGCCAGCTCGGTGAACGCTTACCAGGCGCCGTGGTTAAATTTGCACAAGCAACAGGTAGAACATTACCTCAGTTACAGAAAGACTTACGAGATGGAACTGTTGGATTAAATGATGTTATGAAATTTGTTGTTAAGTTGAGTACCGATCATGCTAGTGCTGCTAGAGAAATGGCAAATTCTACTGCTGACGCTGGTCAAAGAATGCAAGTAGCACTAGATAAATTAAAACTAAGTTTTGGAGAGTTCTTTCAACCAATTGGAGCTGGTTTCCAAGATATTATTACTGGTATGGTAAATATGCTGAACGCAGCATTAGAAACTAGAAATATTTTAAAAATGATCCAATTAGAAGAAGGTAAAAATGTTGCTGGATCAGTAGCTAATAAAGCTTTACGAGATGCTGAAAAACAAGCTTTTAAAATTGCACAATTAAGAGCTGGAGTATTTACTGAGGAAGATTATAAACAAGGAAATGTACACTCACTAAGTATTGGAAAGCAGAAACCAATAGATATGGATTTATACAGAAAATTAGTTAGTGAAATGTTTAGAGATAATTTAAAAGGTTATGCGTTTGAAGAAGGAATAATGAAAGCACCTGTTACTGCAAATGATTTAACTAATTTTATGAGTCCTACTGGAGATGATGATAAATATATAAAAAATTTACAAAAAAGATTAGATTTCACTCAAAAATTAAGAGATGAAGAAGAAAAAGCAGAAAATGAACAATATAATGCATTTCTAGATTTTCAATTATTATCAGGTCAGATTACACAAGAAAAATTTGATCAAATAAAATTAGATCAAGAGGCTTTAAGAATATCAGAACAATTAGGAATTAATATTGATTATGTTAAAGAAGCTTTAAAAAATGCAAAAAATGAAACATTTAATTTTAAAGAATCATTTAAAGAACTTTATGATTCAGTTACTGATTTAGGAACAAACATAGGGCAATATGCAATTGGTGCTGTTGATCGTTTAGCAGATTCTTTTGTTGATTTAATGGTTACAGGAAAAGCTTCGTTTGGAGATTTAGCACGATCAATTTTACAAGACTTACAAAGAATGATACTAAAAGCATTATTATTCCAACTTATATTCGATCCATTTAAAAAAGCACTCGGTTTAGGAGATGGTGGTGTTGTTGAGGGTGGTGAAGTAACAAAGAGTGCTAAAGGAAATGTTTTTGCCAAAAATAAAGTTGTTCCTTTCAGCTATGGGGGCGTTGTTAAACGTCCATCCGTATTTCCCTTGGCGCGGGGAGGTGTTGGTTTGATGGCTGAAGCTGGTTCGCCAGAAGCGATTATGCCACTTAAACGTGGTAAAGGTGGAAAACTTGGAGTTGAATCTTCTGGAGGAGGAGGTACTGTTGTTAATGTTTCTGTAAATGCTGGTGGAACTTCTGCTCAAGGTAATACAATGAAAGCAAATCAACTTGGTAAGATGATAGGTACTGCTGTAGAAGCAGAATTAATCAAGCAAAAACGGCCAGGTGGCATTCTTTATTCGTAATGGCAACTTTTGATTCTTCTGGTGTTGGCTCTGATGTATCGCCAAGTTATTCTCCAAAATTAACAGTTGAAAATAATATTATTACTGTTGCTATGGGCGATGGATATGAGCAGCGTTTACAGAATGGAATAAATGCAAGTAGAAGAACATTTTCTTTATCTTTTTTAAATAGATCAGACACAGTAACTACCAACATATTAAATTTTTTAGCTGATCCAACAAAGGGTAATAATGGTGCAAAAGCATTTGATTGGAATCCTCCTTTCGGATCGGCTGGGAAATGGGTTTGTCAGAATCCATCAGTTACTATGGTTTCACATGATTTAAATGATATTGAGTTGGTATTTAGAGAAGTATTTGAGCCATGACGGATTCATATATTAGTGAATTACAAAAACCTGACCCAAGTGCAATAATTCAACTATATGAACTTGAACTTGTTGAGGGAATACATTATGCCACAGGTAATCCAGATAGTGTTACTACTACATATTGTTGGCATTCTGGAATGACCGCTGCTGGTGCTGGATCTATTGTTTTTAACAGCAAAACTTATACTCCAATGCCTATTGAGGCAGAAGGATTTGATCAAAAAAGTGGACAAAATGATGCAATAGCTAGACCAGTTTTAAGAGTAAGCAATTTGTTATCTACAGTATCAACAATACTTATAGAGGTAAATAAGATTACACCTGGTAATGATTTGTTAAATGCAAAACTAACAAGAATAGAAACATTAGCGATGTTTCTTGACGGTGAGTCTACTGCAAATACGGCTGCTACAAGTAGAACTCAAGTTTTTATTGTTGATCGTAAATCTGTTGAAAATAGAGAAGTTGTTGAGTTTGAATTAAGTGCGATATGGGATTTACCTAATTTTAAAATCCCTGCAAGACAAGTTTTACCTAGACAGTTTCCTGGTGTTGGATCATTCCATGAGTAATTGGAGAATTGAAGCACAAAAACACGCAGAGGATATGTTTCCATCTGAAGTTTGTGGTTTAGTGGTTGTTGTTAAAGGTCGTAAAAGATATAAGAGATGCAAAAATATAGCAATTAATACATATGATCATTTTATTATCGATCCTATAGATTATGCAGAAGCAGAAGATTCTGGAACTATTGTTGGAATTTTTCATTCACATCCATATCAAACTCCATTTCCTAGTTCTGCTGATTTAACTGCTTGCGAAAATTCAAAAAAAGTTTGGTATATATATGCTGTTGCATTAGGTCAATGGCACGAGTTTGAGCCAACAGGTTATAAAGCACCTTTAATTGGTAGGCATTATGCTTTTGGAGTACATGATTGTTGGACTTTAGTAAAAGATTATTATGAATCTGTTGGAATAATATTAAGAGATTGGGAAAGACCTACTGACCCAGAAAGTTTTCGTATAAATCCATATTTTGATAAATGTTTTAAAGATACAGGTTTTAGAGAGTTAGAACCCAACGAGGAATTAGAAAATGGTGATAGTTTATTGTTTTCTATTAATAGTCAAGGTTTAAATCATGTTGGTATATTTTTATTGCCACAACAGATGGTATTGCATCATATAGAAGGTAGACTAAGTTCAAAAGATTTTTATGGGGAATGGCTTGTAAAATGTACTGGAAAGAGGTTGCGGTATGTTAAGTAAAGTAAAAGTGTATGGAGGACTTGCAGATTTTTGTGGTGGTCAAAATCAATTTGAGGCAGTTATTAATCAACCAATAGATGCAGTACGTTTTTTAAAAGCAAATTTTGCTGGATTAGAACAACATATGTCTAGTCAGTTTTATAAAGTTTATGTAGGGGAACATAATATTGATGAGGATTTACTTAATTTTCCTAGTGGTGGTTTAGATATAAAAATAATACCAGTTGTTATTGGTGCTGGTAACGTAGGTAAAATAATAGCTGGAGTTGCTTTAATAGGTCTAGGATTTTTGTTTTCTGGAGGTTTAACTTTTGGAGAGTTTTTAAAAGCACCTGTATTAACAAAATCAGGCATATCATGGTTTGCTTTGTCTGGCAAGATTGGTATGTTATTAGTTTTAAGTGGTGTTGCAGGGCTGTTGACTCCTACACCAGAATTGCCTGATGATGAAACAGATCCTGTAAAGTCTTTTTCATTTAGTGGGGTGCAACAGACTACCAGGGCTGGAACTGCAATTCCTGTGGTATATGGAAAAACTTTGGTTGGTTCAATTCCAATTTCAACAAAAATCGAAACTAATGATATAGAGGCATAATGGATAAATTTATTGCTGGTTCTGGTGGTGGCGGTAAAGGCGGTGGAGGTGGTTCACGAACTCCTTCTACTGATCCAGATTCTTTAAATAGTAGATCCTTTGGACATATTGTAGATCTTATAAGCGAAGGAGAAATAGCTGGTTTAGTTGATGATGGATTTGTTAATCCAATCTCAGGGGCAACAGACTCTTTTATGCGCTCAATATTTTTAGACAATACTCCACTAAAGAATGCAGATGGTACTGTTAATTTTGATGATGTTATTGTACGAGTTGAGCATGGAACAGCTAATCAACCAGTTTTACCAGGCTTTGAAAAAGCATCTAATATTATTAATAACACTCAATCAGGAGTAGAAATTGATGCAACAGGTCAACAATTTAATATTACTGATGCTAGTACAGATCAAGTTTTATTTTTGTTTAGTGTTCCTCAATTACAAAAAATCAAAAATAATGGAGATACAGAAGGAACAGAATTTAAATTTAAATTTCAAAAATCAACAGGTAATGGTGCTTTTCAAGATTTTTCTATTAATGGAACAGTAGATCAAACAATTAAAGGTAGAACTGCTGATCTTTATCAAAAGCAATATGTTTTTGATATAAGTACAGATACTTTTCCAGTAAGATTTAAAGTTATAAGAACTTCAGCTTCAGATACAACTTTTATGAATGACAATGATGGATTTATTAGTCATGTCAGTAAATTTTATGTTACCTCTCATACGTTAATTAAACATCAAGCATCTGATTTGTCTGGTACATATACACATAACAATGGCAGTAGTGCAGCAGGGAAAATAGTAACTATCACTTCATCAACAGATCATTTATTAGAAGTAGGAGACAGTATCGGTTGTGAATTTAATAATAGTACTAATATCAGCATGGTTGTTAATACAGTTGTCTCACCTACTGTAATCAAAGCTGAACATACAGAAGATGCAAACGTAACTGGAACTGTTACTTTTGGTCAAAGATTTAACTATCCTAACTCTGCTGTTCTTGGGTTAAGAATAGATGCGGAACAATTTAATTCAGTTCCTAAAAGGTCTTATCTAATAAAAGGAATAAAAGTAAAAATTCCAAATGGTGTGACAGTTGATCCAGACAACGGCAGAATAATATATCCATCAAACTATGTCTTTAACGGAACACTTGGAGCAGCACAATGGACAACAGACCCAGCTTGGTGTTTATTTGATCTTTTAACAAGTCAGCGATATGGCTGTGGAGATTTTATAAGTGCTAGTCAGTTAGATGTTTATAGTTTTTATGCAGCATCTGTATATTCTTCAGAACTTGTAACTTTTAAAGATAGGTTAGGTAGTGGAGTAGTTACTACAATTACAGAACCAAGATTTAGTTTAAATGTAAATATACAGACCAGACAAGATGTTTTTAAAGTTGTAAATAGTTTATGTTCAGTTTTTAGAGCTATGCCTTTATATGTGTCAGGTAGTATAAGCCTAATACAAGATAAAGCTGGAATAGATCCATCGTTTTTATTCACTAAAGCTAATGTTACTGAAGATGGATTTTCTTATTCTGGTAGTGGATCAAAGACAAGAGCAACAGTTATAGTTGTTAAATATTTCGATATTGAATTAAGAGATTCAGCATATGAGCAAGTAATTGATAATGATGCTGTTCTTAAGTACGGTGCAGTTACTAAAACAATTGATAGTTTTGGAGTTACTTCAAGGCATCAAGCTAGAAGACTTGCAAAATGGTTTTTAACTACTCTTGCAACAGAAACAGATATAGTTTCGTTCACGACAACTATACAAGCTGGATCTTTAATAACACCTGGTCAAATTATTGAAATTCAAGATCCTGTAAAATCTGGAGTTAGAAGAGGCGGTCAGATTACATCGATTGAAACAATTAATGGTAATAGTGTTATTGGAATAGATAATATAGTTGATCTTCCAGTTTTAACTGGTGGGTTGGGAGGTATGTTATCAGTAATTTTACCTGATGGACAAATAAGTAAAAAAACAATAACAACAATTGATACTACCAATAAAAAAATTACTGTAGTTAATAGATTTGAAAAAAAAGTAAACGATAGTAGTGGTAATAAACCTTTTTTAGATAATACAAGACAACCAAATCCTGTTTATACTGATACATTTCAAAATACAGACCCAAATGTGGGATCATTTTGGATAATAGAAACAACTGGTACAAGTGCAGCAATACAATCACAGCTATATAAAGTTATATCTGTAGAAGAGAGTGATGATTTTACATATGGTGTAACTGCTGTTTTGCATAACGAATCTAAATATGCAGCAGTAGAAGCGTTAGAAACCATAAAGCATAGAGATGTTACTAATCTTGATTTAATACCAGCTAGTCCTAGTGATTGGGCTTCAGATACTGAGATATTATCTGATGGCACAGTTAGTCCAGTTACAGGTGGTTTTACATATCCAATTGAACAGTTATATAAATACAGAACTCAAGTCAAGGTAAGGGTTTTATTAGCATGGAAACCTGTTAGTGGAGTTAATAGATATGAACTTAGGTATCAAAAAGATTCAAGTGGTTTTCAAACTGTACAAGTACAAAATCCAAGTTTTACTATTGATGATATTGCTGTAAGTAGTTCGAGTGGTAAATCATTTTTTGATTTTGAAGTTAGAAGCATTAGTGCATCAGGTAAAAAATCTAGTTCACCTTTAACTAAAACCGCTTTTGAAGTAGTAGGTAAAAACGCAAAACCATCACAAGTTAATTCTGATTTTGCAGCTTCATTAGATCCAAATTTAGGAGTAGTTTTGTCATGGACAGCTATAGCTCCACAGCATCCTAACTTTGCTGATTTAGATATAAGAGGTTACATCATATATGAGGGAACTTATGGAAGTGGTAATCTTTTAGGAGAATATAAAGCAACCTCTGTTGTTGTACCAACATTGCCGTCTAGCGGTAATGCAAGCCAAACATATTCAATAAAAGCTGTTGATGATGATGGTAATGAAAGTGAACTTGCAAGAACAACAGCTATTACTTTTGATAATCCAAACGCTCCTACGTCTTTAACTGGATCTTATCAAGACGATAATTATATTTTAAATTGGAATGCTTCTGTTATTAACGGCAACAGATTTGCTATAGCTGAATATGAAATAAAGCAAGGAACAACAGTAATAGCTACAACAAATTCATTAACTTTTACTTTGCCTGTTACATGGTCAACAGATCAAATATTTAAAGTAAAAGCTAGAGATATAACTGGTAAAGAAAGTAGTGATACAACTCTTACCGCAGTATTTGCTAAAGCAGCAGCACCAAATATTACATACGTTTACGAGGGATCAAAAATAAGACTTACTTGGGCGAAACCTACAGAGGGTGCTACAAAAATTAAGGATTATATTATTAAAGCAAGTCCTACAAACAATACTGATTTTGGAGTTGCTGTTGACGTAGATGTTATAAATTCTGAAAGTTATTTGCTAGACGTTGATCATAGTGTTCTTAATACAACTACATCAAGACGTTTTTTTGTAGCAGCTAGGGATGCAAACGGTACTATTGGAAATATTGGTCGTACTGGAATTTCTAATTATCCTGACGTATCAGTAAGCCCATCCCCAGCACCTAATAATTTAACTGCTGTTATTAAGGGGGCAAGTGCTTTTGTAAGTTGGGATGAGGTTTCTTTGCCAACTGTTAGCGGTAAGGTAAATGGATTGCCAATAGCTTTTTATAAAATTTACAGAGAAAATGCGGGTGCTACATCTGTGGGTACTGCTGATTTTCAACAAAATGGTACATCTGTTACTGAAGAAGTTACATGGACAAATGCAACACAAAGATATTTTGTAAGAGCAGTTGATGTGAATGGAAATGATGGTAATTTACAAGACGTAGATTTTACTGTTGCTGTACCGTCTGCTGTAACAAACTTAAGTGATGAAGTTATTGATAACAACGTGTTATTAAGATGGACAGAAAGTGCTGTCGGTGTAAACCAATTACCAATAAAACATTACAACGTATATAGAAATAATTTAAGTACTTTAGTTGGACAAAAATTAGGAACTTTTACAACAGTTTTTGAACAAGTAGGTGGTCAATTTGAATATATTTTAAAACCAGTTAATACTGCTGGAAATGAAGGAACGCAAAATTCTGTTGTAGCAGAAGTTAATCAACCTCCTGATTTTGTGTTAACACAAGATTTTGCAAGTACATTTAATGGCACAATAGTAAATGGATTTGTTGATGATGGCGGGTTATTCTTTTGTATAAATACATCAAGAACTTGGAGGCAACATTTTGACCCAAATAACAATGATACGTCTAGGACTTTTGGTGTTTATGGTAGCACCACTACTTATGCTTTACCTAGTGAGAACTCAGGTAGTTACGAAGAGATCATAGACACAGGAGCTACAATACTTTCAACAAGAATTGAATCCAGTATTGGATTAGTAGCTTCTGAAACAATTGGATCAGGGCTAACTATTACTCCTCATATATTTACATCACCTGATAATGTTACTTACACTTCTAAAGGGTCTGGTAATGCTAATGTAATAGGTCAAAATTTTAGATATATAAAAATTCAATATTCATTCGCTGGTGCTAATAATGATGATTTAATTAAAGTTAATAGTATTCGTGTTAAAACATTTTTAAAACGTAAAACAGATCAAGGTAGAGTAGATGTAACTGCATCAGAATCTCAAGGTTCTGGTAAACAAGTTACATTTGCAGAGACTTTTCTTGATGTTGATTCAATACAATTAACAATACAAGGAACTCCATCAAACACTAATGCTAAGTATGCTATTTATGATTTTCTAGATACTGCAAATCCACAAAACGGTTTTAAAGTATTTTTGTTTGACGATAGTGGCAACGGTGTTGCTGGAACTGTAGACTTTACTGTAAGAGGAGTTTAAATGGCCGACTTTACAAAACCAGCTTTAACAAGCACATATACAAATTTTATTACCGAATTAAAAGGTAGAGATGATGATATATCGTCTTTATTTTCTAGTGGGTCAACATTTACAGGTACTTATCCAGTAAGGGCAGTTAGATGGAACGCATCTAATGGTTATTTTGAAAGACGTAACGCAGCTAATAATGCTTTTGAAAGATTAGAAGGTGCAAGCGGAACTCACAAGTTTGTCAATATAGAAACAGGAGCTTTAACTGCCACAGGTGGAGCATCAATAACTGGAAACTTATCTGCTACAGGTCAAATTCAAGGTTCAAGATTAAATGTTACAGGATCAACAGCACCAGCTAATGGAGTATATTTACCAGCAGCTAATGAGATTAGATTTACAACAAATAGTACTGATAGATTAACAATAGAAAGCAACGGTCAGGTTGGTATTGGCACAGTTGACCCTGCCTACACACTTGACATTTATGGAGATTTAAGAATACAAAATGGTACAAATGATAGTATTGTAGAGATTGGAAGAGGCGGGTCAGGCAACAGAAATGCTTATATTGATTTAGTTGGTGACGGCACTTATACAGATTACGGTTTTAGGATTATTAGAGGTAATACTGGTGCTAATTCAAGTACATCATTAATTCATAGAGGAACTGGAAATTTCATAATTGAGGCTAATGAAGCAGCAGATATGAAATTTATTACAAGTGATAATGTTAGAATGGTTATCCATGATGACGGTGACGTTGTTATTGGTACATTTATAACTCCTGATGACAGATTACATATTAAACAAGCAATAAATGGTGGTGTTTTTATAAGAGTAGAAAATAATGACGGCTACGCACGTTTTGGTACAGATGCTAATGATTCATTTATAGATGCAGATGTACATAATTTAAGAAACAGGGCTGGATCATCAACTTACCTTATATCAAGTAGTTCTTTATTTGATATAAAAACAGCAGCAAAAGTTAATGGTGCTTTAGAGGTAACTGGAACAATTACAGGAAGTATTACAGGAAACGCTGGAACTGCCACAACTCTTGCTACAGCTAGAAATATTGGAGGAGTAAGTTTTAACGGCTCATCAGCTATAAATCTACCAGGGGTTAATATTGCGGGTAACCAAGACACATCAGGTAATGCTGCAACTGCAACTAATTCCACGCAATTGAATGGACTTGCAGCATCTTCTTCTGGAAATAGATGGGGTGTTGTTCCTTTTGTAGATGCTTCTGGAGTATTAGAAGCTGGTCGTTATATAGATTTTCATACTGCTGATAATTCAACAGCAGATCATGCTGGAAGAATAGATTGTGATGGATCTACTTTCAGTTTTAACTTAAATGTAATCCCATCTGGTAATAGAGATTTAGGATCAACAAGTGCTAGATGGCAAAACTTATATGTTAATGACCTTAAACTATCTAATAAAGGTGGAGCTAATGACGTTGACGGAACCTGGGGAGACTACACAATTCAAGAGGGAGAAAATGATTTGTTTATAAAAAATGAACGAAATGGTAAGGTTTATAAAATTAATTGGACAGAAGTAGCTAATTAGTAGGATTTTGATATAATAAAAAACATACACAAATTTATTTATGTCACAAATTTCTGATCTAAGAGCAGAGGCACAAGCTAAAGGCCAAGAACTTGTTAAAAGATTTCAAGAGCTTGAAAATGCTGAAAGACAAATCCAAATTGAAAAAAAACAAATAGAAAAACAAGTTGATGCTATCAATGGCGAGATCTTGGCTTATAATAAAATTGAGCCTTCTGTAGAAGACGCTCCAAACGAAGCACCCCCATCAGAAGAATAGTTATGGCAATCAATCCAGCCTTACGAAATTTCATATTACAAAGAGGCTCGGATTGGAAAGAGCAATATACTTTTAAGTCAACTCAAACTGATGGATCTGAAGTTCCTATGGACTTATCAGGTTCATCAGTTCTTGCTCAAGCTTGGGATGAAGAAAGAGATGTAAAATATGCTGA
>CXWF01067629.1_pt1 | contig 15272 bp, 17 predicted proteins | sample 468421 | NCBI WGS metagenome assembly CXWF01 (sample SAMEA2620812, study PRJEB7988) | marine metagenome | biome: marine biome (ENVO:00000447); feature: surface water layer (ENVO:00002042); material: "saline water (ENVO:00002010), including plankton (ENVO:xxxxxxxx)" | depth 5 m
GGCTCGGCTCTAATCCCAACTGGGGGAAAGCAAGGGGTCACGTCATTCGCGGAAAAGTTGAGATGAGAATTTAAGTTGAAAATTTATATACTAGTGGGTGATTTTTCGTTTACAAAAATGACAATCTCATAGCCGAGACGATCGCCCGATATGGAGAGTGACCTGCCCCTTTGGAAACTGGACTGTCCAACGTCAGCGCCTATGGCCCAGTAAACTTGCCGCATAATATCAACACTGAGACGAGCCTAATGCTCCGCTAACTTATGCCGAGACTAGTGCCAAATGTTCTGACGACGGACACAGATGACTAGACCTCTCTTTGTCGCAAGACCTATTCTGCCTAACTTGGAGGACTTGAAACCTTATCTGGAGTCCATTTGGGACCGCCGGATATTGACAAACGGCGGCGTTTTTCATGGGGAGTTAGAGAAGGAACTATCACGTTACCTAGGCGCTCCAACTGCAATGCTATTTAACAACGGCACGATCGGCCTCATGGCTGCATTGCGGATGTTCAACCTCCCGCCAGGAAGTGAGGTAATCACGACCCCGCTTACATTTGCAGCAACGGCACACGCTATCTCATGGAATGGCCTGATACCCGTATTTGCAGATATCTGCCCCAACGACCTGACTCTCGATCCTGCTGCCGTTGAACTCGCCATTACAGAAAAAACATCGGCTATTCTTGGCGTACATGTCTATGGCTCGGTTTGCAATCTAGATGCTCTGGAGGAGATTTCCAATCGACATCATTTGCGTCTTATATACGACGCTGCTCATACCTTTGGAACGACCGTATCTGGACGTCCAATCGGCACATTCGGGGATGCATCCGTCTTTTCGTTTCACGCCACAAAACTTTTTCACACTTTCGAAGGGGGCATGATTACCACCAATCGAGTAGAGGACAGAGAGACAATTTCATATCTTCGAAATTTTGGCATCAAAAATGAGGAAGAGGTGGTTGGAATTGGCCTCAATGGAAAGATGAATGAACTTCAGGCTGTGATTGGTTTGCTGACCTTGCCACTTGTTGAAGCGGAGAGAAAATCCCGCCTTGCGCTTCGCAAGAAATATGAGAGTTTTCTGGAAGATTTACCTGGAATTCGATTGCTGGCGGCCCAACCAGGTGTGTGCAACTCGGAACAATATTTCCCGATTCAGATAGATTCCAAGACCTTTGGGCGAACACGTGACGATATCTATGATGGGCTTAAAAAAAGGGACATATTTTCACGCAAATATTTCCACCCCATTTGTACCGACTTTGAACCTTATCGAGACTTTCCAATTCACTCGGCAAGGCCTCAGCCATTTGTTCAAGAAGTTAAGTCCACGGTGCTATGTCTGCCCTTTCATAGCGGTGTTGACGATGGTGATGTTGATGAGATGCAAGACGAATTCCTTCGGGGGTTTTGAAGCCGACGGTAACCACGAGCAGCATTTCCTGAAGACTGCCTAGTGGATAGAATCCAACACTTGGTGCCCTCTTTTGACGGCGGCGATAATTTTGTTTGGGTCGGCGGTCCATGTGAAGGGTTTTGGCTTATCGTTATGCTCGGCGAGGAAGCGGTTGATGGCCGCCTGGAGGGAGGTCAACGACAGAGTGGAAGACGCCGCGTTTCAGACGACGTTTGGTGAGTTTGGCGAAGAAGCCGTCGACGGCATTGAGCCAGGAGCATGATGTCGCGGTGAAGTGGAACGTGAAGCGCGGATCGATCGAACCTGGCCCATACCTTGGCATGTTTGTGCGCGGCATAATTGTCGAGAATGACGTGCACGGCCTTATCGTCTGGCACACTGGCATTGATCGTGTTCAGAAATTGGATGAACTCCTGATGCCGGTGCTGCTGCATATTGCGCCCGATCACGGTTCCCTCAAGGAGGTTGAGTGCGGCAAACAATGTGGTGGTGCCGTTACGCTTGTAATCATGGGTCATCGTACCAAGCCGCCCCTTTTTGAGCGGCAATCCCGGTTGTGTGCGGTCAAGCGCCTGAATCTGGCTTTGCTCATCGAAGGACAGCACGATGGCGTGGGCTGGTGGATCGACATAAAGCCCAACAACATCATGGAGTTTGTCGGCAAACCTGGGGTCATTCGACAGTTTGAACTGCCGGCAGCAATGCGGTTGCAGCCCATGCGCTTTCCAGATGCGGCGCACCGCACTGGCGCTGATCGCGCTGGCTGCGGCCATCATATCCGCCGTCCAGTGCGTCGTCTGGCGCGTCAGCCAAGGTCAGCGCCACCACGCGCTCGACCACCTCAGGCCCCAGCCGGGCAATCCGCGAAGGTCGTGTCTTGTCGCGCAGCAGGCCGTCAACACCTTCGGCCATGAAGCGCTCTTGCCGACGCCAGACGCAGGTTTTCGACTTGCCTGTCTGCCGCATGATTGCAGCCGTCCCGACCTCGTCGGCGGGCAACAAAATGATCGAGGCGCACCAGACATGTTTCTGGGCGGTATTGCGATCCCTAACCACACGCTCAAGGCGAAGGCGGTCAGACGAAGAAACTTCAAATATGATCCCTGTGCGCATAACACTGAATCGCACAGCCACACTCAAATGAGAATCCCCAAAAGGACTCTTCTGTCAGACGTTATCCACTAGAAACTCAATAGAACTCACATGTCTATGGATCAGATTTAGTAGAAACTCGGATTAAGCCCATGCATCTAAACAAGACGATGAGATTGATAACAAATGTTGTGGCCTTCGTTGGGCGGAACAAAGAAGAACGCAACAAGATTCGCAGACACCTTATTCAGCGCTGTGTCAAACTTGGCCTAATTGATGAGAAAGCTACACCTGTCATTGGTTTTGACTTCGAAAAGCTGTCCTCTGCATCTTCAGTTCTACAAGACATGAGTTTTCCCAGGGAAGTTCGGGACGCAGAACGCCTTATCGTTGTGATGGTGCCGGAGCACGACACGATAAGCGGCGGGATCTATTCAATGTTTTCAATCGCCAGTCATCTACGCAAAATGAAGAGGGAGCATGGCTACGAAGTCATCGTCATGACGCGACCGCAGGAAGCAGGTCTTACCTATTTTCGAAATACAAATTTCCTGAATTCTGAGAACGTTTATCGGTTTTCCATGTTGCAAAGGTGTTCCAACCTCAAGGAGCTCTATCTTCATATCCCGGAATATACAGCCAGTAACTTCTTCAACGATCTTTCCAAAAAGGACATTGCCTTTTTGCTTAAACTGGACCGACTGAAGATAAATCTTCTCAATCAAAATATTAAGCTTATGCCCGCGCCAGAGGCGTTGGATGACATTCGCGCCCTGGCGAATGACCTCACTCAATCTGTGGCGCATCATTCATATTTTTCTCAGGAAATCGCAGATACTTACAATCTGCCAACCCTGCTCCTCCCGGCGTACACAGATCTTTCTGCATATCCTCAGGCAAGCTATGAGGAAAAGGAGAAATTGATCATCTATTCTCCGGACAATGCCCCGCACAAGAAGGCCTGCCTCAAGAAAATCAAAGAAGAACTACCCGACTTTGAGTTAGTTGAAATCAGGGACATTACCTTCGATCGATTTATGGACCTTGCCACACGGTGCATGTTTTCCATTACCTTCGGCGAGGGCTTTGATGGCTATCTCGCGCAGCCCATACATCAGGGCGGCTTAAGTTTTTCTATCTTTGAGGAAGAGTTTTTCCCCTCCGGGCATTTCCTGGAATATCAGAACATTTTTGCCAGTCCAGAAGAGATGACCGAGGAGATTTGCGCAAGAATGCTATATTTCCAACGCAATCCCGATGAATATAAAAAGCTCAATCGCCAATGGATCGAAGAATATGAAAAGCTTTATTCGTACGATGATTATTGTGCAAAAATTCGAAAACTAGCGATGGGAGAGTTTGAGATTTTTCCTCTTACTACTGAGGAAAAACACGAACCTCGGGACCTGCAAATGAGTTCCTAAGGTCACCTGCATCTGAATCAAACACATCTTCATGGCGCTCAGTGGTCGGGAGCCCCAAGAGATTATGAACAGGAGACTGTGCCGACCTGCCTCAAACCTTAAGGGCCGCGGTGTCTATTTGTTCGCGCCCGCCGAGACATGAATTCGGCAAATCACCTCACGGCGTTGCCAATATCGCTTGGTAAAGCCAAGCCATTTTGCGATAAAATCAATACATAAAGCATCGTTTGAAAATAGTAATCTGTGCCCCGATCAGAAAGACTTTAGAAATGTTAACACTTGCTCAGCGTGGCGTACCCTGTGCCCAGCTCGATCTGAAGTCCGAGAAAGATCTGCATCCAGATATTATTGAAGACGAGTTTTGGTCCATTGTTCCATTGGTTTGGGACTACACCGAGCTATCGATAGCTGTTTTATACAATCTATACTGCGCATCTAAATACGTTATCAACGTTGGCATCGAAGGTGACTTCGTTGAGTGTGGCGTCCATCTGGGTGGTTCCGTGATGATGATGGAACACGTCTTGCTCAATGGAGACAAAAACCCCGACAGACGCATCTTTGCTTTGGACACGTTCTTCGGTTTTGTCGGAAGAAACGAAGAGTTGGACATCGACATCCAGACCGGCCTCCCGGTGTGTATTCCTCAAACTAATGCAGATGATTTTAGCAAGGGAGCGATCGATAATATGATGTCGGTTGGCTTCAGCCGGCTGAACGTCGTTAAGGGAGATGTTCTTCAGAACATACCGACATTGGACGTGAAGAAAATTTCGCTCCTGCGGCTCGACACCGATACCTATGAGACGACAAAGTTCGAATTGGACAACCTTTATGATCGAGTTGTCGTCGGTGGCGTCATAATCATCGATGATTACGGATACACGTTTGGCTGCAAAAAGGCAGTGGATGATTTCATATCATCGAAAAAAGTCATGCTCCAACGGATCAACCGCTTCTGTCGCGCTTGGGTCAAAATTGCGGAATGACAGAAATGGGCACGAGGCCATTTACCTTAGATCCCGTCCTCAAATTACAATACTATTCCTTATGGAGCGCGCGATAATATGGACAACACACAACAAGAGCTTTGGGATAGTTGGTTTGAAGACGGATCATTCACAACGGATTGGTCCAGCCGGGCGTTTAAGGACTGGGATCAACATCTGAGCGGATTACGCGAAAAGCCGATCGAAATTCTTGAAATCGGATCGTGGGAAGGTCGCAGCTCGATCTTCTTTCTCCACTATTTTCCGCGGTCCCACATTGACTGCGTTGATATTTTCTTGCTCGGCAATGAAGACCTCTTCGATGCAAATGTGATGCAGAAATATGGCAATCGCGTTACGAAGCACAAGTCGCGATCAATCCCCTTACTTGACGCTTTTGCTACGCAGGAGAAAAAGTCATTTGATTTGATTTACATCGACGGCGCTCACGAGCGTGACGATGTCATGCTGGATACTCTTCTTGCCTGGAGACTTTTAAGGGTCGGCGGCACGTTGATATGGGATGACTACAACATACTCAATGCGATGCCCGGGATGTTTGGCAAGGATCAAGATCCGAAGCCCGCGATTGACACATTCCTGGCATGGAAAGAGGGAGAGTACGAAATAGTCCATTCCGACTATCAGGTGATCGTTCGCAAGACGAAGCCACACTACGAAACCGAAATAACATTGATGGACCCGAACGCCAAGTCATCTGCTCAAGATGAAATCGCGCCGGTTTCCAGGAAGAAATCGAGGCTGGGCGCCGTGATCGACGCCCTGCTCGACCGGGGTTAGTAGTCGAAATAGTCTGGAAGAAAGTGTTACCCCACCCCGCCGCTCCCATTGGCAGATCAACATGCAACGCGTTGCATGTTGTCCGTTCGCTTCAATGAGGAGGGCGATGACTATCTTCTGCATCCCGTACATTAGGACAATTTGGTTTTGCCTGTCTTAGAGGATGTGGAAGAAGATCCGTGTGCTCACGGTCGTTGACACCTTCACGCGGTTCTCGTCGGCGATCGACGTGCGCTTTAGCTACAAGGGGGCGGATGTGGCCGATACGCTTGAGTGTGCGGCACGACAGGCGGGCCACCCGAAGACAGAGCTGGCTCCGGTTGTCTGAACAGCTTCGCGCTGGAGATAAGTGGTTTTCTGGTTGGTGCTTTGGGGGTGCAACGCAGGGCGGGCGTAGCCCGACCGGAGTTGCGCGCCCAAAGCGCGGCGACGTCCATGCGGCCGCCCTCTGCGGCAGATGATCGAGGTAAGCCTCGTCCGGGGTTTGCCGGTCAAGGCTGGCGTGTGGGCGTCTGCGATTGTAAAAATCCAGATACCGGTCGATCGAAGCGCGCGCCTCGCCGACACTGGCGTAGGCATTGAGATAGACCTCTTCGTATTTGACCGATTTCCAGATCCGCTCAACAAAAACATTGTCGCGCCAAGAGCCTTTGCCGTCCATGCTGATGGCTATGGCATTGTTCAGCAGCACACCGGTGAAGGCTGCGCTGGTAAACTGGTTTTCCTGATCGGTGATGAAGATGTCCGGCCTGCCGTATTTGGCCAGAGCCTCCTCAACCGCTTCGATGCAGAACGCCGCCTCCATCGTGATCGACAGCCGCCAGGCCAGAACCCGGCGGCTAAACCAGTCGACCACGGCAGCGAGATAGACAAAACCGCGATGCCTTCACGATGCAGCATCTCGCGCAACATCCGGCTGCCCATGAAGGGGTATTCCAGATGCAGTTCGTCGATGCGCCGCATGACGCCCAAATCCCCCGGCCGACACAGGCCGGGGTATGACCCTGCCCCGGCTGACGTTCAGGGCCTTCGCCTGGCGCGTGACGGGCAGATCGTGAGAACGGTCGATCATCGCTTTGCGCTCGGCAACAGTCCCGCCTTGCCGAGCGCGCCTTCCAAAAAATCGTTCTCCAGCGTCAGCTCTCCGATCTTGGCGTGCAGCGCCTTCAAATCCACCGGCGCCGCTTCGCCACCCGGCGCCGCGGAGCCGAACACCCCCGCCGCACCCTCCAGCAACTGAGCTTTACAATGAGGTCCGACCGCACAGTGCGATCGGAAACGAAGCGCCGATCAGGCTTCATCTTCCGGCCGGCAACCCCGGCCAGCCTGCCGTCAGATGAAGCCGGAATATACCAGCCCGGCCGGTCCAAGGTTGGGGGCAAGTTCAAATCATGCCGTGACTCTAATCCCCGATGGGGAAATTTCAGTGGCAGGTCATATCCACTATAGAGCGCAAAGTTGTTGTGGTCGGAACTCTTATTCTCACTTTTGAGATCCGCCATTCAGAAATTACACAAATAGTAGGTCTGTGAAGGAGGCAGAGCCTTCGCCTAGTTTTTTGTATAGCGTGTCAATTGCCTCTGCAGTTACGGCGTTAAAGCTTCTGCTTTCATCAGACAGGTCCGCGAATTTCGAATAGTAGCCAGAGCAAAGAATATCGCAAAGGAGTTGATAGGTATTCAACCGCTTCATTGCATAAGGCCAAAATTCCACGACCAAGGGTGGAGATGTGGAAAGTATTTGGCGGGCGCCCTTGAGGGCGAGCCCTTCGTAGCCTTGGATATCCATAAAAATAAGTGTTGAACTTGCTTCGAAATTTTCAACGAAATTATCCAACGGCTGGATTTGAACCGTTTTCGTCTGCCGTGAGGCCTCTCCCATGGCGTCATCGTCAAACACTATACCGGCGATGCGATAATCGCCTGTATTGCCTTCCCCTATCATCAAATCAACCGAGCCTAGACTCTCTCCGAGAGCCGTGTTGTGGCAAGTGATCCTGTCATCGACTTCGTTTAAAATTGTGTTTGCGCGGAGAATCTTGAAAAGTTTTTTCTCCGGTTCAAATGCCACAGCCCTCTTAACAAAGCCACGCTTGACGGCGGGAATACAGATGGACCCGATGTTCGCACCTATATCCCATATGGTGTCGATGTGTTTGCCCTTCAGTTCTGTAACAAGGGCTAAGGCATCTACAAATTTTGAGAAGTCTAATTCGCCATGCATAAAGAGGGGGTAGCCGACCGCTATATCCCGGGCGACGACAACATAAGTCTCCTGTCCCTGTGCAATCATCAAGTCCTGATCTTCGAAATAGAAGAATCCAGCCTTCGTCTCCTTGTTGACCCGTCTTTTGTCGAAGAGGGACTTCAGTGCTATGCGATCTGCCTTATCTTCCTCGGTCAACACTTTGTGGCCATCCTTATTCGTTGTTACTTAGTGAGGAGATTAGGGTCCGGACCCATTAAGAGGATTCCCAAAGGGCGATTGTAATGATTCATTGTCTTCAGCGAGGAGGCAATGGAGATGTCTGATTTCTTTTGGTTTTCGGATGCGCAATAGGCACGGATCGCGCCGCTTCTGCCGCAAGACACGCGCGGTAAGGAGCGTGTGGATGACCGTCGCGTTCTGAGCGGGATTGTGCATGCGCTCAAACGCGGCGGGCGCTGGCCGATTGTCCGCGCGAAATCTACGGTCCGAAGAAGACGCTCTACAACCGCTTCGTGCGCTGGGCGGAGCGTGGCGTGTGGGAGGGGATTTTCAGCGCGCTGGCGCGCGCGCGGAGGAAGCCCCGGACCGGCTGTTCATCGACAGTTCCTGCATCAAGGTCCACCGCTGCGCTGGTGGCGGAAAAGGGGGGGCCTTGGCCCATGGTATCGGCCGCACGAAGGGCGGGCGCAACACCAAGCTCCACGCCATCTGCGACCTCAAAGGCCGGCCTCTCGTCCTCTTGCTGCCCCCGGGAAACGTCCATGACTGCAAGGTCGCGAAAGCGTGCATCGAGGCCGTGCCGCCCTCGGCCGAACTTGTCGCCGACAAGGGCTATGACAGCAAGGCATTGCGGGAATGGCTAGATGAACGCGGAACCACGGCGGTCATCCCGCCGCGCAAGAACCGTAAGGTTCAGTACGACGACGACAAGGCCATCTACAAGCAGCGCAACGTCATCGAGAGCTTGTTCTGCCGCCTCAAGGACTGGCGGCGCATCGCAACCCGCTTCGACCACAACATCAAAAACTTCATGGCCGCTGTCGCCCTTGCCGCCACCGTCATCTGGTGGCTCTAGTGAGTCCGGACCCTAATCCCAACTGGGGAAAGCAAGGGGTCACGTCAATCAGAGTTCAGCTGATTTGGGAATCCAGTTTGTCAACAGAACCTAGCGTCAACAAATGTTATCATGACGCCCAACGACAACTTTCGATCACCAGTCACTATTCAGCATCTAAGGAATCTTTTCGAATGTAAAAACCATCGTGTCCAGAAATGTCCCTTAACACCTGCTTATAGCCGTGTCCTTTGAGCAGTTTCCGAATAGGCTTTTCTTGCAAATCGGTTTTATGTTCGACGCAAATAAACCCGAACTTGTATTCGTCAAACGGCGCTGTCTCCAGAATTTTTAATTCACTACCCTCAGTATCGATAGAAAGTAGATCTATGAACTTGGGCGCCTTGTGCTCTCGAAGCATGTCGCGTAGAGAAATTGTCTGCACTTCATATTGATTTGATAAATCGCGATTCTGAACGAGGGTTGTTTCCAGAACCCCGGATTCAGTCATGTACTGATCATCGGCCATTTCTCCAAAGAGTAATGTTTTGCCGCTCTCCGACCAAACGCAACGGGTCTCAATCGAGCAAGTTCTGTTTTTCCTCAAAGCTTCCTGCCAGTACGGAGAGGGCTCGGACAAAATCCCCTTCCATCCGAATTCTTGTTCTAGCAACAGGCTATTGCTAATAAGCATGCCGTCACAGGCTCCAAATTCGACGAAATATCCATCCCGTTTGCCACGCGCTATCAAAAGAGCCAAAATATCTTGCGAAAATTGAGAGTGGCTAGATTCAATTAAAGAGCAAACCTTGGCGAGGCGCGACTTTGTGTTGCTCCGATGGCTGCCTTTGAACGCTGCGACAAGAGATTGCCACGCGTTCAATGAACGACTTTCGTCATCAAAAGAAGCAACCCGACCGACCACTTTAAAAATACCAAACAGGCGGGATCTTTGCGCTATGCACTGGCGGACAGAAAATGCGTGGCCTTCCGCAATTTCTCTCATTTCTTTTAATTCTTGCTCAATTGCGCTTGTCATTCTTGCTCCATTAGGAAAATTATTCACGATCCATAAATAATATCCGAATAAAATTTAATTTAATGAGCGGCACTGTTTTTGCAGAACATATCGTGGCCTATCTGTCAGCGAAAGATGTCCAAAGACTATTTTTCTAAGCTATTCTTTTGCTTTCATTCTCGGACGCGACGGACGTCTGGCGTCGGGTCACCACCACATTCCTGGTACTGAGTTTCTACCCCACCGTGGTGCCGACGTAACCGCTGATGCTCAGAAACATTCTGGTATGAGGCAAGGCTTTACCGGATAAGGCGCTGAAGCCTTTAAAGATTGACGTTTTGCCCTCTGTTATCTCGCTGCTCCGGAACGTACCATCCATCATAGGCTGAAATCCGCTCGTGGATCTGATCGTACCCAGCTGCTTTCATGATCGATCTGACCGCATGTGCCTGAGCCTCTCCGTGTTGTTCCACGCAGATGAAGCCAAAGGTATAGCGATCAAACGGGAACGCGCTTAGCACATCAGACTCTGCGCCCTCCACGTCCATGGACAGGAAGTCGATATGAGCAGGTGCATCATGATCGGTCAGCAGGTCGGCAAGAGAAACGGTTTCGACCTCGTACGTGGCAGTGATCTCCCCCGCTGCCGGGACGTAGAACTTAGACACTTGAGAGCGATCGGGAAAGGACGTCTCATTGAATGTCAACCGATCGCCTGAGCGCCCCCAGACACAGCGCTGGTCAATCTTGGCGGTACGATTTGTTGCCAGACTTTCGTGCCAGTTGCGTCCAGGTTCGGCAAGGATGCCGCGCCATCCGAAGCGCTGTTCCAGTACCAATGAGTTGCTGATCTCTAAACCATCGCAGGCACCGAACTCTACAAAGAACCCATCATCTTTCATTCCGCTTGTAAGTATCGCAAATGCGTCCTGCATGAACTGTGAGCGGCAATCTGGAAGGGCTTCGATCAGGCGACCCACCGCATTCGGATTATCTTTTGCCACCTCGGATGCAAATTTCAGAAATGTGCGCAAGCGCTCGGCATCGGCATCGGTCGGGACGATCACTTCAGGCACGGGTTTGGGTCGTCGAAAAAAATGCATAGCTCGTAATTTCCATCTTTCCGCGCCACATCTGCCTTGATGCGCTGGCGGGATGCGCATCGCGCATAATTTATGGTCTGGATTTATCCCAGCCCGATTCTGATCAAATACTGATTCTAAGCAATCAGCGGCTCAATGGCTATGGGTTCTGCGGCTCTGAAGCCGTGTGTTTGTCGCGATCAAGTCCGGATCAGCCGGGCGTGAATGCCGCCCCGAATTATCCTGGCCGCCCCACATAACCGTACCGCCGGCTGGTCTCTGTCGGTTTACCGGCAACCCTCAAATTGCATACCGCGTCCTTCGCGATACAGGGGGCGGTTTTGACCTGCCCCCCCGGAAACTGGACCGTTTGAAGCTGGAAAATTCTAATTTAGCGTCCTTGGCCGGGCGGAGGTTTTTCCATGAAGAAGACGAAGTTCGGCGAACAGCAGATAGCGTTTGTTTTGCGCCAAGTGGAGGATGGGACGACGGTCGGGGAGGTCTGCCGGAAGGCGGGGATTTCCGAGACGACCTATTACAACTGGCGCAAGAAGTATGGCGGGTTGATGCCATCCGAGATGAAGCGGCTGAAAAAGCTGGTGGCGGACCTCTCGCTCGACAAGGAGATGCTTCAGGACCGTCCGGCCTGCAATCGATCCACCGGATCGATTTTTTAACGGCCTCCCGTCCGCCGAAAAATCTGAGGCCTGCCCGGAAGCGGCGGCTGATCGACCATGTTCGATCGGCTGGGCCAGGTCAGTATACGCCGCGCCTGTCAGGCGGTGTCCGTTGACCGGTCGACCTATCACTACCGGTCGAAACGGGACGACCCGGCAGCTCTCAAGCAGCGGATCAGGGAGATCGCGGAGACGCGGGTGCGGTATGGCTACCGCCGCATCCATGTCCTGCTTCAACGGAAAGGATGGCAGGTCAATGCAAAACGTGTCTGTCGGCTCTATCGCGAAATGGGCCTGCACTGAACGCAGTGGAGCCCAACCAGGTCTGGGCAATGGACTTCGTCCACGACCAGCTCTTTGACGGGAAGAAGATCCGTGTGCTCACGGTCGTCGACACTTTTCACACGGTTCTCGCCGGCGATCGATGTGCGCTTTAGCTACAAGGGGTCGGATGTGGCCGATACGCTTTAGCGTGCGGCACGACAGGTGGGTTACCCGAAGACGATCCGTCTGGACAATGACCCGGAGTTTATCTCTCGCGAACTCGATCTGTGGGCCTTCATGCGGGGTGTCACGCTTGACTTCTCACGGCTAGGCAAACCGACGGACAATGCCTTCATCGAAAGCCTCAACGGCAAGTTCCGGGCGGAGTGCCTGAATGCAAACTGGTTCCTGAGCCTCGGCGAAGCGCGATCAAAATGCGAGGCTTGGCGTAGAGACTACAATGAGGTCCGACCGCACAGTGCGATCGGAAACGAAGTGCCGATCAGGCTTCATCTTCCGGCCGGCACCCCCCGCCAGCCTGCCGTCAGATGAAGCCGGAATTTACCAGCCCGGCCGGTCCAAGGTTGGGGGCAAATTCAAGAGAGGATGCACCCTCAATTTAAGTAATCCTAAGATTAAGTAATCCTGAGATTGGGTCTATACTTTTTTACTGAAGGTGGAATTTTGTCTAGATTGACGTAATCAGGCAGAAGGAACTATCTTTTCATAGGGTCAGACATTCCGATCTTTTCTAACATTTGAGCCCCTTTTATGCGAGCTGCGTTCGATGAATAAAAAATTGCGTGTCCTCCTTTCTGGGCCCGGGCTAATAGGCAGAAAGCATGTAGAATTAATTCAGGCGCACGAAGATTGTGAACTCATTGGGATCGTTGGGCCTGCAACATCAGAAAATCAGGAATTTGCATCCTCAAAAAACGCTAAACTCTATCCAGAGTTTGCCGATGCAATCGGATTGGGGGAGGTAGATGCGTCTATCATAAGCTCCCCCAATGGATTCCATTACGAACAAGCAATGGCTTGTGTTTCTCTAGGGATTCCCACCCTTGTCGAAAAGCCGCTCACTGACAACATCGAGGATGCTGCACGGCTGGTTGAGCAATCCGAGCGGGTGGGCGTGCCTGTGCTTGTGGGACATCATCGGACCTACAGTTCACTTCTCGATATTGCGCTGAAGTTCCTGAGTTCCGATTCTTTCGGTCGCATGGTTGCTCTTCAAGGGTCAGCTCTTTTTTACAAGCCGGAGACATATTTCCAAGATGGGCCGTGGAGGACAACGGCAGGGGGCGGTCCGATCCTGATAAATCTGATTCATGAGATCGGTCTCATGCGCCAATTCGCTGGCGAGATTGTTTCTGTTCAGGCCCTTGAGAGTCATCACATCAGGAAATTCGAGGTCGAGGATACGGTTGCGATTGCTTTTAGATTCAAGGACGGCGCTCTCGGAACTTTCATTTTGTCTGACGCCGCAGCAAGTTCCAAAAGCTGGGAAATGACGAGCGGTGAGAACCCGGCCTATCCGCACTTTCCAGACGAGAATTGCTACCATTTTGCCGGAACAAATGGGTCACTCGATTTCCCGAGTATGAAGGCAAAGTCATATGGGAGTGATGTGACGCCTTCGTGGTGGAACCAGTTTAATGAACATTCAATTCCTATCGAACGCAAAGACCCTCTGCGTCTTCAGCTCGATCACTTTGTAGACGTCGTGCGACATGGCGCCGAGCCCCGCGTCTCCGCACGTGATGGATATCTCAATATGCTGGTAATTGAGGCAATTCACCGTTCCATTGAGACAGGCTCCGTGGTCGATGTCGCTGATACGTATGCGGTTATTTAGACTGGGGTTAGAGCGCTAATGAAAGTACTCCTTTTGGACACCGGCTTTTCCGCAGCCCCGATTTACGACAGTCTGGTCGAAAGCGGACATCAAGTCTGGGTAATGGGTAATCGATTGGGAGATATCATCGCGCGCAAAGCTGGCGACCGCTGGATAAACCGGAATTACAGCAAAATACCCGAGGTTTGCGAAGACATCGAACGGTTGGGTATCGAATACATTGTTCCCGGCTGCACAGACGTATCGCTGGAAACCTGCGTGCAGCTTGGCATGAAGAACCTGGATGATTTTTCTACGAATAACATCCTTTCGAACAAAAAAAAATTTAGATCCATGTGTGCGAATCTGGATATTCCGGCACCGTGCGAGATTTCCCTAGATGAATTGCCTAGAGAAGGTCGTTACATTTGCAAGCCGGTGGATTCCTTCAGTGGGAAGGGCATATCGGTATTTGACGGAAGTGATTATGAAGCTGCGCAAAATTCAATGAAATTGGCTCGAGAGGCGAGCCAAAGTTCCGATGCTCTCATAGAGACCTTTGTCGAAGGTAGGCTGCACAGCTATTCAGCATTTATTGAAGGCCATGTGCCAAGGGACAGTTTTTTCGTCTATGAGGGATCGTCAATTAATCCTTTCGCAGTTGATACGAGCTATGTCGAATACGGGCTGCCAGAGAGCTGCCAGAAGACGCTTGCAAATAGCATTGAAAAGATTGCGCGCGCGCTCAATCTGCGAGATGGATTGGTTCACACTCAGTTTCTCTGGGATGGGGAAAGGCCATGGATCGTCGAGATGTCGCGGCGCTGTCCTGGCGACCTGTATGCTCTTCTGATCGAATACAGCACGGGCTACCAATACGCTGCCAAATATGCGTCCTATTTTCTGGGTGAGAGCTGCGCTGCAACCTCAAGCACCTCGCGATATATTCTGCGTCATACCGTTACGGCAGACCATCGCACGATCTATGGCGGATTGCAGATGTATTCCTCGACACCGATCAAGGCGTTCTATCCCCTTCGCGCGCTTGGTGATGAGCTGGAAGGGGGGCATGCCGGGCGGGCAGGCGTCATTTTTTGCGAATTATCAAATCGTCAGCAACTTGTCGAAGCCACGGACAAATTCCTTAAACGTGAAGCCTATACGGTCAGCTAACGGAAGCACATCAATGCGGGCTGACGGCCCCTATTTTTGGCTGCAGAAGACATGAAAACACTGACGTGACCCCCTGATTTTCTTCCAAGTTCGATTAGAGTCTGGCCCTTATGGAAGGACAGACGATGAGGCGATCGAGGTTTACGGAAGAGCAGATTATCGGGTGCTGAAGGAGGCCGAGGCGGGAGCGAAGACTGCTGATTTGGCCCGGCGACATGGTGTGTCGGA
>CXWF01067560.1_pt1 | contig 15102 bp, 14 predicted proteins | sample 468421 | NCBI WGS metagenome assembly CXWF01 (sample SAMEA2620812, study PRJEB7988) | marine metagenome | biome: marine biome (ENVO:00000447); feature: surface water layer (ENVO:00002042); material: "saline water (ENVO:00002010), including plankton (ENVO:xxxxxxxx)" | depth 5 m
GTATTTGCGGAACGAAGAAGGAGGAATTGACGCTGGTCCGGGGTTCGGGCAGTAGGCGGGCATGTTGAGGATCGACGATATCTCCTATTCGGTCGAGGGCCGCCCCCTGATCGACCATGCCTCCGCGGTCATCCCGGAGGGGCACAAGGTCGGGCTCGTGGGACGAAACGGCACCGGCAAGACGACCCTGTTCCGGCTGATCCGGGGCGAGCTCACGCTCGAGACCGGGAGCGTGTCCGTGCCGAGGGGCGCGCGGATCGGGGGCGTGGCGCAGGAAGCGCCGGCGAGCGACGTGTCGCTTCTCGACACCGTGCTGGCCGCGGATACCGAGCGCGCGGCCCTTATGGCCGAGTCCGACGGGGCCACAGATGGCGCGCGGATCGCAGAGATACAGGCGCGGCTTACCGACATTGACGCCTGGAGCGCGGAGGCGCGGGCGGCCTCGATCCTCAAGGGCCTTGGCTTCGACGATCCCGATCACGCGCGCCCCTGCTCGGATTTCTCGGGCGGCTGGCGGATGCGGGTGGCGCTGGCGGCGGTGCTGTTTTCTCAGCCGGAGCTGCTCCTGCTCGACGAACCGACCAACTACCTCGACCTCGAGGGGGCGCTGTGGCTGGAGAGCTACCTTGCGCGCTATCCCCACACGGTCATCGTGATTTCGCACGACCGGGGGCTGTTGAACCGTGCAGTGGGGTCGATCCTGCATCTGGAGGCCAAGAAGCTCACGCTCTACAAGGGCGGCTACGACACCTTTGCCGAGACGCGGGCGGCCCGGCTCGCCGTGGCGGAGGCCGAGAACCGCAAGAATGCGGCGCGGCGCGACCATCTTCAGAGTTTCGTGGACCGGTTCCGGGCCAAGGCCACCAAGGCGCGGCAGGCGCAGAGCCGGCTCAAGATGATCGAGAAGCTGAAATTCACCTCGACCCCGCAGGAAGCGGCGCTCAAGAAATTCACCTTCCCGGAGCCGGAGGAGTTGTCGCCGCCCATCGTCGCCATCGAGAGCGGGTCGGTGGGTTATGACGGCAAGGCGGTGCTGTCGAAGCTGAACCTGCGGATCGATCAGGACGACCGGATCGCGCTTCTGGGCAAGAACGGCGAAGGCAAGTCGACTTTGTCCAAGCTGATCTCGGGCCGTCTGCCCGAAATGGGCGGGCGCGTGACCACGGCCTCCAAGCTGCGCATCGGCTATTTCGCCCAGCACCAGATGGATGAGCTGTATCCGGACGAAACGCCCATCGAGCACCTGCGCCGATTGCGCCCGGACGAGACCCCTGCCCGCTTGCGCGCGCGCCTGTCGGGCTTCGGGCTGATGGCCGAGCAGGCCGAGACGGTGGTGGCACGGCTGTCGGGCGGGCAGAAGGCGCGGCTCACGCTCCTGATCGCCACCATCGACGCGCCGCACATGCTTATCCTCGACGAGCCGACCAACCACCTCGACATCGAGAGCCGCGAGGCGCTGGTGGAGGCGCTGACGGAATATACTGGCGCGGTCGTGCTGGTGAGCCATGACATGCACCTGCTGTCGCTGGTCGCGGACCGGCTCTGGCTGGTCAAGGGCGGCCGGGTGGAGCCGTTCGAAGAGGATCTGGAGGCCTATCGAAAGCTCCTGCTGTCCTCCGACAAACCCGCCAAGCCGGTAGAGGACAAGCCCAAGGCGAAGAAAGCCAGCCGGGACGAGGTGCTTGCGCTGCGCTCCGAGGTGCGCAAATGCGAGGCGCGGGTCGGGAAGCTCGAGGACATGCGCGGCAAGCTGGCCAAGAAACTCGCCGACCCGGACCTTTATGAGAAGTCAAAGGTGGGCGAGATGGAAGTCTGGCAGAAGAAATACGCCGAGGTGATGGAGGGGCTGGACCGGGCCGAGGCGCTGTGGCTCGCCGCTCAGGAAAAGCTCGACAAGGCGCAGGCGTGAGCGTCAGGGTTCTTCCATGATGGACGCGCTTCTGCCGGCATTCGTCACGTTATTCGTGATCATCGACCCCATCGGGCTCGCCCCGGTGTTTCTTGCGCTGACCAAGGACATGACGGGCGGGCATCGCCGGGCCGTGGCGCTGCGCGCGGTGTTGGTGGCGGCGGTGATCCTGACGGTCTTCGGGCTGGCGGGACAGGCCGTGCTCGACCTCTTCGGGATTTCGATGGCCGCATTTCGCATCGCAGGCGGGGCGCTGTTGTTCCTGACCGCGCTCGACATGCTGTTCGAGCGGCGCAAGCAGCGGCGTGAGAGCCAGTCGGAGGCCTCCGTGCTCGACCCTGCCGACGATCCGAGTGTCTTCCCCCTTGCCATGCCGCTCATCTCCGGTCCCGGCGCGATGGCGACGATGATCCTGCTCATGGGCGAGACGGACGAGGTGATGGGCAAGCTGACGATCATCGGTGTGATGGTGGCCGTGCTGGTCTGCGTCTTCGCCTTCTTCGTCGCCGCGGGCGCTTTGGGCCGCCACCTGAAGGAAACCGGGATCAGCGTGGTGACGCGGCTTCTGGGGATGTTGCTGGCCGCGCTTGCGATCCAGTTCATGATCGACGGGCTGGCGCAGACCGGGCTGTTCGGCTGATCCGGCGCATGGAAACCGGCGCGCGCCGTTCCTATCTTGAGAGTCATGGATAGTTACGATCTTGGCCGCCTCACCTACCTCGTCCTGCTCGCCGCCGCCGTGGGTGGGTCGTTCTTCATGATGAACAAGGCAAGCTGGGGCAAGAGCCTGCAACAACTCGCGATCTGGGCGCTGATCTTCGTAGGCGCCATCGGGGCCTATGGGCTTTGGAACGACATCAGCCGCGATGTGCTGCCACGCCAGTCGGTCGTGAGCCAAGGGGTCGTGGAGGTGCCGCGCCGACCGGACGGGCATTTCTATCTCACCCTCGACGTGGGCGGCACGCCGGTCGATTTCGTCGTGGACACGGGCGCGAGTCAGGTGGTTCTGACGATGGAGGATGCTGCTCGGATCGGGATCGACCCAGAGGACCTCGATTTCATCGGAACCGCGATGACGGCCAACGGCGAAGTCCGCACGGCCCCCGTCACGGTGGACGAGATGGTTCTGGGCGATGTGACCGAGCGTAACGTGCGCGTCTATGTGAACGAGGGCATGATGGACATGTCGCTTCTCGGCATGACCTATCTCAGCCGGTTCGAGCGGATCGAGATCGCGGACGACATGCTGATCCTGACCCGCTGACGAAAAAGGCCGCCCAGAGGCGGCCTTTCGGTCTGTTGTGTCGCGGCGCTTATTTCGGTGCCATGCGGATCGCGCCGTCGAGCCGGATCACTTCGCCGTTCAGCATCGAGTTCTCGGCAATATGCTTGGCGAGTGCCGCGTATTCGGCGGGCTGGCCGAGGCGCGAGGGGAACGGGACCTGCTGGCCGAGGCTGTCCTGCGCTTCCTGCGGGAGCCCTTCCATCATCGGAGTGATGAAGAGACCAGGCGCGATGGTGCAGACGCGGATGCCGTCCTTGGCGAGTTCGCGCGCCATTGGCAGGGTCAGGCCGACCACCGCACCTTTCGAGGCGGAATAGGCCACCTGCCCGATCTGCCCGTCGAACGCCGCGACCGAGGCGGTGTTGATGATGACCCCGCGCTCGCCGTCATCGGTCAGCGGGTCGGCGGCCATCATGCCGAGCGCGGATTGCGACGCGCAGTAGAAGGTGCCGGCGGTGTTGACCATCAGCGTCTTGGCGAAAGCATTGGGGTCGTGAACGACGCCGCGCGACACGGCCTTGCCGATGGTGCCGATGCCCGCGCAGTTCACCATCATTCGCTCTTGACCGTTCTTGGCGCGCACCGTTTCGAAACCGGCGGTGACGCTGTCGGGGTCGGACACGTCGACCCTGGCGAAGGCACCGCCGAGCTCTTCGGCGAGCTTGGTGCCGGCCTCTTCGTTCAGGTCGAAAAGCCCGACCGGCGCACCGGCTTCGGCCATGGCGCGTGCGACAGCGGCCCCGAGGCCCGAGGCACCGCCGGTGATGACGACAGGTGTGTCCTTGGAAATCTGCATGTGATCCTCCCGTTGGAATTTGTCGATTGGGTATCAGCGCGGTCCGGGGGGCGCAACGGAAAGGGTATGCGGTATCACCATCACACCAAAGTTACGCAACGTCGGCTCAGGCGACGGTCAGGCCCCGGCGCATCTCGAAGGGCAGGATTTCCTCGGACGGCCAGAGACCGGTTTCGAGCGCGCGGTCATAGCCTTGCGTGAGCCCGGCCCGGCGCATGGCCGCCACCGTGGAAGTGGGGTCGTAGGACAGGCGCAGGATATGGGCGCCGGTCGCGTCGAGGCGCACATATTGCCCGCCCGGCACGCCGTTGTTGGGCGGCATCCCGATGGCGCCCGCATTAACCCAGTGACGCCCGGCCACCACACGCTGAAAGGCCAAACCGCAGTGACCGGCGATGATGCCATCGACGGGGCCGACATGGCCCTCGATCGCGGCGACCTCCTCGGCAAATTCGGGCTGGCGCGACACGGGCCAGAGAAAGCGCGCGATGTCGGTCGCGCCGCCGTGGATCACCGCGTAGCGCCGCGCGCCGTGGATGAAGACAGCCAAGTCCGGCAGCGCGTCCATCCAGTTTCGGGTGCCCGGCGACAGGGTGGCGCGTGCGTGATCCCACCAGGGTCTGGCCATCCGGTCGCAGGCCGAACCCGTCGCGAAGCCGCAGCCGCACGCGTCGGCTTCGGCCGCGAGCTGGCGCTCGACGTTGCCCGCCACCACGGACCAGCCCAGACGCCGCACGGCATCCGCGCAGGCTTCGCCTTCGGCACAATACCCGGCGAGGTCACCCGTGGCGATCACGTTGCCCGCAGAAATGCCCGCCGCATCGACCGCGTCGCGCAGCGCGCGCAGGGCCGAAAGGTTCCCCAACGCGCCGCCCCACAGGACCACGGGGCCGTCGAGACGGCCCAGATCGGCGATATTCATGCAGTCCTCCCTGACACGCCCACTTGAAACAGGCGCTTGGCGTGATCATAACACGTTCATTCCAAAGAGATGCAAACACAATGACCCCTGCCGACACGGGCACCATGCTCGACACCGCTTTCTGGACGAGTGCCGGCGCGATCCTGCTCCTCCTCGTTCTCTCCGGCTTTTTCTCCGGTTCCGAGACGGCGCTCACCGCCGCCTCCCGGGGGAAGCTGCGCGCCAAGGCCGACAAGGGCGACAAGTCAGCCGAACGTGCGCTCAACATCACCGAGGATAACGAGCGACTGATCGGGTCGGTCCTGCTCGGCAACAACTTCGTCAACATCCTCGCCTCGGCGCTGGCGACGGCCCTGTTCACCCGGCTTCTGGGCGACAGTGGCGTGGCCTATGCCACCATCGTGATGACGCTCCTCGTCCTGATCTTCGCCGAGGTGCTGCCCAAGACCTATGCCATCACCCGGCCCGAAGAGGCGGCGAGCTTCGTCTCGGCGCCGATCCGGCTCGTCATCCTCGTCCTCGCGCCCATCGTGAGTCTTGTGCGGGGTCTCGTGCGGCTGATCCTGCGCGCCTTCGGGGTGCAGACAGATCCGGACGGTCAGATCCTCGCCGTGCGCGAAGAGATCGCGGGCGCCATTTCGCTGGGCCACCATGAGGGGGCCGTGGAGAAGGAGGACCGCGACCGGCTGTTGGGCGCGCTCGACCTGGGCGACCGGACGGTGGAAGAGATCATGCTTCACCGCAGCCAGATCGAGATGATCGACGCGGCCCGGCCCGCGACCGAAATCCTCGAACAAGCGCTGTCCTCACCCCACACGCGGCTCCCGATCTTTCGCGACGAGCAGGAAAACATCGTGGGTGTCATCCACGCCAAGGACCTGAGCCGCGCCATGTATGCCGCCGGTCAGGCGGCGGGTGAGACCGGGCGCACCGAAGCGTTCGAGACCTTCGACATCCTGAGCGTGGCGATGAAGCCCTACTTCATCCCCGAGACTACGACGCTCGACGACCAGATGCGCGAGTTCCTGAAACGCCAGACGCACTTTGCGCTGGTGGTGGACGAGTATGGCGCTTTGCAGGGTCTCATCACGCTCGAGGACATCCTCGAAGAGATCGTGGGCGAGATCACGGACGAATTCGACACGTCCGATCCCGGCGACCTGCGGCTTCTGTCCGACGGGGCCTATTCGGTCGATGGCGGCATGACCATCCGTGACCTCAACCGTGCGAATGACTGGCAGTTGCCGGATGATGAGGCCAATACGGTCGCGGGTCTCGTCATCCATGAAGCACAGACGATCCCCGCCGAGGGGCAGGTGTTTTCCTTTCACGGCTTCCGCTTCGAGGTGACGAAACGGATCGACAACCGGATCGCACGGCTGAAAATCCGGAGGCTGTAGCGACCGGTTTACGCAGGGTCGGCCCTTTCATGTGCGCGTGTCGCCCCTAACTCTGTGCAAACGGAGGACGACATGCGCGAACGGATCATCGACTGTGGAAATGGCTTCTGGAACATCCGGGGGTCGTTCAAGATCGGCGGGCTGATACAGATCGGCACGCAGGCCTCGCTGGTGCGGCTGGGCGACGGGCGTTTCGTCATGCTCGACAGCTACACCCTCTCGCCCGACCTTCTGGCGGAGGTCGACGCGATCACTGGCGGGCGGGAGAAGATCACGGCGGTCCTGAACCTCCATCCGTTCCACACGCTTCACAGCGAGGCGATGCATCGCGACTTTCCCGACGCGGCGCATTTTGGCACGCCGCGCCATCTGCGGCTGTTTCCAAAGCTGACATGGGGCGCGCTCACGACCGACGACCCGATCCTGTGGGAGCGGTTCGCGCCCGACCTCGAGTTCAGCACGCCTGAGGGGGTCGAGCTGATCCCCGATAATGAGCGCATCCACTGCGGCTCGATCCTCGCCTATCACCGGCCCAGCCGGACGATCCATGTGGACGACACGTTCAACTACCGCCCGCCGAAATCTGAGGGCAAATCGGGCAAGCTCGGGGTGCATCCGACGCTCTCGATGGCTCTGGAGAAACGTGCAGGCGCGGCTCAGGCCTTTCGAGACTGGGGTGCCGGGCTCGTCGCGCGCTGGGAGGATGCCGAACGGCTGTGCGCGGCGCATTCTGGTGTGCTGTCGCCCGAGCGACTGGGGGCGGATTCCATGCGCGGTGCACTGGTCTCGGCGCTGGCAGGGGCCGAGAAGAAGCTCGACCGGCACGCGCGCAAACACGGCTGAGCCCTATGCGTGGAGTGCCGTTCATGCTATGTTAACCATGTGGTTCATTCACTTGGGGATGGTATGCGGCGCCTGTGCTCCGCTTTCGGAATCGCCGTAACGCTATCGGGCTGTATGGGCGGCGGCTATGGCACCGCTGTGGCCTACTTGCCCCATGTCACGCCGAAGATATCGGTCACGATGCCTTCGAACGCCCCGCCGATCTCGCAACAATTCATGCCGCTTACGCGGAACGGCGGGCCCGGCCACATGGGCCTCGACGTTGCTGCCGCGACCGGCACGCCCGTGCTCGCCGCCGCGCCGGGGCGCGTGTCGAGCAGCCGGTTCGAGCCGGTTTATGGCAATCGGATCGTCGTTGAGCATGGTCTCGACGCCACCGGGCGGAAGGTTCAGACGCTGTATTTCCACCTCGACAGCCGTGCCGTTGCGGTCGGGGCAAGGGTGGCGCGTGGCCAACAGATCGGCACACTGGGCGAGACCGGCCTTCTGTCGTCCTTTCCGCATCTTCACTTCGAATACCACCGCGAAGAGTCCCCCGGAGCGCGGGTGCAGGCTGGCGACAATTGGTGGCAGGGAATGGTTCAAGAGGACCCCAACCGGAATTGGGTGGGCGGACCGGGCCGGGTCGCCTGCTACACCGGGCAGCGGGCCGCGCGGGACAAGATCACCTATCCCGTCGCCTGCGCCCGGCGCTAGCCGCGCCTCGCGCAGAACGCGTTCAGCGCCCCTTGAACACGGTCCCGAAGATACCGCGCACGATACGTCGGCCCGTGGTGCCCTTGAGCTCCTTGATGACGACCTTCGCCACCTCTTCTCCAAATGTCCCGCCGCGCGACTTGCTTGCCGGGCTTGATCCGCCAGAGGACCGGCCCCCGTCGTAGCGGCGGGCATTGGCGAACTCGCGCTCCGGCTCCGGGGCTTGCGTTTCGCGTGCTTCGGCGGCCTCAGCTTCTTTCGCCGCCGCTTCGGCCCGCGCAGCAAGCATTTCCGCCGCCGACTCCCGATCAATCTCGGTCTCGTACTTGCCCGCGACCGGGGAGGCGTCGATGACCGCCTTGCGCGTGGCAGGGTCGATGGCCCCGAGGAACGAGGACGGCGGGCGGATGAGCGTGCGTTCCACCACGCCCGGCGCGCCCTTTGATTCCAGGGTCGAGGTCACCGCCTCGCCGACACCCACGTCGCGGATCGCGTCCTCGGTCGAGAAGCGCGGGTTTTCGCGGTAGGTTTCGGCCGCGTGGCGCAGGTTCTTTCGGTCGCGCGCGGTAAAGGCGCGCAGGGCGTGCTGAACGCGGTTGCCCAATTGGCCCAGCACGTCCTCGGGCACGTCTGCCGGGTTCTGGGTGACGAAGTAGACGCCAACGCCCTTGGAGCGGATGAGCCGCGCCACCTGCTCCACCTTGTCAATCAGCGCCTTGGGCGCGTCGTCGAACAGAAGGTGCGCTTCGTCGAAGAAGAAGACGAGCCGCGGTTTGTCCGGGTCGCCCACCTCGGGCAATTCTTCGAACAATTCCGACAGGAGCCACAGCAGGAAGGTGGCGTAGAGCTTGGGCGAGGCCATGAGCTTGTCGGCCGCGAGGATCGAGATGCGCCCCTGCCCGTTCGGGTCCGTGCGCATGATGTCGGCAAGCTCCAGCGCCGGTTCCCCGAAAAGACGCTCACCGCCCTGGTTTTCGAGCACGAGCAGCGCGCGCTGGATAGCGCCGACCGAGGACGTAGCCACGTTACCATAGCGCAGGCTCAGGTCCTCGGAGTTCTGGCCGACCCAGACGAGGAGCGCTTGAAGGTCCTCGAGATCGAGGAGCGGCATCCCCTGTTCATCTGCCACACGGAAGGCGATGTTGAGCACACCCTCCTGCACATCCGTCAGGTCGAGTAGGCGCGAGAGCAGGAGCGGACCCATCTCGCTCACCGTCGTGCGGATCGGATGCCCCTGTTCGCCATAAAGATCCCAGAACGTGACCGGAAACGCCTCGTAAGTGTAATCGTCGAAGCCGATCAGCCCCGCGCGTTTCTGGAATGCCTCATGGAGCTTGTGGCCCTCGGTCATGGTCGCGGCAAGGCCCGACAGGTCACCCTTCACGTCCGAGACGAAGACCGGCACGCCCGCCTTGGAAAAGCCCTCCGAAAGGATTTGCAGCGTCACCGTCTTCCCGGTCCCGGTCGCGCCCGCGACGAGACCGTGGCGGTTCGCATATTTCAGGAGCAACCCCTGCTTGACGGCGTAATCCTCACCCCCGCCACCGAGAAACACCGCGCCGTCCAGACCACCTACCATGCCCGCATCCCGTCCTCATCCATGCAACGTCCGCGCCGACAATACATTCTTAACCGTTTCCTGCCAGAGTGAATGGCATCCGGGGGCATGTCCAAACGTCTCCCGGATGACTTCCTCCCTGTCAGACTGCCGCGCTCTTCGGAGCGCGGTTTTTTTCTGGCGACCCGGAGCCGCCCGGCGCCCGCAGATATCGCGCGCTCGCAGCGTGATTCATCAGCATTCGTTGAGCTTCGGGCGCGATGCATCACGTCTTGTTTTGTCACCGATCACCAATCACGATTGGCCTGTTGACGGGTCTCACTTTTCGACGTAGCGTCCCCTCCATAAGTCGGCCAGTCCGACAGGGAGAATAAACAAAACGGAAAGGGGTTCGCTCACGCGGGCCCTTTTTCTATTGGGTTTGACCCTGTCGCGCCCGCTCCCGCGGATGGGCGGAAACCCGCGCCTTGAGAAAATGGGGCTGACCTTGCCTGCGGCTCATGTTAGTGGGTCCTTCGAAAACTCCGCACGGAAAGACAGGGAAACCAACATGGCAGAGATCCTGAAACCCCTTGGCCTCGCAGCGCTGATCGCCTTCGGCGGCGCGGCCTTTGCGCAGGACAGCGACACGACCACCGAAGCGCCGGCCGAAGAGGCCCCGGCGGCTGAGGAGGCCCCGGCGACCGGGGACGCTCCCGCAGCCTCCCCCGATCTCGACATGGGCGAAACGGTGGGCGAAGACGCCGCGCCGCAGGTCGAGACCTATGTGGATGGCGTGTTCGACGATTGGCAACGCGAATGCCTGCGCATTCCCGGCAACGAGGGCCCGGCCCCGTGCCAGATCACCCAGTTCCTGCGTGAAGAGCCTGAGGGCGCCCCGGTCGGCAAGGTGTCGATCGGAAAACTGCCCGAGGGCAGCGAGGCGAACGCAGGCTCCATGATCATCGTGCCGCTGGGCGTTCTGCTGACGCAGCAGATGACCGTCGGCGTCGACAGCGCTGCGCCCAAGCGGTATCCGTTCCGCTTCTGCGACCCGAACGGTTGCGTGGCCCAGATCGGCTATACCGCCGATGAGATCGCCGCGTTCAAGGCCGGTGTCGAAGCGACACTGACCGTCGTACCGGTGGCTGCGCCGGACCAGAAGGTCGAGCTTCCCGTTTCGCTCGCGGGCTTCACCGCAGCCTGGGACTCGCTGGAACGCCCGGTCGCACCGCAGAACACCTCGCCGGCTGCCGACGCCGCGCAGTAAGCGACACGGCAGAGACATTTGGACCGCCGCGCCCCACCAGGCGCGGCGGTTTTTTCTTTGTCAGGGGGTCGTGAGTGCGAGGACCGCGTTCATGCCCCCGAACGCGAAAGCGTTGGAGAGGGCGGCGGCGACCCGCGCTGGACGGGCAGCGCCCGAGACGATGTCGAGGTCGCAGGCGGGATCGGCTTCGCGCAGTCCGGCCGTGGGCGCGATGACGCCTTCGCGCAGCGCGAGCAGGCAGGCAAGCAGTTCCACGGCGCCAGCCCCCCCGATCAGGTGACCATGCAGCGACTTGGTCGATGACACAGCAACGCCATCCGCCGCAGCGCCGAACGCCTGACGGATCGCGGCACATTCCGTCCGGTCGTTCGCCGCCGTCCCGGTCCCGTGTGCGTTGATATAGCCGATGTCGCCGGGCGCGAGCCCTGCATCACGCAGCGCGCCGGTCATGGCCGCCGCCGCCCCATCGCGGTCCGGCATGACGATGTCCCGCGCGTCCGAGGTCATCGCGCTTCCCGCCAAGTTGGCGAGGACCTGCGCGCCGCGCGCCCGCGCGTGCTCCTCGGCCTCGAGCACGAAGACCGCCGCGCCCTCGCCCTGCACCATGCCGTCGCGGGTGGCGCAGAACGGGCGGCAGCCTGTGGGAGACATGACGCGAAGCCCCTCCCACGCCTTCAGGCCGCCAAAGGTCAGCATCGCTTCCGTCCCGCCGGTGAGCATGACATCCGCCTGCCCGGCCCGGATCATCGCAGCCGCCTGTCCGATAGCGTGGTTCGACGATGCGCAGGCGGAGGAGACGGTGAAGGACGGGCCGGTAAAGCCGAATTCCATCGTGAGATGCGCGCTCGGGGCGTTGCCCATGAGGCGGGGAACGGTGAAGGGGTGGACGCGGTTGCGCCCGCCCTCATACACCGCGCGGAAACCGTCGTCCTGCGTGGTCATGCCGCCGCCGGAATTGCCCAGGATCACACCGGCGCGGGGGGACAAGGCCGGGTCACGCCCAAGACCCGCCTGCCCCGTCGCCTCACGCCCGGCGACGAGCGCGAACTGGCTGAACCGGTCGAGCAGGCCCAACCGCTGCGGATCGAAATGCGCCGACGGGTCGAAGCCCGCCACGGCGGCCCCGATTGGATGGGCGAGCCTGTGGACGTCGGGAATGTCGAGCGGTCCGATGGCCACGCGCCCGGCGCGCATAGCGTCCCACGTTCCGGCGACGGTCGCGCCCAGCGGGTTGATCGTCCCCGCGCCCGTGATGACGACCCGGCGCATGGTGCGGCGTCAGGCGGCTTTGCTGGACACCAGCCCCCGCACCGCCTCGACGACGGAGCCGACGGTGGTGAGATCCATCCCGCCCGCCTCGGGCGCGTTCGCGTTGAATGGCACGGAGACGTCGAACGTCTCCTCGACCGCGAAGATCGTCTCGACGAGTCCCATGCTGTCGATCCCCAGCGCCTCGAGCTGGTCCTCTGGCACAAGGTCGGCAGCGTCGCGCACAGCCTGACGCGCGAGGATCGCGATCACGGTGCGCTCGATATCGTCTGTGCGGTCGGTCATGGTCGCCCCATCCTGTCTCAATTCCCACGACCGTGCCACCGAAATGAAACGCTTGCACGTCCGCGCAAGAAAAAACCGGCGCGGAGGTATCCACGCCGGTTCGAGCTGTCGTCAGGACAGGATCAGCTGTCGAGCATCCGCAGGTTCACACCCGTCGATTGCAGCGCCGCCCAGATGCGGGCGTCCCGACCATACATGTCGCGGCGGAAGTTCATCTCGCCCCGCGTGTCGGTGAAGGCCGTGCGGTAGACGAGGTGCACCGGCACCGGTTCTTCAAGCTTCACTTCTGTTTCCTGCCCGGTGTTGAGCACCGAATGGAAGAGCTCCTTGGGGTCGTCCGACTGCGGCGCGAGCATCGTGTAGGCGAACTCGAACGGCTGTTGGAGCCGGATGCAGCCATGGCTGAACATCCGCGTCTCGCGGTTAAACAGGCTCTTGGACGGTGTGTCATGCAGGTAGATGTTGTAGCGGTTCGGGAACATGAACTTCACGAGCCCGAGCGCATTGCCCCGCCCCGGCGGCTGGCGCATGTTGAACGGGAAGTTGCGCGCCGAGTACTGCGAGAAGTCGGTGGCCCGGCTGACGGTCCGCCCCCGCGCATCGGTGATGAGAAGGTGCCCGGCCGCGCCCGAATTGCGCTGCAACGCCGGGAGGTATTCGCTCACGATGATCGACCGCGGGATATACCATGACGGGTTGATGACCATGTGCTCCATCACGTCCGAGAACTCGGGCGTGCGGTGGGTGGAGAGGTCCTGCCCCACCACGGAGCGGGTTTCGAAGGTCACCTTGCCGCCGTCCACGACGCGAGCCGTGTAGGTCGTCAGGTTCACCCAGATGTAGCGGTCACCCCGGTCGATGTTCATCCAGCGCTCGCGCTCCATCGCGACGATGATGGATTGAAGACGGTCTTCGACAGGTGCGTTGATCGCCGAAATGGTGTCGCCACCGGCCACGCCGTCGGCCGTCAGCCCGTGGTTGGTCTGGAAGTTCTGGACCGCGCGCTGAATGTTCTCGTCGTAGGCCTGGGTCGCGGAGCGATCCATGTAACCCATGGCGACAAGCCGGTTGCGCAGGTCGATGACCGCCTGCCCCTGATCACCGGGCTTGAGCGAGCCGGCCTGAACCGTCGTGCCCCAGCCGCCTTCGGCGCGCACACGCTCCAGCCGGAGTTTCTCACGCATCAGACGGGCGTATTCGGCCGATTTCGGCGGCAGCGTGCGCAGGAAGGGCGCGGGCTCGGCTTCGGAGAAAGACTTGAGGAGTTCCGTGCGGTCGCGCAGCGGCACCTCGCGCTTGATCCCGTCGTCGACATTGGCCGGCGTGAGGATGCCGGTCTGGATCTGGCGGGCGTAGGTGAGGAACAGGCGCGACAGCTCCACTTCGACGCGGCCCAGGTCGCGCGGGCTGTCGATGCCCCGCATCTGACGCTCGAGCGCGGCGGTGTCATAGGCTTCGGCCGGGAGGCCGTGGTCGTCGGCGTGCTGGATCGCCTGGAACAGCGCGGTGATCCGCGCCTGATGTTCGTCCGAGCCGGAGGTCCAGATCGGTTCGTAGTCATTGTCGCGATAGAACGCCGCAATGTCCTCGTCGTTGGAGGCCGCCTCGGCGATCGCCTGCGCGAAGGTCGAAATCTGGATTTGCGCCTGAACCGGCGCGACGGTCGTCAGTGTCGCGGGCGCGGCCAGCGCGACGGACAGAAGGAGTGGGCGGAATAGCCGTGGCAGCATGCGTGTCATCAAGGTCCCCGAAGTCAAAGCGTTACTTCCCTAACTCAGGACTTTGCCACAGGGTCCATTACAGGGAAATCACAAAGCCGACAGGTGATGTCCTGGTCGCCATCTTCCTTGGGGGGTGCGACATCTTGGGCACGCTTTAACGGCCTGTTTGGGGTTTTCAGCAAAAATCTGCCCAAACCCCTTGATTCGTTCCCGGTGGCAACAAACCGGGCTTGGCCCACGAATCGAGTTGTGTCATATTCCCCTCATCGCCTGGGGACGAATGGCGAATTTCCCGCTGAACGAAGCGGGTTGGCAAGAAACTGGGACGTTTGGGACAATGACTATGTCGAGCTCCAATGGCATGAGCCGCCGTGCTCTGCTGGGTATTTTCGCGGCGACCGCAGTGACCGCGGCACCGACTTTCTCCAAGGCTGCAGGCTTTCTTCGCGGGTCCGGCGACGTCCGGCGACTTGCGATGTATGCGGGCCGCACCGGCGAAAGCATCAACACGATCTACTGGATCGAAGGCGAGTACATCAAGGAAGCGCTGGCCGAGATAAACTACTTCATGCGTGACGCGCGCGTCGATCAGCAAAAGGCGATCGACACCCGCACGCTGGACATCATGGCCGCCTCGCATTCGCTTCTGGATGCGCAGGAACCTTACATGATGCTGTCGGGCTACCGCTCGCCGCAGACCAACGCGATGTTGCGCTCACGCTCACGCGGGGTCGCCAAGAACTCGCTCCACCTCAAGGGTCAGGCTGCTGACCTGCGGCTGAACTCGCGTTCGGTTCACCAGATCTACAAGGCGGCCTCGGCCTGCAAGGCGGGTGGCGTCGGCAAATATTCCGGGTCGAACTTCGTGCATATGGATTGCGGTCAGGTCCGCTCCTGGGGCAGCTGAGCGACCCCGAAACGCGAACAAGGAAACGCCCCGGCCCATGCGCCGGGGCTTCTTTTTGGGCCGGAAGCCGGGGGCGCGACGCATTGCACGATGGACGCGAGGCGCGGCGCGGGCTAATCGGCGCCCCATGAAACCGTTCCTCATCCTGCAACTCCGGCCCGAAGCACCGGCGGCGGACGACGAATTCGCCGCGATTTGCGCCAAGGGCAGGCTTCCGGCCGAGGCCACCCACCGCGTACGGCTCGATTGCGAGTCCCTTCCC
>CXWF01006594.1_pt1 | contig 15032 bp, 14 predicted proteins | sample 468421 | NCBI WGS metagenome assembly CXWF01 (sample SAMEA2620812, study PRJEB7988) | marine metagenome | biome: marine biome (ENVO:00000447); feature: surface water layer (ENVO:00002042); material: "saline water (ENVO:00002010), including plankton (ENVO:xxxxxxxx)" | depth 5 m
CGAAGAAGAGCGGACGCCGGCACAGGGTCGTATGCACAGCGTATGTACAGTTTGTGCACAGCCTGTGTACGCGCCGTGCACGGCCATTTTCAGGGGTTTCAGCCGAAGCCGCCGGCGGCCTTGCCCGGCTCCATCCGGATGAGGCGCGAGGTCTTCACCGCCGCCTGCCGGTGCGCCATCGCCTCCCGGTAGACCGGGTCCTTGATCATCTCGACGAAGGCATCGACCGACGGATATTCCGCAATGAAACAGAAATCCCAGTCCTCGTCACTCGGGCCGATGAGCATGAATTCCATCCTGCCGGACCACACGATCCGCCCGCCCACGCGCTGAAAGACCGGTGCGCTGTCGCGCCCGTAGGCCTTGTAGGCCTCGACCCCGGGGCATTCGCGTCCGTCCTCGTAAGTCGCCGTCTCGCGCACCTTCACGAGATTGAGCATATGGATCGGCCCCTCGCGGTCGATCGCGCGGAACCCGTTGAAATCGTCGCCTTCGAATCCTGTGTAATCGGTCATGGCATCCTCCTTGCCCCGACCCTAGCAGCGCCCACGAAAAAGGCCGCCCCGGAGGGCGGCCTGTCACGCAACGTCACGGGGACGGATCACTCGTCGTCGAGTTTGTCCACGGCCGTCTGAAGCTCTTCTTTCGAGACTTCCTTTTCGCTCACCTCAGCCCTTTCGGCGATGTGATCCACGACCTTGTCCTCGAACAGCGGCGCCTGAATCTGCTGGCGCATCTGCGGGTTCTGCTGGACGAAGTCGAAGAACTGACGCTCCTGCCCCGGGTACTGGCGGGCCTGATTCATCACGGCCTGCGTGAACTCGGCATCCGTCACCTCGACTTCGGCCTTCTGGCCGATGTCGGCGAGCAGAAGCCCGAGGCGCACGCGGCGCTCGGCGAGTTTCTGGGCGTCATCGCTCACCTCGATCTCGGGGTGATCGTGCCCTTCGACGTCGGGGTTTTCCTCGTGCCACAGCTGGTGGGCGATCTGCTTGGCTTCCGCCTCGACCAGCGAGGGCGGCAGGTCGAAGGAGACCTTGCCGTCGAGCGCGTCGAGCAGGCCGCGCTTCATGACCTGACGCGCCGCACCGGCGTATTCGGCCTCCAACCGCTCGGAGACCTGCGCCTTGAGCGCGTCGAGGTTTTCGGCGCCGTATTTCTGGGCGAGGTCGTCGTCGATCTCGGCCGCCTTCGGCTCCTTCACTTCCTTGATCGTGCAGGAGAACACGGCTTCCTTGCCGGCCAGCGCCTCGGCCCCGTATTCCTCGGGGAAGGTCACGGGGACGTCTTTCTCCTCGCCTTCCTTCACACCCACGAGCTGCTCTTCGAAGCCCGGAATGAACTGGCCGGAGCCGAGCACGAGCGGGAAGTCATCCGCCGCGCCGCCTTCGAATTCCTCGCCATCCACGCGGCCCACGAAGTCGAGCACGACCTGATCGCCGTCCTTGGCCTTGGAGCCCTTCTTGCGCTTCTCGAAGTTCTGGGCGTTCTCGGCGAGGTTGGTCAGCGCTTCCTGCACTTCCTCGTCCGAGGCCTTGACCACGAGCCGCTCGAGTTTCAGGTCGGAGAGGTCGACCTCGGGGATATCGGGGAGCGCCTCATAGGACATCTCGACCTCGACATCGTCACCCTCTTTCCAGTCCTCGTTGGTCATCTTGACCTCGGGCTGCATCGCGGGGCGGTCGCCGGATTTCTCGAAGTGGTCGTTCATGGCGCCGTCGACGGCTTCCTGCATCGCTTCGCCCAGCACACGCTGGCCGAACTGCTTTTTCAACAGGGCCATCGGCACCTTGCCCTTGCGGAAGCCCTTCATCTCGACTTCGGGCTGGGCTTCGGCCAGTTTCTCGTTGACCTTCGCGTCCAGATCGGAGGCAGGCACCACGATCTTGTAGCCGCGCTTGAGGCCGTCGTTCTGGGTCTCGGTGACGCTCATCTTCGGTTTCCTTCATAGGCAGATTGGGCGCACGCGTCGCGCCGCCGGAAATTTCTCGCCCTTCTATTGACGCGGCGCGGGCGGTGCAAGCGGTTTGCCCGGATTTCAGGCGGGGCGCGCACTCAGGGCGCTCAGGATGGCCTCGGCGGCGGTGCCCGGCCCGTCTTCCTGCGCCATCCGGTAGGCTGCGCGCTCCGCGTTCGCCTCAGCCTGTGAGGTGGCGAGGAGCTGTCCCAACACCTCGGTTGCGCGCGCCTGCGAATAGCGTTTGGCAGGCAGCGTGCGCGCCAGACCCATGCGTTCGGCCCGGGCGGCATTGTCGGGCTGGTCCGTGCCGAAGGGCACGACAAGTTGCGGCTTGCCCGCCTCCAGCGCGCGGCAGAACGTGCCGATGCCACCGTGGTGAACGATCGCGGCAGAACGCGGGAAGAGGTGCTGATGCGGGACATAGGGCCGCTGGATGACATCATCGCCCTCGGCCACCCCGCCCCAGCCTTTACCTGTCAGCAGGACGGCACGCCGCCCGATCTGACGCGCAGCAGCGAGGCTTTGGGCATAGAAATCCTGATCGAGGTATTCCGCGTTGGAGCCGAGGGTGAAGACGACCGGCGCGCTGCCCGCGTCGAGGAAGGCGGCAATCGCCGGGTCCAGCCCCTCTGCGTCGCCCTCAAAGGGCGTGAAACCCGTCACCGTGACCGGCGGATCCACGACGGGCGGATGGTCATGCAGCAGCGAGGGATAGAGACCAAGGCGCAGAACCGGGCGCACGCCACTGTCGAACCACGGCGTGCCGCGATGCCTGGGCAGGCCAAGCTCGCGGCGGGCTGCGTTCACCCTGTGGCCGTGCATCGCACGGATGCCCGCCATTCCGGTCCGCAGCACACCTGCGTTCCACAGCCGACCGAGCGTACCGGGTGCGGCGATGACCGGCGGCATGGACGGGATGACCGGCGGCTGCGAGGGGTCGAAGACCATCATCGGCTGGAGGATCAGGCTCGCGACCGGCACCCCTTCCAGCTCGGCGGCGAGCCTCGCGGCCTCGGCCTGAAACGTCGTTGCGACCAGATCGACCTCGCCCATCCAGTCGCGCACCTGCCGCGTTACGTTGGCAAGGTCGAAGGGCAGGATTTCGCGGAACAGGAACTGCGGATCGTCGAAGGTTTTTCGGATCAGCTCTGCCTCGGACAGTCCCAGCGTATCCGCCGTGCCCTCCAACCCATAGAGGTTCGGCATGGTTGCGAACCCCTCGTCTTCGACAAGCGGCGCCTGATCGGCATGGACGGCAAACAGACATTCGGCCCCGCGCGCACGCAGGGCGATGGCGACGGACAGCAAGGGATAGAGGTCGCCGAGCGAACCGATCGTGGAAAACAGAATGCGCGGCATGAAAACGCCTTGTCTGAAATGGTGCGGGTGAAGGGACTCGAACCCCCACGCCTCGCGGCGCCAGAACCTAAATCTGGTGCGTCTACCAGTTCCGCCACACCCGCACGGGCGTGGATTTAGCATCACGGATGGGCGCTGGCGAGAGCCTATCGCCAAGATTTTGCCGTTTTTTCTTGGCGCTTAACCCTTTGTTTGGTTAGGCTGGAGAAAAATAAACAGGCAAAATTGAGCAGGTAACACCATGACCCAGATCATGTCTCGGGTCGCGCAGGGACAGCCCCTTCGCGTCACGATCCCCCTGTGCCGTTCGGGCCTCGGCCTCGGCACCAACGTGATGACAACGGACGGGTCGATCCCGGTCGAGTTTCTTACGCCCGGCGACGGCATCATCACCTATGACCGGGGCGTCGTGACGCTCGAAAACGTCACGGTCCGCACGGTCCCGATGGCAGAGGTTGTGCGCATCCGCCCGTCGGTTCTGGACGAGAACGGGGATGGGCGCGACATCGTGATTTCGGCGCGTCAGAAGATGCTGGTGCGCGATTGGCGCGCGCAGGCGATGTTCGGCAAACCCGCTGCCCTGATCGAGGCGCGCAGGCTGGCCGATGGCGCTTATGTCACGCAGCTTACCGGCCCCGCGCCGATGCGGCTGTTCCAGCTCAGCTTCAAGGGGCGTCAGCACCTGATCCAGGTCATGCCGGGGCTTCAGCTTACCTCGGCCCGCGTCACGAAAAACGTCACGATTTCAAAGCGCTGATCGCCGTCATACAAGCGGCAACTGCGTGGTGAACTTGATCTCCTCCATCGAGAGGAGCGCGGTGACGTTGAAGATCTTCACCTCGGAGATCAGCGCCTGATAGAATTCGTCATAGGCACGGGCATTCGCGACGCGGACCTTGAGGATGTAGTCGATCTCGCCCGCCAGCCGGTGCGCCTCCATCACCTCGGGCCGGGCCCGCAGGGTGGCAAGGAACTTGTCCTGCCACGCGGCCTCATGCTCGGAGGTGCGGATCAGAACGAAGAAACAGGCCTCGAACCCCAGTTTCTCAGCATCGACGATCACGGTCTGCGCCCCGATCACGCCACCCTCGCGCATCTTGCGAATCCGGTTCCAGACCGGGGTCTTGGACGAGCCGACTTTTCCCGCGATCACGTCGAGCGACTGGCTCGCATCCTCCTGTAATTCGTTGAGGATTTTCCGGTCGATGTCATCCAGCCGTAACGTCATCCTGCGACACTCCCCTTTCATGGGTCAATCACCCGATCAGATGGCACAGGCAGAACAGGCGTCCTTATTCGCCGCCGCACCTAGTCCGGTTTCGGGAAAGTGTCCTATATCTATGGGCAACGCAAGCAACACCGCGAAGAGGCAAAATCCATGGCCAAACGCTTCCAGCCCGGTATCGTCAGCGCGAACGATCTGCTGTCGGGTGCCGTCATCTACCTTGCCGCCGACGGCAAGTGGGTCTCGTCCATGACCGAGGCCGAATTCATCACCGACGCCGAGCGCGCCGAGGAGCGTCTGACGCTCGCCGAGAGCCAGCCGGAAATCGCCGTGGGTGCCTACCTTGCCCCCGCCGACAACACCGACGCGGGCCCGGTTCCCAACCACTTCCGCGAGAGCTTCCGGGCCGCCGGCCCGTCGGCCCCGGCCCGCAAGTCCTGGGGGATCGCCTGATGCTCGACGCACAAAACAATCCGACGCGCACCTACCTCGACCGCCGGGTCGAGGAGTTCCGCGCGCAGGTCCAGCGCCGCATCGACGGATCGCTGACCGAGGACGAGTTCCGCCCCCTGCGCCTGATGAACGGTCTGTACCTGCAACTGCACGCCTACATGCTTCGCGTCGCCATTCCCTATGGCACGCTGAATGCCGACCAACTGGACGTGCTGGCCGAGATTTCCGAGCGCTGGGACCGTGGCTACGGCCATTTCACCACGCGTCAGAACATTCAGTACAACTGGCCCAAGCTGCCAGACGTGCCAGACATGCTCGCACGGCTGGCCGACGTGAACCTTCACGCGATTCAGACGTCGGGCAACACGATCCGCAACGTGACCGCCGATCCGCTGGCGGGTGCCCATGCCGATGAGCTGATGGACCCGCGTCCGGTGGCCGAGCTGATCCGCATCTGGTCCACGGACCACCCGGAATACCAGTTCTTGGGCCGCAAGTTCAAAATCGCCGTCACCGGCTCCCCGAACGACCGCGCCGTGACCAAGGCGCATGACCTCGCCGTGCGCATCGTCGAGCAGGACGGTGAAATCGGCTACCAGATCCTCGTCGGCGGGGGCCTTGGCCGCACGCCCGTCGTGGGTCGGGTCATCCGGGATTTCCTGCCCAAGGCGGACCTGCTGCCCTATCTCGAAGCGGTTCTGAGCGTCTACAACCTCGCTGGCCGGCGCGACAACAAGTACAAGGCGCGCATCAAGATCACGGTGAACGAGATGGGGCTGGAGGAATTCTCTGCCCGCGTGGACGAGGCGTTCGTAGCGATCCGCCCGCAGTTCAAGGGCGCCGATCAGGAGCTTCTGGCCGAGCTTCAGGCGAGCTTCGAGCCGCCCGCCCTGCCCGTGCGTCCGACGGACGGCTTTGAGGCCGCCCGCGCCGCCGATCCGGTGTTCCGCAGCTGGGCCGACATCAACCTGCGCCCGCATTACCAGGACGACCACGCCATCGCGATGGTGTCTCTCAAGCCCCACGGCGGTGTGCCGGGGGATGCGAGCGCGGATCAGATGCGGCGCGTGGCCGATCTGGCCCGCCGTTACGGGCACAACGAGATCCGGGTGACGCAGGAGCAGAACCTCGTCCTGCCGCATGTGGCCAAGGACGACCTGCCCGCGCTCTTCGCCGAGCTCAAGGCCGCCGGCCTCGCCACCGCGAACGTGGGCCTCGCGTCCGACATCATCGCCTGCCCGGGCATGGATTACTGCGCACTGGCGACCGCCCGCTCGATCCCGATCGCACAGCAGATCGCCGAGCGGCTGGAAGACTACGAGGTCGAGGTCGGCGAAATGGCGATCAAGATTTCGGGCTGCATCAACGCCTGTGGCCATCACCACCTCGGTGACATCGGCATCCTCGGACTCGACCGGGCCGGTGTCGAGAACTACCAGATCACGCTGGGCGGTGACGCCGGACCCGACCTGAAGATCGGGGACAAGACCGGCCCCGGCTTCGGCTATGACGAGGTTGTGGACGCCATCGAACGGCTGATCCATGCCTATCTCGACCTGCGCGCCAAAGGCGAGCGGTTCCGCGACACGATCGCACGCACGGGGGCCGAGCCCTTCAAGGCTGCGCTTTATGACGAAGAGGCGAACCGAAATGCCGCTTGAAGCTCTCGCATATCCCGACCGTCACGAGGTGGCCCGCCGGATCAATGACCGGTTCGATCCGATGGACGCCCAGGGCGTCGTCGAAGCCGCGCTGACCGAAAATGGCCATGTCGCACTGGTGTCGTCCTTCGGGACCGAGTCCATCGTTCTGCTCGACATGGTGAGCCGCGTGGACCAGAGCGCGCCGGTTCTGTTTCTCGAAACCGGGATGCTGTTTCCCGAGACGCTCGATTATCAGAAGGACGTGGCCCTGATCCTCGGCCTGACGAACGTGCAACTCGTGCGGCCCGCGCCGGAAGACCTGGCCGCCAAGGACCCGTTCAACCGCCTGCATGTCGGCAATACCGACGCCTGCTGCGACATCCGCAAGGTTCTGCCGCTGGAGCGCGCACTGACGCCGTTCGACGGCTGGATCACCGGGCGAAAGCGGGTCCACGGTGGCCAGCGCGCGCAACTCGATCTTGCCGAGATCGAAGGCGACCGGCTCAAGTTCAACCCGCTCGCCCATTGGTCCGGGCAGGAGCTTCGCGATTACATGAAATCGCACGGCCTCCCGAACCATCCGCTGACCGCCAAGGGCTTTGCCTCGGTCGGCTGTGCGCCCTGCACCTCGGCCACGAAACCGGGCGAAGACCCCCGTGCCGGACGCTGGCGCGGGCAGGACAAGGAAGAATGCGGAATTCACTTCATCGACGGAAAGGTGGTGCGCGGATGACGACCCTCGTGACCGACACGGGCTTCGGCCCCGACGATTTCACCGGCGGCTTCGTGTCGCTGGAAGGCATCTCCGCCGGTGCGGGCTGTGAGGACTGCGGCATCGACGTGACTCCGGACGATGACCTCAACGCGCATCGCGACCTGCTCATGGCTGCGCGCGCGATCCGCATCTCCTTCGGTTCTTTCGCCGACGGGCGCGGGTTCACCACGGCCAAGTCGCTGCGCCTCATGGGCTACACCGGGCGCCTGCGCGCCGGTGCCGGTCTCATCGCGGATCAATACGCGATGGCGCGCCGCGCGGGCTTCGACGAGGTGGAGATCACCGAGGCGCTCGCCGCCCGCCAGCCGGAGGAGCAATGGCTCTTCCGCGCCGACTGGCAGTCCTATGACCATCAGTCGCGGCTGCGCGGGTAGTCGCGCAGCACAACCTCCTGTATAGCCTGACGAGAGGACGGGGGCTTAGGCCCCCGCAATTCTTATGAACGATGTGACCCCAGTGACCGACGCACAGAAGATCAAACCCGTTCCCACCCTGCCCGACGCCCAGACCGTGACCGAGGTCAAGCACTGGACCGACCGGCTGTTCTCCTTCCGCTGCACCCGGCCCGCAAGCCTGCGCTTTCGCTCGGGCGAGTTCGTGATGATCGGCCTGATGGGCGATCCGGACCCCGAGACGGGCAAGCAGAAACCGCTTCTGCGCGCCTATTCCATCGCCTCGCCGTCCTGGGACGAGGAGCTGGAGTTCTATTCGATCAAGGTGCAGGACGGCCCGCTGACCTCGAAACTTCAGCACATCCAGCCGGGCGACGAGATCATCCTGCGGCCCAAGCCCGTCGGCACGCTCGTCCATGACGCGCTGCTGCCCGGCAAGCGGATCTGGTTCTTCGCCACCGGCACGGGGTTCGCCCCGTTCGCCTCGCTCCTGCGTGATCCACAGACCTATGAGGATTATGACGAGGTCATCATCACTCACACCTGCCGCGAGGCGGGCGAGCTGGTCTATGGTGCCGAGATGATCGAACAGATCAAGAGCGACGAACTGCTGGCCGAGCTGATCGGGGAAGAGAACCTCGCCAAGCTGAAATACTACCCGACGACGACCCGCGAAGAGAGCGTCAAGATGGGACGGATCACCGACCTCATGCGCTCGGGCGAGGCGTTCGCCGACCTCGGGGTCGAGCCGCTCAATCCTGAGACCGACCGCGCGATGATCTGCGGCAACCTCGCCTTCAACCTCGAACTCAAGGAAATGCTCGAAGGCTACGGGCTTGAGGAAGGGGCGAATTCGGACCCCAAGCACTACGTTGTCGAAAAGGCTTTCCTCGACTGATCCTTGTTGAGGCAAGACATCGGAAAGCCGCCGCAACCCCTTGCGGCGGCTTTTCTTTTTACGGGTCGAGCGCCTCGTCCAGCTCGCTGATAACCGCGTCGATCAGCGTCTCGTCGCGGGCGGCGGCCTCCAGCTTGGCCGTGAGCGAGGCTTTCTGCACCTCGTCCAGATCGCTGCGGGCCACGACCAGTTTCAGCGCGTCCGCATTGAACCCTTCACGGGTCAGGTAGTCTTCCAGCGTCGGGGGATCGCCCGCGACGCTGCGCGCGGTTTCAGCGGCGCGGTTCGCGGCCTGAGCGGCGTTGAGGGCGGCCTCTTCAGCTTCCCGCGCGGCGCGCGCTGCGCCTTCCTCGGCAGCATCCTCGGCCCGGTCGGCGGCCTCGCGCGCCGTTTCGGCGGCGTCCTCGGCCAACGACGCGGCCCCTTCAGCGGCGGCCTGCGCGGTATCGGTGGCGCCCTCTGCGGCAGCCTCGGCCGTCGCGGCCGCCGCCGCGGCCTGCTCTGCGGCCTCTTCGGCGGCTTCGACGGTCTCGGCCAGCGCGGCCCCGGCGTCCTCGACGGCGGCACCCGCATCCTCGGCAGCTTCGCTCGCCACCTCTGCCGAGTCTCCTGCGGCGTCCACGGCGGCCTCCGCCGCGTCCTCCGCTTGACCTGCCGCTTCTTCGGCATCTTCCGCGGCCTCGTTGGCCATCGAGCGCAGGCTCTCGGCCACGCCGTCGACCATCTCCTGCGTCCGCTCACCGTCGGTCTCGGCGCCGGCCGCCTCACGCGCCGCGTTCGCGGCTTCCTCGGCCGCCGACGGCGGGGTCTCATCCGGCTCCGGCGTGTCACCGGTGACTTGCTCCACGGCTTCGCCCGCCGCCTCCTGCGCGTCCTCGGCGGCATCCGATACCGCGTCGCGCATCCCTGTCGCTTCCTCGTCCGGCGACAGGAGGACATAGCCCCCGACAGCCAGCACAGCGACGACGATTAACGCGATGATCCCACGGCCCATGTGATGCCCTCCCAAAAGACCGCCAAAGGTGGCGGCCCTCCATGATAAGGGGTGCGCGGCGGAAATCGTCAAGAGAACAGGCAAAACAGGGCGCTCCAAGCAGATAACGGCTTGAAAGCCCCCTTTGCCGCCTTTACGTTTCAGCCCCGAACTTCCCGTAAACGAACGAAGGAATTAGACCATAGCCCGCAGACCCCACAACGCGCCGCCAACGCGCGATACCGGCCCCCGAGTGAACGAAAAGATCAGGGTCCCTGAGATCCGACTGATTGGTGCCGAAGGCGAAAACGTCGGCGTCGTGACGCCCGAACGCGGCATGGAGCTCGCCGCGCAAGTCGGGCTCGACCTTGTCGAGATTTCGCCGAACGCCACACCGCCCGTCTGCAAGATCATGGATTTCGGCAAGTTCAAGTATGAACAGCAGAAGCGGGAATCCGAGGCACGCAAGAAGCAGAAGACCATCGAGGTCAAGGAGGTCAAGTTCCGCCCGAACACCGACATCCACGACTACGACGTCAAGATGCGCAACGTGCAGAAGTTCCTTGAAAACGGCGACAAGGTGAAGGTGACGCTGAGGTTCCGGGGGCGCGAGATGGCGCACCAGAACCTCGGGCGGGAACTGCTGGAACGCGTGGCCGAGGACACCAAGGAAATCGGCAAGGTCGAGAACATGCCCAAGATGGAAGGCCGCCAGATGATCATGATGATCGGTCCGGTCACCAAGTAGTCGCGTCACATGTGACGGATGCCAAAGGCCCTGCCAATGCGGCAGGGCCTTTTCGTTTTCACTCGGCCTCGCCCGCGAGCCCCGCGTAGCGAATGCGCGTCAGATCGGCCATCTCGCGTTTCCAGGTGGTCACGTCGCGCGGCGCGAAGTCCGACAGCGCCCCGTGGCCGCAGGCCCGCGCCATCACCTGCATCAGTTCGGTCGACGCCCCGAAGAATCGCGCGAGCCGCTTTGAGGCGGCCTCGACGTCCAGCCGCTTGCGCAGCTCTGGTTTCTGGGTAGCGACCCCGGTCGGGCAGTTGTTCGTGTGGCAGATCCGCGCTCCCACGCAGCCCACCGCCTGAATCGCGGAATTTCCAAGCGCGATGGCATCCGCGCCGAGCGCCAGCGCCTTGACGAAATCCTCGGGCACCCTGAGCCCGCCGGTGATGACCAGCGACACCTCGCGCCCCGTGCGCCGGTCGAGATGCGCGCGCGCCCGGGCCAGCGCCGGGATCGTCGGGATCGAGATGTGGTCGCGGAAGATCAGGGGCGCCGCGCCAGTGCCGCCCCCGCGCCCGTCGAGGATGATGTAGTCGGCCCCGGCGGCGAGCGCGAAGTCGATGTCATCCTCGATATGGTTGGCCGACAGCTTGAACCCGATCGGAATGCCCCCCGACCGCTCGCGAACCTCATCGGCCATCTTGGCGAAATCCTCGGGCGTGTGCAGATCCGGGAAGGTGGCGGGCGACACGGCGTCCTGCCCCTTCTCCAGCCCGCGCACCTCGGCGATCTTGTCGGTGATCTTGGACGCCGGGAGGTGGCCGCCCGTGCCGGTCTTGGCCGCCTGCCCGCCCTTGAAGTGGAAGGCCTGCACCCTCTCGGCGATATCCGGCGACCAGCCGAACCCTGCGGAGGCGTATTCGTAGAAGTAGCGCGAATTGGCTTCCTGCTCCTCGGGCAACATGCCGCCCTCGCCCGAGCAGATGCCCGTCCGCGCCATCTCGGCGCCGCGGGCGAGCGAAATCTTGGCCTCGGGCGATAGCGCACCGAAGCTCATGTCGGTGACGAACAGCGGAATGTCGAGGGCGAGCGGCTTGTCGGCGCGCGGCCCGATGGTCACGCCGGTCGCCACGTCGGCATCGTCCATCAGCGGCTTGCGCGCCACCTGCGCGGGCAGGAGCAGGATATCGTCCCAGGCCGGCAGGTCCTTGCGCGGCACGCCCATCGCATCGACGGTGCCATGAGGGCCGGACATTCCTTCGCGTGCGAGCTTGTGGATGCGTTCGACCGTCGGCTCTTCGGGTGTGGCCTCGGCCTTGGGCGGGCCGTCGCCCTCGTTCACCGGCGAGGGGTCGCCCGGTTCGAGGTCGTCGTCCAGCGTGGAATGGGTCCCATCACAGTAGGGCTGATCCCCCGTCGCCTTGCACCGGCACAGCGTGGCCGTGCCCGTTTCCTTGGCGGTGAAGCCCACCGGCGTGAACCCCGTTCCCTTGTGGGAGCCATCGCAGAACGGCTGGTTCTGCGAGCGGCCGCAGCGGCACCAGTAGTATTCCTTGCCCTCCTCCAGCTCGACCTCGACGGGGGATTTGGCGGCGATGATGGGGACTTCGTCCTTGGCCATCTGGCGTACCTCTCTGTCTGGAACCACTTTACCTCATTACGCAGAAAAAGGGCGCGGGGATCAAACCCCCGCGCCCGATTCCATATCTTTTCAATCGCTTATTGAAGCAGCGGCGTGATGTTGCGGACATTCGCGCGACGGTTGGCGCGCTCCGCATCCGACGTCACGATCTTCAATTCGCTCTCGCCGTAACCTTGCGTAATCATGTTCTCCGGCGGCACGTCGAAGTATTCGGTCAGTGCCAGCGCCACGCTTTCGGCGCGACGGTCGGAGAGCGCGAGGTTGTAGGCTGCGCCGCCCACGGCGTCCGTGTGGCCCTCGATGAGGAACACGGCGCCCGGGCGCTCTTCGATCACTTCGCGGATCGCCTGACCGAGTGCGGACAGTTCTTCCGCCTGACCCGCACGGATCGTCGACGACCCGGTGTCGAAGGTGATCGCGTCCACCTCGATCACGGGGGCGAGGTCCCGCACACCCGAGAACTGGCGCACCTGACGCAGCGAGTAGCTGCGGCCCGGGTCGCGATCCATCGAGGCCATGAGCGCCTGGCGCAGGGCCCGTTCGTCCGAAGTCGATGTCCTGATGTCGTCGATCGGCTCGTAATCGGCTACGTCCTCCTGGCTCACCGGCTGGGCCTGCTGCGTATCGTCGAACAGCACATAGCGGTCGCCGTTCTGGAGCACGCGGGTCCGTTTGAGGACCGTGCCGTCGGCTGCGCGGATGGTCACGATGCGCACGCCGTTCTGGCGCTCGACCACGGTGCGGGTGGACCCGTCATCGTAGTTCTTGGTGGAGACGACAACGCCCGGCTGGCGCAGGATCTGGTCGTCGTTCTTGAGGACTTCGTAAGTGCCGTCCTCACGCTGCACGACGATCCGGTCACCAGAGTTCGACACGATTTCCTTGCCATTGGCGAGGATGGTGCCGACGGCCACACCGCCAAGCCCGGCGAGGACCAGCTTCTCGAAATCGGTCAGGTCGCGGTTCAGGCCGGAGTTGTTCTGATTGCCGGTGTTGTTCGTCTGGGCCGAAGCTTCTTCGGTCACCGTGGCCTCGGTTTCAAACTCTTCGTTCGACGAGCGCGCGGTTTCCTCGGTCACTTCTTCAACGACGACATCTTCGTCCGAGGCCATGTCTTCCTCGACAGTCGTGTCACCGTCGCCTTCGGCAGCGGCCGCCGCTTCGGGAGCTTCGTCTTCCATCGGCTCTTCCGGCGCGGACGGAGCCTGCGCGGTTTCGGCATCGGTGTTTTCCTCGATGCGCTCACCGGCGGTCATCTCTTCGTCGCCCGCTTCGGCTTCGGCGTTGGCTTCGGCCGTCGCCTCGGCAGACGCGTCGCCTTCCGCCTCTTCCAGCGCGTCGGCCAGCTCGTCCTCGTCCGACGTCGCCTCGGTATCCGCATCGGCCTGGGCCGTCGCGTCCGTTTCGGCTTCAGCTTCCGCTTCAGCGTCGGCCTCGGCAGTGGTCTCAGACTCGGCTTGCGCGTCCGTTTCGGCTTCGGCCGTCGCTTCCGCGTCTGCCTCGGCTTCAGCTTCGGCCTCTGCGGTCGCCTCGGCTTCCGCGTCGTCGCCACCCGTCACGGCGTCAGCAAGGTCTTCGACCGCTTCACGGCCTGCCTCGACAGTATCGCTCACGGCGTCGCTGACAGCGTTGCCGGTTTCTTCGGCAGCATCGCCGGCCTCGGCAGCCTGTTCCTCGGCCATCTCACCCGCGTCTTCGGCTGTCTGTTCGGCAGCCTGGGTGGTGTCTTCGGCAGCTTCACTGGCATCTTCCGCGGTCTCGGCCATCGCCTCGCCCGCCTGTTCGCCGGCTTCCATCGTGCCTTCCGCCACGTCCTCCACAACGCCGGAGTCATCGGTTTCGGCGTCTACCGTCGCCTCGACCTGCGCGTCGGCTTCGCCTTGGGCGTCAGCCGCCGGAGTGTCTTCGGCAACTTTTTCGCCCGGTGCATTCGGGTCGGCGGGCGTTTCCGGCTCGGCCGGCGTTTCGGGTGCCTGCGGGGCGGTCTCGGCCTGTTCTTCACCCTCGTCGTTGCCCGGCATCAGGGTCTCGGAGGCAAGCTCCATCGCGTTCTCGATCTTGGTGCCGTCTTCCAGCACGCAGGGGAACGGCCCTGTGACGCCGCATTCTTCAAGGTTCTCGTCGGCGTTCTGGGCCAGCACCGGGGGCGTCATCAGCGCGGTGCACAGCGCCACCACCGAGGTGGATTTCATGGCGTTCTTCAGCATTGAGTGATCTCCGTTTCTTTCCCTCAGGAAGTCATGTGTTGGGCCAGTAACGCAGACGGAGGGTGCCGGGTTCCTCACACGCCACGTCACAAAGGCGGGGTGTCGGCGATAAGCCGCTGATTCACGGAGATTTTTCCGGCCGCACGAAAAGGGCCGCGCTCCGGGTGGAAGCGCGGCCCTTCATTTTTCTTCGATCGGACGGATCAGCCGGCCTTGGCCACCGCCCGCTTCGTCAGAACACCCACGAGGTGAGCCCGGTACGCGGGCGAGCCGTGCATGTCGCCGATCATCCCGTCCGCCGGGACGGACAGCCCGTCCAGCGCATCGGGCGAGAAGTTGGACGACAGCGCGTCCTCCGCCTCGCTCCAGCGGAACACGCCGCCCTCGGAGGCGCCGGTGACCGCGACGCGCACGCCATCGGCCCCCTTGGATACGAAGACGCCGACGAGAGCGAAGCGCGAAGCGGGTTGCTCGAACTTCACATAGGCGGCCTTCTCGGGCACCGGGAATTTCACGCCGGTCACGATCTCGCCCTCGTCCAGAGCGGTCTCGAACATGCCGGTGAAGAAGTCGTCCGCAGCGACCTCACGGTTGTTCGTGACGATGGTCGCCCCGGACCCGAGCGCGGCGGCCGGGTAGCAGGCCGAGGGGTCGTTGTTGGCGATCGAGCCGCCGATGGTGCCCCGGTTGCGGACATGCGGGTCCCCGATCAGGCCAGCGAGCTCGGACAGGGCCGGATAGGTCCCGTCGCGCGCCACATCGGCATGGCAGGTGG
>CXWF01043217.1_pt1 | contig 15025 bp, 16 predicted proteins | sample 468421 | NCBI WGS metagenome assembly CXWF01 (sample SAMEA2620812, study PRJEB7988) | marine metagenome | biome: marine biome (ENVO:00000447); feature: surface water layer (ENVO:00002042); material: "saline water (ENVO:00002010), including plankton (ENVO:xxxxxxxx)" | depth 5 m
TACAATGCGGCGGCGGACTGACGCTCGCCGCGGGATACAATGCGGTGGCGGACTGACGCTCACCGCGGGATATAATGCGGCAGCGGACCGATTTTGACGGCTGCGGGGCCTGTGTAGCCAAACAAGGATGAAAGCGACCATGAATCGTTTCTTCGGCGGGCCCGTGCTGCCCACCATCTTCAAGCTCGCCGTCGCCTCCATCGCCGTGGGCGTCATGCTCGCCGTCTTCGGTATCAAACCGATCGACCTCTGGCGTGATTTCATCGACACGCTGGCCCGCATCTGGGAGATGGGTTTCGAGGCCATCGAGTGGTCGGTGCAATATCTGCTGCTCGGCGCTGTGGTCGTGATCCCGATCTTCGTCGCAGTGCGGCTGTGGAGCATGCTAATGGCGCGCGGCGGGAAGGAATAGGTTTTCCTATCCTTCAATTGTCATCGCGAGGAGATCGGAAGGCCGACGAAGCGATCCAGAGCGGCAAGCGCGGCGCGAGCGGCCTCTGGATTGCCGCGTCGCGCTGACGCGCTTCTCGCAATGACGTGTTGTTTTTCTACATCTCGATGACGACCTTGCCCACCGCCTTGCGCTCCTGAAGCATGCGCATGGCATCGACCGCGCGCTCCAGCGGGAAGCGGGCGCAGATGTAAGGATCGATCTTTCCTTCAGCCGCAAGCCTGTCGATGGCCTCGATATTCGCGCGCCCCGCCTCCGGGTCGCGGCGGCCATATTCGCCCGCGCGGACACCGACAACGGAGAAGCCCTTGATGAGCGGCATATTGACGGAGACAGAAGGAATGCGGCCGCTGGTGAAGCCGATGATCAGCAGGCGGCCGTTCCAGGCGATGCAGCGAACGCTTTCGTCGAAGACGTCGCCGCCAACGGGATCGTAGATCACATCCGCGCCGCGCCCATCCGTCAGCTCCTTCACCTTTTCGCGGAAGCCTTGCGTGACATTGATGACGTGATCGGCGCCGCGTTCTTTCACGATTTTCAGTTTTTCATCGGAGGCCGAGGTGGCGATGACCGTTGCGCCGAGAAGCTTGCCCATTTCGACAGCGGCGAGGCCGACGCCACCCGTGCTCCCATGCACCAGAAGCGTCTCGCCCTTTTGCAGATGGCCGCGGCAGACGAGCGCGACATAAGCCGTGAGGTAGGCGGCGGGATAGGCGGCGGCCTGTGCGAAATCCATGGCGCCGGGAATGGGGCGGCAGGCCTCGGCGGAAGCATTCACCTCTTCGGCGAAACCACCGATGCGCAGACCGGCGACGACGCGGTCGCCAACCTTCAGCTTCGTCACGCCCTCGCCCAGCGCCTCGACGATGCCTGCGCCTTCCATGCCTGGCGAAAAGGGAAGCTCCGGCCTGAACTGATATTTGCCCTGCACCATCAGGATGTCGGGGAAGTTGACCGAGCAGGCCTTGAGGCGGAGACGGACCTCGCCCGGACCGGGCGGCGGCAATGTGACCTCCTCCATCCGCAAAACATTTATGTCTTCCGACAGCTCATTCACACGCATGGCCCGCATGGCTCTCTCCCCGTGGCGCTTATGGCAATTCTTTTGCGGCGGATGATAGAGACGTTTGCGATTTCGGGGAACGCTCTAGCCGAGTGCGGAACCGAGCGCGACAAGGCCCAGCACGATGAAGAGCGCGGCTGTCGCCAAGCGCATGACGCCGAGAGGCACGTGCTTCGCCGCCGCCTCGCCAAAAAGAACAACGGGCAGATTCGCCGCCATCATGCCGAACGTCGTGCCGAAGGCGACAAGGAAAAGCGCATCGTAGCGCGCACCGAGTGCGACGGTAGCGATCTGCGTCTTGTCGCCCATCTCCACGAGGAAGAAGGCAATGGCGGTGGCGAGGAAGGGACCGAAGCGGGAAACGGCTTTCGTTTCCTTTTCCGAGGGCGGCCCGTCGGGGATCAAGGCCCAGACCCCCATGAGCAGGAAGGAAAGGCCAAGCACCCAGGCGAGGATCTGCGGGGTGAGCCAGCCCGCAACCAGCGTGCCCGCGAAGGCGGCGAGCGCATGGTTCACGATGGTGGCGATGAAGATGCCGGAGAGAACGGCAAGGGGCGCACGAAAACGCACAGCGAGGATAAGCGCGAGCAATTGCGTCTTGTCGCCGATTTCAGCGATGGCGACGGCACCGAGAGAGACGAGAAAGGCTTCCACAAGGACACTCCGCTGCCGGGCGCGACACCAATGACCCAACGCGCCCGCCCGGCAAAAGGCGGCACGTGAGCCAAAGGTCTCGCCAGTTCAGCGGATGCTGAGCGCGGACGCCACGGAACGGAAGAAAGCTCCGAGTTTGTTGACGCCCGCCCCTCTCTGCCGCGTAGGGCGGAGGGCGGCTACTCCCCTAAGGACAATGCGGAGATAGCACGGCCTTCCCGCTCCCGGCAAGGCGGGCTCTGGCGTGAGAGCGGCGCGCGGGCTTGTCAAAGAGCGATGCCGAACCGCGCGACGATCCAGACCGTGAGCAGATAGAGGATGACGGTGAGCGCGCAACCAAGTCCAAGCGCGGCCCAGAAACTCACACCATGGCGCAGCAGCGCCGGGAAGACGAGAAACATCGGCAGAGAGGGAATGACATACCAGAAGGTCGCTTCGGCATGAGAGGCTATACGTTCTACATCACCCGCATCCCGCCAGAGCCAGACGATCGCAAGAATGGAAATGAGAGGAAGGGAAGCAACAAGCGCACCGAAGGCAGGGCTGCGCTTTGCCGTTTCGGAGACGACCATAACCAGAAGGCCCGAAAGCGCGGCCTTGACGATGGCGTAGAACATCAGCCGCCCCTGAGCGCGGCGCCGACCTCGCGCGCGATACGCTCGCAGGCGGATTTCGCGGCGGGAATGACGCCGGTCATGGCGGTGAAGGCGTGGGGCAGGCTGTCTTCGCAATGAGCGGTGACGGAGACGCCCGCGGATTTCAGCTTCTCCGCATAGGCCGCGCCCTGATCACGCAAGGGATCGAAGCCCGCCGTCACGACGATGGCAGGCGCGAGGCCGGAAAGATCGGCTTCGTTCATGGGCGAAACGCGCGTATCGGCGGCTTCTGCGGGGTCGTTCAGATAATGCGCACCGAACCAGTCCATGATTTCGCGCGTCAAAGGATAGACATCGGCGCAGCTATCCATCGAGCCGCCCTTCCAGTTCCAGTCGGTCACCGGATAGATGAGGAGTTGCAGGGCGGGAGGCACGAAGCCTTCGCGCTTTGCGGTCTGCGCGACGACGGCAGAGAGATAACCGCCCGCGCTGTCGCCGCCGACGCCAATGCGGCCGGGTGCCATGCGCAGACGCTCGGCATTGTCGTTCGCCCAGCGATAAGCGGCGACGGCATCTTCGACCTGGGCGGGGAACTTGTGTTCCGGCGCAAGGCGATAAGCGACGTTCAGGACCGGGCAACCGGCGATGCCCGCGATCATGCTGCAAAAGACGTGGCAGGTATCGAGATCGCCGATAACGCAACCGCCGAAATGAAAGAAGACGAGGCCGGGCAGCGGGCCTTGCGCGCCGGCAGGCAGATAGAGGCGCGCATCCATCGGGCCGCCGGGGCCGGGCACCTGAAGCTCGCTGACCTCGACGCCGGGATGCAGCGCGCCATCGAGAAGGGCGAGGCCATTCTTCGAGCCTGCGCGGGCGGTGGCAGGATCGAGCGTGGTAATGGAAGGCTGGCGCGCGCCCTGCGCGGCGAGGAATTGCGCGCGGGCGTCGAGAATGCGTCCGTCGATTGCGCGCGGCTTGCCGCCCGACATTTTGACGAGCAGGTTATCGGGCAGTTTCAGAAGTGTGCGGACGATGAATTTCTGAAGGCTCATTGTTGTTTTCTTTCCTTCGTTTTCCGCGTGGGACGCTATTTCTTGTCCTTGTGCGGCAGGGCGCCGAGACCGCCAAGAACAAGCGCGGTCGCAAAAGCGCTTGCTTCCCCGGCGTTCATTTCCGGACGGCGCAACATGCGATCACCAAGCTCCATCGCAATGCCGACGACCGCCGACATGAGATATTCAGCATCCACACCCGGCAATGTGCCGTTACGAATGTCTTCCTCGATATATTCGCGGATTTCCTCGAAGCCCGCGATCATTTCCGGCGTGTCCATGCGCACGCGAACAGTGTTCGGGTTGCGGCGGATCACCTGGAAGGTGTCGCGGTCGGTGGCGAGATAATCGAAATAGGTGCGGTAGGCATTGCGGATGAAATCCTCGAAAGTGCGCGAACGAATGCGCTCGGCGCGCAGGCGCGGACGGATGCGGCGCATGCCCTCGTCCATGAGCGCCTCGAAGACCTCTTCCTTGCTCTTGAAGTAGTTGTAGAAGGTGCCCGAAGCGAGCCCCGTCTTGCGGATGATGTCACGCACGGAGGTCGCGCCATAGCCCAGATCGGCAAAGACGGTCTTCGCCGCTTCCAGAATAGCCTCGCGATTATTCTGCTTCGTCTGTTCGCGCTTGCCGAGTTTCCTCGCCGGTGCAGGTGCATCTTCGAGATCGGTACTCACACGGCACCGCCTGTCCCCGACGGGGTCACTCTGTCGCTCATCTTCCCTCCGGGGACCAGACCGGCGATGCTGCCCCGCTCCGCCGACCGCGCCCTGATTCACACATTATTACCCCAACTTACTCGAATGACGAAAATCGTCAACTTTCTGTATGGTTTCCAGGGCTTGAAAACCCTTTCATTTCATAGGGTTATCCCTACTCCGCCGCCTGCCTCAGCACGAACGACGCCCAAGGCGGTACGGGAAGCGGATTGCCCGCCGCTTTCGCACGCCTCTCGTCCTTCTTCCACTCTTTTTTGAAGTCGTGGCGATAGATGTTGAAATCGACCCGCATCCTGTGGCGCGGGCTGCCATGGAAATGACCGATGAAGCGGTGCTCGTCGGCGCCGGTCACACGTTCCATCTCCTCTTTGGCGGGCAGCGCATCCTTCATATTGCCGAGGGCGCACTTCAGCGCCCTGACCGCCAGCCAATGCTGAAGCGGCAATGGCATTCGGTGCGGTGAGAACGCCGTGTCGGCCACACGCCCGCGAATATATTTCGCGAAGATGCAGACGCCACGGCGCGCCGAGACCCAGAGGTTCGTCGCGATGGCACGCCGGGAAAGCTCGAAGAGCTTCGGGCGAGCTTGCCGATGACCAGCGCAACCATTAAAGACGTACAGAAAGTCGAGGACAATTTCGTCTCCTGGCAAAACAGATGCTGCAACCTTCGCCCCAGTCTTTCCTCAACATTGGTTTTTGGAAGGCCGCAACGGGACGAAAATGGGCTTCTATATTTGCCGGAGAGCAGAGGGACATAGATGAGTGACGTAGATTTTTCTCCCGAGGATTTAATGACGATGAAGGACGTGCTCATCGAGCATGTACCTCACGCCAAGGCCATTGGCCTCAAAGTGGAAGATGTGAAGCTCAGCGAGGCCTGGCTTTCCGTTGCCTATTCGGAACAGCTGATCGGCAACCCGGAAACGGGCGTCATTCACGGCGGCGTCATCACCTCCCTGCTTGACAATGCCTGCGGGATCGCGGTGCAGCTCACGCTGCCGGGACGCATGTCCATTGCGACACTCGATCTGCGCATCGACTACATGAAGCCCGCAACACCGAAGCTCGACCTCATGGCGCATACACATTGCTACAAGGTGACGAAGAACATCGCCTTCGTGCGCGGCACGGCCTATCACACGGATGAGAAAGACCCGATCGCAACCTGCGTCGGCACCTTCATGCTGGCGGCGAACCGCGCACAGCCCCTGCCCACGACATCGAAAGCAGCGACGGAAGCCATGAAGATTCTCGCACAGAAAAAGGGGGGCGACGCATGAGCGACGCGAAGACAGCTATTGACGTCAATGCACTGCTGCAGGCGATCCCCTATGCGCGCTTTCTCGGCATCACGGTCGATCAGCGCGGCAACGAGATCACGACAGTGCTGCACTTTTCGCAACGGCTTATCGGCAATCCGGTATTGCCCGCGCTTCATGGCGGCGCGATCGGCGCCTTCCTTGAAACGACGGCGGTTGCGCAACTTGCCTTCGAGTTCGCCGGGGCGGGGAACGGCAAGGTCGTATTGCCCAAACCCATCGGGCTGACCATCGACTATCTGCGCTCCGGCAAGCCGGTGGACACCTATGGCCGCGCGGAAATCACCAAGCAGGGGCGGCGCGTCGCGACAGTGCGAGCGGAAGCCTGGCAGGAGGACCGCTCGCGGCCCATCGCGGCAGCACATGGACACTTCCTGTTGCAGGTAGCGGAAGACGCTGCCGCATCGTGAACCATCGTATGACGGTAGGCGCGGAAACCGGGCCGAGGGTGACGCATCGCGCAGTTCTCGCCATTGCGCTGCCTATCGTCATTTCGAACATCTCGACGCCGCTGCTGGGGCTTGCGGACACCGCCGTCATGGGGCGGATGGGCGATCCGAAATATATCGGCGCGGTGGCGCTCGGCGCGCTCATCTTCACCATGGTCTACTGGACCTTCGGCTTCTTGCGGATGGGGACGACGGGGCTGACCGCACAGGCGGCGGGCGCGGAGGACGGCGAGGAAATCCGCGCAGCGCTGGGGCGCGCGCTACTCATCGCGGGCGGCATCGGCACGGCACTCATTGCGCTGCAATGGCCAATCCGCACCATCGCCTTCGCGCTTCTCGACGGAGGCGCGGAAGTGGAGGCGCTTGCGCATGCCTATTACGACATCCGCATATGGAGCGCGCCTTTCGCGCTGGCCAATTATGCGCTGACGGGCTGGTTCATCGGGCTTGAGCGGGCGGGGCTCGCGCTTGCGCTTCAGGTCATGCTCAACACGGTGAACATTGCGCTCGACGTGCTGTTCGCGCTGGGGCTCGGCTGGGACGTCCAGGGCATTGCGGCAGGCACACTGATCGCGGAAGTGACGGCGGCGCTTGTCGGGCTTGCCATTGCAAGCCGCGTGCTCGGGTTTTACCCAGGCGTGTGGACGCGTGCGCGGCTTCTGGATGCGGCGCGGCTGGCGCGCACCATTGCCGTCAATCGCGACATCATGATCCGCACCATCGTACTGCTGCTTTCCTTCGCGTGGTTCACGGCGAAGAGCGCGGAGGCCGGCACGATGACGCTTGCCGTCAATTCGATCCTGCTGCAATTCGTGACGGTAAGCGCCTTCTTCCTCGATGGCTTTGCGCTTTCCGCCGAGACACTTGTGGGCAAGGCGACCGGCGCGCTCGACCGGATATCCTTCGACCTCGCGGTAAAACTCTCGACGCTCTGGGCAGGAGGCATATCGCTTCTTCTCACGCTCGCGGTCTTCCTCTTCGGCGGTGCGGTGATCGACTTTCTGACCATCGATGCGGAAGTGCGGGCGGGCGCACGCGTCTATCTTTTCTGGGCGGCAATGCTGCCGGTGCTTTCGGTCTGGTGCTACCAGCTCGACGGCATCTTCATCGGCGCGACGCGGAGCAGCGAAATGCGCAACGCCGCGCTCGCCTCAAGCGCGGTGTTTCTTTTGCTGTGGTGGCTGCTTCTTCCCTATGGCAATCACGGGCTATGGGGAGCGCTGGCGGGCTTCAACCTGACGCGCGCGCTCTCGCTCGGCTTTTATTTTCCGAAGCTCAGGCGCGCGCTCGCGTGAGGCCTAGAGGATATCCAGCACGCTTTCGGGCGGGCGGCCGATTTTCGCCTTTGCGCCTGACACCACGATGGGGCGCTCGATCAGGATCGGATTTTCGATCATGGCGCGGATGAGCTTTTCATCCGTCAGGCTTTCATCGGCAAGGCCCAACTCCTTGTAGACGGCCTCGCCTTTGCGCATGAGATCGCGCGGCGCCATCTTCAGTTTCTCCAGAATGGCCTGAAGCTCCACGGCGCTGGGCGGTGCTTTCAGATAGTCGACGACCAGCGGGTCGAGACCGCGCTCTTCGAGAAGGGCGAGCGTGGCGCGCGACTTGGAGCAGCGCGGGTTGTGATAGATGGTGGGACGTGGCATCGATTTTCTCCGAATGTTAGAGCTTCACATCCGCGCCGACGGCATCTTTCAGATGCGCGAAACCATCGGCCGCGAGATGTGCGGCGAGGTCGCGCTTGATGCGGCCGACAAGCGCGGGACCATCATAGGTGAGCGCGGAATAAAGCTGTACGAGCGAGGCGCCCGCGCGGATCTTCAGATAGGCATCGTCGCCCGAACCGATGCCGCCCACGCCGACAATCGGAAGGCGGCCTTGCGTGAGGCGGTACATCTCACGCAGCACTTCCGTCGACATGGTGAAAAGCGGCGCGCCGGAAAGGCCGCCCGTCTCATGCGCATGGAGGCCGGACACGAGTCCTTCGCGCGCAATCGTCGTGTTGGAAACGATGAGCCCGTCGAGGCCCTGTTCGAGAGCGACTTCGGCGATATCGGCCAACTCCTCGTCAGCGAGGTCGGGTGCGATCTTGAGAAGAACGGGGGTCGGCCCGACAGGCCTCGTGCGGCGCGCGGCGAGGACGCGCGAGACAAGCTCGACAAGTTCGTCCTTGCCCTGAAGCGCGCGCAGGCCGGGCGTATTGGGCGAGGAGATGTTGACCGTGAAGTAGGAGGCGAGCCCGTCGAAAGCGCGAATGCCTTCTTCGTAGTCGGCGATGCGGTCCGCCGAATCCTTGTTGGCACCGATATTGACGCCGATGATGCCGGTGCGCGGGTATGCCCCCTTGCGGCGGGCGGCAAGGCGCCTGTGCAATGCCTCATGGCCCTCATTGTTGAAGCCGAGGCGATTGATGACCGCGCGGTAGAGCGGCAGGCGGAAGACGCGGGGGCGCGGATTGCCAGGCTGAGGCCGGGGCGTCACCGTGCCGACCTCCGCAAAGCCCATGCCCATGGCGAGCATGGCATCGGGCACTTCGCCATTCTTGTCGAAGCCGGCGGCGATGCCGAGCGGGTTCGCGAAATGGAGGCCAAACAGATCGATGGCGAGAGAGGCGGGATCGGGCTCGTTCTGACGGGGACCGACCCCAAGCCGCAACGCACGGATCGTCAGGCGATGCGCGGTTTCGGGATCAAGCAGGCTCATGAACGGGCGGGCGAGCGGGAAGAGGTCCATGCTCAGCCTTCCGCCTTGCCGGTGATGCGAGCCGGGAAAATGTGTTCGCCATCCTCGTTCAGGGGCAGCGGATCGACGCTCCGCACAGCCTCGAGCGAGAGCACATCATAGAGATGGGGAAAGAGCGCCCCGCCGCGCGAGGGCTCCCATTTGAGCGCCTCGCCGAGTGCCTGCGTATCGACCGCGACAAGAAGCAGGCCCTTGCGGCCGGCAAAATGGCGCGAAGCCGTTTCCACCGTCTGTTCCGCCGTCGAAAAATGGATGAAGCCGTCATCGAGATCGACCGGAGAGCCGATGAAGCGGCCTTCCGCCTCGGCTGCGGCCCATTCATGTGCGCTCACGATCTTATAGACAAGGCCGGCGGGCGGCGGCATGGCAGTCCTTTCTGGAAATCGGGCTGGAAGGCGGAAAGTCGCGGCACTTTAGCGAGGGCCCAGGCGGGCGACAAGGCGGGGAGAGAGGAACAAAGATGGGAATAAACTCCGCTTTTCGGCTGTGCCAAGTGACGGGCCTTGTGGCATTCTTCGTTCTCCCGGCGAAAGACAGGAATTCATTCAACCCCATGCAGCAGCCTCATGCCCCGCTCACTCTCGCATAACCGCCTCTGGGCGGCGATCGACGCGCTGGCCGCACGGCATGGGCTGACGGCCTCGGGGCTTGCCAAAGCGGCAGGGCTCGACCCCACGACCTTCAACAAGTCGAAGCGCGTGACAGCGGCGGGACGGCCGCGCTGGCCGAATACGGAAAGCCTTGCGCGCGTGCTCGACGCGACGGGCTCTTCGCTCGATGCTTTCCTTTCGCTCGTCACCAATGACGAAAGCCCGGAGAGAGCGCAGAGAAATGTGCCGCTGATCGGCCTCGCACAGGCCGGGCGCGGCGGCTATTTCGACGATGCAGGCTTTCCGGCAGGCGCGGGCTGGGAAGAGGTCGCTTTCCCCGACTTCAAGGACGAACACGCCTATGCGCTGGAAGTGAGCGGGGACAGCATGGAGCCCTTCTACCGCGAGGGCGACATCATCATCGTCTCGCCTGCCGCCGACATAAGGCGCGGCGACCGCGTGGTCGTGAAGACCACGAAGGACGAGGTGATGGTGAAGATGCTGGCGCGCAAGAGCGCAAACCGCGTGGAACTCAGATCGTTCAACCCGGCCTATGAAGACCGGGTGTTCGACATGCAGGAGATCGTGTGGATGGCGCGGATCATCTGGGCGAGCCAGTGACCAGGCCGCCAGCCTGCAAATGCGCGGTCAGCGCGTGCGGTTCCGTGTGGCAGGTGCAGACAGCGCGCCATGGCGGGTCATATAGCGGGCATGGGCAATGCCGAATGCCGGGCGGCACCCGGCTTGTCAGGATTTTGAAAGGTCTTCGCCTGCAAGGGCACGGGCGATCAGCTTGCGCGTGTTTTCGATCCCGTAAAGCGCAACGAACGAGCCGAAGCGAGGCCCGCGCTCCTGACCGATCAGCACCTGATAAATCATCTGGAAGAAGGCAACGGAGACGCCCGGACCGCCTTCGGGGCTCTTTTTCGTATGGTCCTGATAGCGCTCGATCTCACGAGCAACATCGAGCATGGCATTCTGGATATCCGTGCTGCCGGCATCGGCCGGGAGCGTCCCCAGCTTTTCGGACAAGCCTCGAAGCGCCTCCGCCTCGACTTCGTCCGGCGCGCGGAAGACCTTTGTCGGCTTCACGAAATCATCGAAGTAGCGGATCGCATAGCCAACCAGACGGTCGAGCTCGGGATGGCTCTGCGGCGTTACATCCGGCGCATGGCGCGAGATGAAGCCCCAAAGCACGTCCTTGTCATGCGCGTTGGAGGCGCTGACGAGATTGAGAAGCAGCGCAAAGGAAACCGGCAATTCGATTGCCGGCGGATTGCCGCCATGAATATGCCAGACGGGATTGCCCAGCCGCTCCTTCGTGTCCTGGCGCTGATAGGCCGCGAGGTGCTGATAATACTCGTCGACGGCGCGGGGGATGACGTCGAAATAGAGCTTCTTCGCCTGACGCGGGCGCTGGAACATATAGAGCGCGAGACTTTCGGTCGGCGCATAGGTCAGCCATTCGTCGATGGTGAGCCCGTTGCCCTTGGACTTGGAAATCTTCTCGCCGTTTTCATCGAGGAAAAGCTCGTAGACGAAGTGCTCGGGCGGGCGGCCGTCCAGCGCCTTGCAGATGGCATCATAGACACCCATGTTCGGCCCGTGATCCTTGCCGAACATTTCGAAATCGACATTGAGCGCGGCCCAGCGCGCACCGAAATCCGGCTTCCACTGAAGCTTCACATGACCGCCGGTGACGGGCAGCGTGGTTTCCTCGCCATCCTCGTCATCGAAGGTGATGGTCGCGTCTTCGGCATTGACCTTCTTGATCGGCACATAGAGCACACGCCCGGTCCTGGGCGAGATCGGCAGGAAGGGTGAATAGGTCGCGCGCCGTTCCGGCCCGAGCGTCGGCAGCATGATCGCCATGATCGCGTCGTAACGCTCGGCGACACGCTTGAGGATCGGATCCAGACGGCCCGACTTGTAGTAGTCGGTCGCGCTGGCAAATTCATAATCGAAACCGAAGGTGTCGAGGAACCGCCGCAGCATTGCGTTGTTGTGGTGTCCGAAGCTCTCGAACTCGCCACCGAACGGGTCGGGCACCGATGTCAGCGGCATGTGCAGATAAGGTTCGAGGAAGCTGCGATCCGGCACGTTGTCGGGGATCTTGCGCATCCCGTCCATGTCGTCGGAGAAACAGAGAAGCCGCGTGGGAACGCCCGGCATCAGGCACTCGAAGGCGCGGCGCACCATTGTCGTGCGCGCAACTTCGCCAAATGTACCGATATGAGGCAACCCCGAGGGGCCATAGCCGGTTTCAAAGAGGACCGTGCGCTCGCGGCCTTCCTTTTCCAGCCGCGCCACCAGTTTTCGCGCCTCCTCGAAGGGCCATGCCTTGCTGACACGGGCGGCTTCAAGAAGTTCGGATGGAGCTATGGCGGCGGGTTCGGAAGACATTTAACGTTCCTGGAGAAAGGCTTAATGCTTTGTCAAGCGGGCGGACCCTATGCTCTGCCCCTCCCTCAGTCAATGCGGCGCACCACCCCGCGTGAGGAACGCCGGGCAAGCCTTGAATGGCGAACGGACGTCCTTCCGGGAAGCCATGTTATAGCGTTTTGTGGCAATACGCCCGGAGAACAAATCAGTGACAAACACCCGTCCGGACAGTCCCGACGCAACCCCGGAACAGCCGGGAGAAGACGCCCCCTCTGTCGGGCCGATCCGCCGCACCCTTCCCGTCGAAACCCGCATCGATGCGGAGCAGGTGAAACTGCTGTTGTCGCTTGGCGAGGCCAGCCGCTTCACCATCTTTGGCGGGATCATCGTGGTCGGCGCGGTCTTCTACGAAACGGCGCCGATCTGGTCGATCGCCGTAGTCGCCTCGATCCAGCTCATTGCACAGTTCCTGTTCGACCGGGTGCGGGCCGGTTTTCAAGCCGATCCCGACGCCGCGATCAACGCACGAAAATGGGCGGATCGCTATGCCCTGGTGACGATCGTGAGCGGATCGACATGGGGGGTGGGCGCGCTGCTCTGGCTGCCGGGCTCAAGCTTCGCGCATGAAATCTTCTATATGCTGGTGCTGGCCGTGCTCATCATGGCCACGGCGATCACCCGCGCGAACCATCTTCCCGCTGTCATCGGCTACTCGCTTTCCGCCGCGCTTCCGGCCGCCGCGCTGTTGCTGTGGCGCGCGGACATGCTTGCCATTGCGACGGTGCTGCTGGCCGCGATGTTCTTTGCCACCGTCCTCGGGTGGACAAGGCGGATCAATGAGGGCTATCGCGAGGCTTTCCGGCTGCGCTTCGAGAATGCAGACCTCGTGGAGCGCATGGCGCGCGCTCATGCCGCGACGGAGCAAAGGCGGCGCGACGCGGAAGACGCCGAAACGCGGGCCCTTGCGGCCGCGCAGGCGAAACAGGAATTTCTCGACATTATCAGCCATGAAGTGCGCGGGCCTCTGGATGGGCTTCGCAATATGGCGAAATATCTCGCCGACGAGGCGACCACCGAAGCGCAGTTCAAGATTGCCGCCTCCATCGAGGAGACGAGCCAGCTTCTCCGGCGGCTCGTCGACGACATGCTCGACTTTTCGGAAATCGAGGCCCATTCGCTGGAACTGAAACCGCGCAGCTTCAATCCGGTGGAGCTTGCCGCCGGGATCGTCCGCGTGACGCGGCATCAAGCCATCGACCGGGGCCTTTCGCTCGAACTTGACGCGAACCCGGAAACGCCCACGCAAATGAACGCCGACCCGGACCGGGTGCGGCAAGTGCTGATGAACCTCGTCAACAATGCGATCAAGTTCACCTACCAGGGCGGCGTGGTGCTGCGGGTGGCGCCGCTGAAAGTGCCGAGCGGGGAAACGGTGCTTCGCTTCTCGGTGACGGATACGGGCCCGGGGCTTTCGCAGGACGCACAGAAGCGGATTTTCGAAGCCTTCACGCAGGGCGCCGATGCACGCGATTTCCGCTTTGCCGGAAAAGCAGCAGGTGCGGGCCTCGGCCTGCCGATCAGCGAGCGGCTCATCCGCATGATGGGCGGACATATCGGCGTCGACAGTACGCCGGGGCAAGGAAGCTCGTTCTGGTTCCTGCTGCCGCTCGAACCGGGCGAAGCCATGGACTATTTCGTCTCGCTGCGGGCGGAATCCCTCCCCGGTTTCGAAAGGCGGCCGGAGCGGCTGATCGACCATGACCACCTCTATGCACTGGAACTTCGCGTCGGCGGGCATCACATCACCGAACATCTGGTAACGGGGCTCGACCGCGTTCTCGAAATCCACCGCGAAATCGAGCGGGCGCGGACGATGCGGGACGATGATGCGCTGCGCCGCCATGCCGGCGACCTCAAGGCGGCGGCATCGGATATCGGGCTGAGCGCCGTGGCGCGGGCGGCCTCCGACATCGAGACCGCCATCTCACAGGGCGAGCCCGATGCGGCGATGGGCGCGGTGCCCCGGTTGCAGCAGAAGATCACCGCAACCTGGCGCGCGCTCGCCAAGGCCTATCCGAGCCTCGCAGCCTAGGAACTTCGGCAGGAAACGAACCGGTTTTCATGGCCGGATAGAATTGCATTGCGATCCTATCCGGGCATGATCTCTTCCAATGCCTGAACATCTCCCCTCCGATTCGACCTTTCCACGAGGAGAAGGCCCCTTCCTGCCCGAGGCGGCGGCCATCGTGCCCGCACGCGGGGCGGCGGGGGGCGCTGTTTGCGTCAGCGCGCAAGGCGAGATCGAGGAACTGACGAGCGAGCAAGCCCTGAAGCGGATCGCAACCGAGCCCGTCATGCTTGTTCATGCGGGCTTCACGGCGCGGCGGATCGCCAGGGGCCGCAATTTCCGAGATCCGGGGCCGCAGGTTTTCGACCTGATGGAACTCTTCGCCTTCGTACATCCCGCCCTTCCCTGCCTGCCGACGGTGGGCGGGCTTGCCCGTGCGCTCGGGCTCGATGCGGGCGAGAGCCCGGAAGACCATGCATTGATGCTGCACCGGGCGGCGGCGCAGATGCTCACCACCCTCCAGCAGCCCTCCTATCCCGACCGCCCCTCCGCCGCGCGCACTGCCTATCGGATGGCCGAAGGAGGCTGGGCCTGGGGGCCGGGCGTCGTCGCGGCGCTTCGCGATGCGCTGGGCCGGGAGGGAAAGCCACCCGGCGCACGCGGTTTCGACATCTGGAACGAGTTGCCGGAATGGGAAGAGCGCGGGCCCCGCCCGCCCGCAGGCTCGATGCCGGTGAGTGAGGGAGAAGCAAGGGAGCGGCTTGCACTGCTCGCGGGCGCCGACGCGGAAGCGCGGCCGGGACAGGTGGCTTTCACGGGTCTTGCCGCCCATGCCTTTGCGCCGCGCGAGGCGGCGGGGGCACCCAATATCGTGCTGGCGGAAGCGGGGACCGGCATCGGCAAGACCATTGGCTATATCGCACCCGCGAGCCTCT
>CXWF01002320.1_pt1 | contig 15023 bp, 13 predicted proteins | sample 468421 | NCBI WGS metagenome assembly CXWF01 (sample SAMEA2620812, study PRJEB7988) | marine metagenome | biome: marine biome (ENVO:00000447); feature: surface water layer (ENVO:00002042); material: "saline water (ENVO:00002010), including plankton (ENVO:xxxxxxxx)" | depth 5 m
TCTCCATGGTGTTGGTCGCCGGCACGTTCGCGATCGTGCGACCCGCCATGGTAGCGCCTCGTTCCATCCCTCTTGTCGGCGCCACCGGATCGCACGCGATCATCCTCGCCACCGCGCTGGCGGCGATTGCGCTGACCTTCGATCTGCTGACCAGCGCTTCGGTCTTTCTGGCTCTGGCCATACACGAGATGGGGCTGGTCCTTGGCCACCGGCTCGCCGGACATGACGGCGCGCGGTTCCGGTTCCTGCCGATGCCGCGCACCGGGCCGGTCTCGACCGATCCGCAGGACTCGGACCTGTCGCATTTCTTCGTGACGCTCATGGGCCCCGCGCTCGGCCTCGCGCCGATGGTGGCGGCCTTTGCGCTGTCCGACCTGTTCCCCGGCCATCCGCTCCAGCAATTGTTCGGCACAACGGCGCTGTCCATCGGTGCATTCAACTTCATCGCGCTCCTGCCCGTCTGGCCCCTGCCCGGCGGGACGCTCGTGCAACTTCTGGTGCGTCCCGGCCTGCCACGAGTGAGCCCCCTGCCCGCCGCCGTGTTCTTCGCGGGCATGGCGAGCCTTGGCTGGGCGAGCGGAACGCCGGCGCTGTTCCTCTTCGCACTGATCGGCACGCTGGCCTATGTCATCCGGCCGCCCCTCCCCTCCGGGCGCCCGCCGATGACGCTGGCCCACCTGCGGCTTGCCATCCCGGCCTATCTCGCCATTCTGTCGGCCTACTTCCTCGGCGGCTGGTGGGTTCTGCTGCTCATCACCGGCCGGTTCTGACCCCTTTCCCTCCCGCGCTGCCCATGCAAGTCTCCCGCCAAATGAGGGGGGACGACCATGGCAATCACCACTTGTGTCTTCGACGCCTATGGCACGTTGTTCGACGTCGCCGCCGCCGCGCGGGTCGCTGCGGGCGAGCCGGGGAACGAGGCGCTGGCGGACATCTGGCCAGCCGTCGCGGCGGACTGGCGGCGCAAGCAGCTTGAATACACCTGGCTGCGCGCGGTCACGGGCGAGCACACGGATTTCTGGACGGTGACGCAAGACGGGCTGGACTGGGCGCTCGAAAAACAGGGGATGCTGAGCGATGCGGCGCTGCGCGAACGGCTGCTCTCGCTGTATTGGGAGCTCGAGGCCTACCCCGAAGTCCCCGCCATGCTGGGCGCGTTGAAACAGGCCGGGTTCAACACCGCCATCTTGTCCAACGGCTCCCCCGACATGCTTTCCGGCGCGGTGGACACCGCCGGGATCGGCGCCTTCCTCGACGACGTTCTGAGCGTGGAAAGCGTGGGGATCTTCAAGCCCGCTGATGTCGTCTATGGACTGGTTGGGGAGCGGTTCGGCTGCAAACGGGACGAGGTTTTGTTCGTTTCGTCTAACGGGTGGGATGCCTCGGCGGCCTGTGGCTATGGCTTTTTCACCGCGTGGGTGAACCGCGCGGGCGACCCGATGGACCGGCTCGGCCACCCCCCGCATGAACAACTGACCGACCTCTCCAAAATTCCGGATATCGCAAGGGCCATCTGATGACGGACATTCAGCACTTCACCACTCCCGACGGCATCGAGATCGCCTTCACCGACGAAGGCGAGGGCCTGCCGGTTATCGCACTGTCGGGCCTCACCCGTAACCTGCGGGACTTCGATTTCGTCGCGCTGCACCTTCCGGGTGTGCGGCTGATCCGGATGGATTATCGCGGGCGCGGGCAATCGGGTTGGGCGGACTGGTCGACCTATGCCGTGCCGAACGAGGGCGGTGACGTGATCGGCCTGATGCAGCACCTCGGGATCGAACGGGCGGCGTTCCTCGGCACCTCGCGCGGCGGCCTCATCTCGATGTTCCTCGCCGCGACGCAGCCCGACAAGGTGATCGGCGTCTGCCTGAATGACGTCGGGCCGGTCGTGGACCGCGAGGGGCTCAAGGTCATCGACAGCTATATCGGCCGCGCGCCCAAGGCAAAGACGCTCGACGAGATGGCCGAGGTGCGCGCGGGAACCGTCAACGGGTTCGAGGATGTGCCGATGTCGCGCTGGCGCGATGAGGCCGAACGCAGCTACCGCGAGACCGGGGACGGGCTGGAGTTACGCTATGACCCGGCCCTGCGCGAGAGCTTCCTCGCCGCGATGGAGGCCGAAACGCCGGACCTCTGGCCCCTGTTCAACGCGCTCGCCGGCAAGCCGTTGGCGGTGGTGCACGGCGCGGGGTCCGACGTCCTGACCGACGCTACGGTGGCCGAAATGCGCGCGCGGCGGCCCGATCTGCTTTACGCCCGCGTGCCGGGCCGGGGTCATGCGCCCTTTCTGGATGAACCCGAGGCGCTCGACGTGATCCACGCCTGGCTGGACGCCTGCGCATGAATATCGACATGATCCGGGCGGCGGCGCTGCGCATTCAGGGTCATGCGCGGGTGACGCCGCTGCTCAGTTCCCCGTTCCTCGACGAGATCGCGGGACGGCGGGTGCTGATCAAGCCCGAGTGCCTGCAAGTCACCGGCAGCTTCAAGTATCGCGGGGGCCGGTCCGCGCTGTCCGCCCTGCACCCTGACGAGCGGGCGCGCGGTGTGATCGCCTTCTCCTCCGGCAATCACGCGCAAGGCGTGGCGCAGGCCGCGCAGGACTTCGGTGTTCCGGCGGTGATCATCATGCCCGCCGACGCGCCCGTCCTGAAACTGGAAAACACCCGCGCGATGGGGGCCGAGGTCGTGACCTACGACCGCGCCACCGAGGACCGCGATGCGATCGGTGCCGCGCTGGCCGATGAACGCGGCCTGACCCTCATTAAGCCGTTCGACGAACCCGAGGTGATCGCGGGGCAAGGGACGCTCGGTCTCGAACTCGCGGCCCAGACCGCCGCGCTCAACGTGACCGAGGGCGAAGTGCTCGTCCCCTGCGGCGGGGGCGGGCTGACCTCCGGCACGGCACTCGCGCTTCAGGCCGAGGCTCCGGGGTTCCGGGTCCGCCCGGTTGAACCCGAGGGGTTCGACGACGTGGCCCGGTCGCTCGACGCGGGCGGCATCCAGCGCAACGACCGGATGACCGGCTCGATCTGCGACTCGATCATCACGCCGGCCCCCGGCGAGCTTACCTTCCCGATCATGCACGCGCTGTGTGGCCCAGGCCTCGCCGTGCCCGACGCCGATGCGCTGCGCGCGATGGCGCAGGCGTTCCTGCGGCTCAAACTGGTCGTCGAACCCGGCGGGGCCGTCGCGCTGGCCGCCGCGCTGTTCCATGCACACAGGCTCGACGCGGACACGCTCGTCGTGGTCCTGTCGGGCGGCAACGTGGACCCCACCGTTTTCGCCCAAGCCCTCGCCACCCTCTGACGGGAGACCCTGATGGACTTCACCTTCGCCTCGTTCAACGTCAAGAACCTGATCGGCCCGGACAAGGAATACTATGAATTCCAAAGCTACACGCCGGAGGAATACGCGTGGAAGCGCGACTGGATGGCGAGCCAGCTTGTTGATCTCGACGCCGATGTCATCGGGTTTCAGGAGATCTTCGAGGAGGAGGCGCTGCGCGAAGTGATCTCCGAGGCGTCGAGCCGCGCGCGCACGCTCAACGACGCGGTCATCCCGGACAAGGGCAAGGCGTATCACCGCAAGGTCATCTTCCGCAAACTCGGGGTCGAGCCGTGGGACGACGCGGCCCTCGCCTTTGCGCCCAACAGCGCCGACACGGGAGAGCCGGGCAAGCGCCGCCCCGGCCTTGCGGTTCTGTCGCGCTTCGGTTTCGCGGGGGAACCGGAGATCATTCAGGACTTCGACGCGCCCATCGACATCCCGTTTCAGCCCCTGCGCGGCCTCGACGGCGACCTCGAGGCAGGCAGCTTCCGGCTACGGCGTCTGTCGCGCCCGGTGCTCAAGGTGCGCATCCCGGTGGGCGACACGGTCATCACCCTGTTCAACTGCCACCTGAAATCCAAGCTCGGGGAATACATCACCCCGCCGGGCGCGGACTTCGCTCCGGAGGAGGACCTCACGCGCTACGACGCCGTGGGCCGCGCGATGGGGTCCATGCGCGCCGCCGTGCGCCGGATGGCCGAGGCCTGGGTCCTGAGGCGCGAGGTCATGTCGGAACTCGCGCACGGCAACCCCGTCGTCGTCATGGGCGACTTCAACGATGGGGAGCACGCGGTAAGTTCCGAGATCATCGCGGGCGAGGTGCCGTTCAAGAACTACCAGTGGATGCTGCGCCACGATGCCGAAAGCTACTCCGACCGCTACACCGCCGAGGAAGCGTCGAGCATCACCGAGCAGGTGGAGCGGTCGCGGCTCCACTCTGCCGAGAAGCTGTTCGTGCGCAAATCCCTGCGCGACATGGTCTATACCACCGCCTTCGCGGGCGTGTTCGAGAGCATCGACCAGATCTTTCTGAGCCGCCATTTCCACCCGGACTACGACAAACGGATCGCGGATATGGAGTATTTCTCGGTGCTCAACGACCACATCACAGACGGATCGCACCCCGAGGCGCCTTACAACAAGCTCGCCTCCGATCACGGCCAGATCAAGGCGCATCTGCGCCTGCGCCGGGACTGACACGACCAAGGGAGGACGCCATGAAAATCGCGCAACTCGCCGACATCCACACACATTACGACGACCGGGGGCCGAAGGACGCCCCCACCCTGCTCTTTGCCAACTCGCTCGGCACCGACTTTCGCCTGTGGGACCGGGTGATAGACCGGCTGCCTGAGGGGCTTCGGCTCATCCGATACGACAAGCGGGGGCACGGGCTGACCACCGCGCCGGAGCCACCGTATTTCATGGGCGACCTCGTGCAGGATGCTGGCCGGCTGCTCGACCATCTTGGCGTGCGCGACGTGGTGGTCGTGGGCCTGTCGATCGGCGGGATGATCGCGCAGGGGCTGGCCGCCGAGCGGCTCGACCTGATCCGCGCGATGGTGGTGTCCAACACCGCCGCCAAGATCGGGACCACCGCCATGTGGGAGGAGCGCATCGGCGCGGTGCGCGACGGCGGGGTCGAGGCGCTCGCGGACGCAACGATGGAACGCTGGTTTGGGCGCAAGTTCCGAGATCATGACCCGCTCACGGTCGGCGCATTCCGCAACATGATGGTCCGCCAACCGCTTCAGGGTTACGCCGGCTGCGCCGCCGCCATTGGCGAAACCGACCTGTACGAATCCACCGCGCGGCTCAAACTCCCCACGCTCGGCATCGCCGGGTCCGAGGACGGCTCCACACCCCCCGACCTCGTGCGCGAGACAACCGAACTGGTCGCGGGCTCCAGATTCCACCTGATCCGCGGCTCGGGCCACCTGCCCTGCGTGGACAATCCCGACGAATACACCGAAGTCCTGATGGGCTTCCTCAAGGATATCGGACATATCTGATGGCACAGTTTCTTCTTATCCACGGTTCCAACCACGGCGCATGGTGCTGGCGCGACGTGATCCCCGAGCTAGAGCGGCTGGGCCACACCGCCCGCGCGCTCGACCTGCCGTCGCATGGCGACGATCCGACGCCTATCGCCGACGTCACGCTCGACAGCTACGCCGATGCGATCCTGGGTGCGCTCGACGGGCCGACGATCCTCGTCGGACACTCGGCAGGCGGCTTTGCGATCACGCAGGCCGCCGAGCGCGATCCCCGCAACGTCGCGGGCCTCGTCTTCGTCACCGCCTATGTCCCGCAGCCGGGCAAGAGCCTTGTCGACATGCTGGGCGAAGCGCCGGAGCAGCCGATGAAAGGCGCGTTCGAAATGGCGCCGGACAAGCTCAGCTTCCGGTTCAAGCCCGAGTTCCTGACCAGTGCGCTCTATGGCGATTGCCCGGAGGGCACCTATGACTACGCGATGGCGCACATCGGGTGGCAACCTCTCGCGACCCAGACAACGCCCGCCACACTCACCGGCGCTTCGGACAATGTGCCACGACACTATGTCTTCTGCACCGAAGATCGGGCCGTGCCGCCCGCGCACCAGCGGCAGATGGCCGCCGGGTTCGCGCCAGAGAACACCGTCGAACTCGCCACTGGCCATTCACCCTTTTTCTCGGCCCCGCGCGCGCTCGCCGAGGCGTTGGACGGCTTCTCGGACGCGATGTAGCCGAAACGGGGCTTGCCCCCGGCGACGTGAGGGCGCAAAAGGATTTTGCGAAACAGCGTTTCATTCTGCGGGAGGACATCATGGAAACCATCAAGGCGGCCGTCTGCCACGAACACGGCCAACCGCTCGTCATCGAGGAGATTTCCATTCGTCCGCCCGAGGCCGGCGAGATCGAGGTGGACATCCACGCGGTCGCCATCTGCCAGTCCGACATATCCTTTGCCGAGGGCGGCTTCGGCGGCCCGGTCCCGGCCGTCTATGGCCACGAAGCGGCGGGCAAGATCACCAAGGTCGGGCCGAACGTGCAGGGGCTGGCGGAAGGCGACACCGTGGTCGTCACCCTGATCCGCGCCTGCGGGCATTGCCCGTCCTGCGAAACCGCCCGACCCGTCACCTGCGAGACGCCTTACAACTCGCTCACCGACGGCCCGCTCAAGACCGCTTCGGGCGATCCGATCTATCAGGGGCTTGAGACCGGCGCCTTTGCCGAAAAAGTGGTGGTGCTGGCCAGCCAGGCGGCAAAGATACCCGACACCGTCCCGATGGAAAGCGCGGCGCTTCTCGCCTGTGGGGTAATCACCGGGCTTGGCTCCGTGGTCAACGTGGCCCATGTGCGCCCCGGCCAGACCGTCGTCGTGATCGGCGCGGGCGGCGTGGGGCTCAACGCCATTCAGGGTGCGCGTATCGCCGGGGCGGCCAAGATCATCGCCGTGGACATGAGCGAGGATAAGCTCGACATGGCCCGCGATTTCGGTGCCACCCACGGCGTGCTGGGCAATGCCGAGAAACCGTGGTCAGTCGCGAAGAAGATCAACGGCGGGCGTGGGGCGGATGCGGTTTTCGTCACGGTCGGCGTCGCGCCGGTCTATGACGCGGCCCCGCGCTACCTCGCCCCCGGCGGCAATATCATCATGGTCGGCCTGCCCCATGCGACGGAAAAGGCGAAGTATTCGCCCCTTGGCATGGGCAACGCGGCGCAGGGCATCATCGGCACGATGATGGGCAACACCGTGATCCGCCGGGACATTCCGTGGATGGTCGACCTTTACGAACAGGGGCGGCTGAAGCTCGACGAACTGATCTCCAACCGCTTCACGCTCGACCAGATCAACGAGGCGATCGAGAGCACCAAGTCCGGCAGCGCCAAGCGCAACGTGATCGTTCTGAAATAGACCGCCGCGAAGCGCCGCTCACTCCAGCGCCGACACTTCGTCATTGGTGCGGCGCAAGCGCTGGCTCAGGCTCAGGACCATGTTGCCGAGGATCTTCTCCATGATCCGGGGATGCTCCGGCAGCAGGTCGCGGATCGCCGATACGGCGAAGACATAGGCCAGCACCGGCCCGTCCGCCACGACGTTGGCCGAGCGTTTGCCGCCATCCAGAAGCGCCATCTCACCGATCGCCTGTCCGGGTCCGATGGAGGCGACTCGGCGCGTGCGCCCCGCGCCCACGCCCACGGTCACGCTGACCGTGCCCTTGGCTATGGTGAGAAAGGCATGGGCCTTGTCCCCGGCTTTCAGCATCACGTCCCCCGAGGCAAAGCTCAGGGTTCCCGCGACCTGTTCGAGCGCCCGCGATTCCTCGGCGGTCAGGCCCGCGAAAATCTCATGGCTCGAAAGGCTGAGTTTCTGCGTGTCCGATTTGACGCCCGCCTCGGCCAGCACCGAGTCCTCGAAGGCCTCCATCGCGCTGTCCACGTCCGGCACGATCCGCGCAGGGGCGTCCGGCCACGTCATCACGAGGTTCAGCAACTCGCGCAGCGCATCCCGATGCGCCATCTCGGCCAGCAGCAGCGTGACGCCGGTGTCCTGAAGCGCGGTCATCAACTGTTCGAACAACGCGAGCCCGCCGCGGTCGATCAGCGCCACGCGGCGGAAATCCAGCGCCACCTCGGTCACACCATCCTGCACCAGCGCGTCGATCCGGCGCACGACGCGCTCCATCGCGCCGAAGAAGAGCGGCCCCTGAAGGTGCATGACCGCGAAGGCCGACCCCTTCTCGCGCAGCACCTCGACCTCGCGCTCCTCACGCACATGGCGCGATTGCACCTCAGACGCCCGGTAGTGCCGCCGCACAACCGAGCGCAGGTCGGTGCTTTCCGAGTAGACGTGAAGCCCGAAGTCCTCGGCGAAGCGGCGAAAGACCTGAATGCCCCGCACGGAGTTGCCCACCTCGTCCAGCCGGGGGGAATAGACCGCAAGGCCGAGTTGCCCCGGCACCACGCCGCCGATCAGGCCCGACACACCGGACTTGGCCGGCATCCCGACGTCATAGCCCCATTGCCCGGCGTAGTCGTACATCCCGCAGCTCGCCATGACCGACAGCATGTCGCGCACGTTCTCGGGCGACACGACCGTATCGCGGGTAAGCGGGTTGCGCCCGTGGGCCGCCAGCGTCGCCGTCATCACCGCGAGGTCGCGGCAGTTCACCAGCACCGAGCACTGCTTGAAATAAAGGTCCAGCACGTCGCCCGGGTCCTGCTGGATCATCGCCGTGTTGAGCATCATGTTGGCGATGGCACGGTTGCGGTGGCCGGTATCATGCTCGGATTTGAACACGTCCATATCGATGGAAAGCTGGCGCCCCGCGAAGCGCGAGAATGTCTCGACCATCCGTTCCGCCGCCGCCTCGCGGTCGCCGGTGGTCATGAGCTCCGAGGTCGCGATGGCCCCCGCGTTGACCATCGGATTGAAGGGGCGGTTCGTCTTTTCGTCCAGCACGATGGAGTTGAACTCTTCCCCCGTCGGCTCCACCCCCACGCGGCGAGCCAGCCTCTCGCGCCCGTGGGCCGCGAGCGCGGCGCCGTACATGAAGGGTTTGGAGACGGACTGGATCGTTACCGCGTGATCCCAATCCCCCACGGTGTAGACCTGCCCGTCGAGGGTGACGAGCGCGATGCCGAACGTGTCGGGGTCGGCGCGGCCCAATTCGGGGATATAGGTCGCAACCTCACCCGAGTCGTTCCGCGCTATCTCGGCGTGAAGGCGTTCGAGATAGTCGGTGACGATCTGAAGTTTCTGCATGCCCGTCCGAAATCCCCGTCGCTGTCCTGCCCCGGATCGGTCGCCCCCGCGACCGCCGCAGACACGGTTGACGCAAGGGTCATGCAGGTCGCAAATCCGCACCCGCCTTTTTCATCGTTTTCGCGGCGTATGGCAGGGCCTTAGCGGACATAAGCCCGTTATTCCGACCAATTGCCCAATATCGCAGCACATTGCGAAAACAGCTTCCCCGCCCCCCGACGAGCCGAATCCGCCCGAAATTCAACCCGCGAATTATTCGCCACGGACCGTGTTTTCCGCTTTGGAAAGAGACGTTTCCGGGCTAGTCGTGTCCCCCATGATTGCTTTCGGTTCCATTACCCCGCTTGAGTGGGCAGGCTTTCTCGGCGTCGCGGTTTACCTCGCTGGCTACCTGCTTCTGCAACTCGGCCTCATACGCGGCTCGGGCTACGTCTTCCCCGCGATGAACCTCGTGGCGAGCATCCTTGTACTGCTCGGCCTGTCGTCGGCCTTCAACTGGCCGTCGGCCGCGCTTCAGATCGCCTGGGCGGGGATTTCTGTCTTCGGGATCGCCCGGATCTATTTCCTCAATTCCCGCCTGAGCTTTTCGGACGAGGAACAGACCCTGATCGCCTACGGCCTGCCGCGCATGTCGAAACCGACGGCGCGCAACCTGCTTAACCGCGGGGTCTGGTTCAATGCGGAGCCGGGCACGGTCCTGACCACCGAAGGCGAATGCGTCACGCACCTGCACTTCATGTTGCACGGTACGGCCGAGGTCAGCTCGGGCAACAAATCCATCGCCGAGATCAAGCGTGGCTTCGTGGGCGAGATGAACGTGATGGAGGCGGCCCCCGCTTCGGCAACCGTCAGCGTGTCCGAACCCTCGCGGGTATTCTCGGTATCCGGAACGACCCTGCGCAAGCTGGCCGAGACCGACGCGGACTTCGCCTCAAGCCTGTCGGTCCACCTCGCCCGCTCCACGAAGGAAAAGCTGATCGAGGCGAACCGGAAACTCTCGTCCTCCGAAGACGCCAAGGACCATGCCGGCTGACGCGGCGGCGCCCTTGCGGCCTGCCCCTTGCGTTGCCGAGACGGGCGCGGTCGTCTACCCTCTCTTGAAGACCACTGTGCGTGACCACCTGTGCATCGCCCCCACCCTTGTCGCTTGCCGCGAACAAGTGGCCGGATCGGGGCTGGCCGAAATGCAGGACCGCACCAACAAGAAACTGAGGCATCGCGCAACATGACGCCGGAACGAATCCTTCTGATCCTTCTACTCTTGCAGCTCAAACACCTGCTGGCGGATTACGTCTGGCAGAACATGTGGATGATCTCGAACAAGGGCCGATATGGCCATCCCGGCGGGCTTGCCCATGCCGGACTTCACGCCCTGCTGACGGTGATCGTTCTGGTCGTGACCGGCTTCGACATCGGCCTTGTCCTGATCCTCGGATTGATCGAATTCGTGATCCATTACCACATCGACTTTGCAAAGGATCATGTTCAGCGCTGGCGCAAGCCCGATCACAAGAAGCGGGAGTACTGGGTCTTTCACGGGATCGACCAGTTCTTTCACCAGGCCACCCTTGTCGGCATCATCGCCGCCCTGTTGTGGTTTGCCTGACACAGATTGCGGGCGCGCTGGCGCAGCCGGACAACACAATTGCACCCGGTCGTCATTTCCCTATGCTTTTTAATGCATTTGAATAACGGGATTCTCGCGGGCATCCGTGCGCGCGTAGGGGAGACAGACATGCTGCGCCGTATCGGGGCACTGGGGGCTGCGCTTGGACTTGGTCTGGCGCTTGCAGGGACCGCACAGGCCGAAAGCCTGAAATCCGCCGTGCAATCGGCCGTGACGGACAATCCGCAGGCAAGGGTGCGCAGCGCCGACGTGCAGGCGACCGCGCTGGACCTTCTGGGGCGCGAGCGTGATTTTCTGCCGACCGTGACCGCAACGGCCGAAGCCGGGGCGTATTACTACAACGATCCGGCCCGCCTTGCCCCCGCCAACAACAACCGCGTCACCGCCGGTGCGCGCGCGAATGTCGAGGCGCGCTACGTCATCTTCGACGGGTTCCGCCGGGCCAATGCGGTCTACCGGGACGCCGCGCGCGTGGACGGCTCGATCTTTCGCCTGCTGGACGCTTCGGAGTCGCTCTCGCTGAATGCGGTCGAGGCCTATATCGACGTGCTGCGCCACCGCAACCTCGCGGCGGTCGCGCGCCAGAACATCCTGAAACATCAGGAAATCGGCGCGCAGGTGCTCGACCTCGTCGACGGCGGGCGCCTGCCCTCGTCCGACCGGTTCGAAGTGGACCAGCGGCTCGTCTCCGCCAAGCTCGTGGCGGTGGAGGTGCAACAGGCCCTGAGCGACGCTGAGGTGCGTTACGAGGCGGTCGTGGGCCACCCGCCCAAGGGTCCGATGTCGCTGCCGGGTGTCCGCAGCCTCCCCCTCACGCGCGATGCCTTCGTCGCCCGCGCCACGAAGCAAAGCCACCGGGTCAAGGCCGCAGACAGCGTGGTGCAGCAGCGCCGATACGACGAGGAAATCGTGCGCTCCGGCACCCTGCCGCAAGTCAGCGCCCGCACCGGGGCCAATGCCGGGTTCAACCAGAACGGCGTGCCGGGACGGTCTCTCGACGCCTATGTCGCCCTCGGCGCGGAATGGGAAATCTTCTCCGGCGGGCGCAAGGCGCAGCAACGCGCAGCCACCATGCGCACCGTGCAGGCGATGGCCGAACGCGACCGCGCCGTGCTCGACGTGCGTGAGCTGGCCGGCACGACGTGGAACGCCTATTTGGCCAATATCGAGCGCACCGTCTTGCTCGACGGGCAGCTGTCGGCCACGCGCCGCGCCGCCGACCAGTATCTCACCCAGTTCCAGGCCGGCACGCGGTCGCTCATCGAAGTGCTGGATGCCGAGGCCGCGTGGTTCAACGCCCGGTTCGAAGACGTGAGCGCCGAGGCGTCCTATGCCTTCAACCAGTACCAGATCCTCGCGGTGGAAAGCCGTCTGGCCAGCCATTTCGGCGTGCGGTCCGCCGACGTGCCGCTGATGCCCGACTTTGAGCGGCGCGCCGTGTCGAACGGTCACTTCTCGGTGTTCTCCACGGATATCCCGGCCCTGAAATGACCGGGAGTGTGCCGGTGACAGGGGGGGACGGGGCCGAGGCCGGTCTCGCGACCGCTGCCTGGCTCGCCGACCATCACGGCCGCGCCTGGACCGACGATGCCGCCCGCGCACGCCTGCCGCGCGGCGAGGACACACGCCGGCCCGAGATCCTGTCACAGGCACTGGCGAGCGCGGGCTTGCGCGGTCGCATGGTCACGCGCCGACCGGACCGGATCGACCCGGCCACGCTCCCCGCGATCCTGTTCGATTTCGAAGGCACGCCGTTCGTCCTTGCCCGCGCCGCCAAAGGACGCTTCCAGATCGTCGAGACCGCCCTTGGTGGGCTGGAAAGCGACCTCACCGCGCGGGAACTGCGCCACCGCGCGCGCCGCGTGGCGATGCTGGTCACGCCGCAGGACCGGGCAGAGGACAGCGATTCGGGGCCGTCCGGGCACTGGTTCTGGCGCCCGATGCGCGAAAACCGCTGGGCCTGGGTGCAGATCGTGATCGCGGCCCTCGCGGTGAACGTGCTGGCGCTCGCCATGCCGATCTTCGTGATGAACGTCTACGACCGGGTCATCCCCAACCTCGCCTTCGTCACGCTGACCACGCTGGCGCTTGGCGTAGGCCTTGCCGTCACGCTCGACTTCGCGCTGCGCTCGGTGCGGGCGGGGGTGCTGGAGCGGATCGGGCGGCGGCTCGACGTTGGCGTCTCGGCCTCGCTCTTTCGCCACGCGCTCGGCCTGCGGCCCGGCGACATGCCCGGCGGCGCGCTCGGTACTGCCACCTTCCTGCGCGACTTCGACACGGTGCGGGAGTTCTTCGGCTCGCAAAGCCTCGTCGCGCTCATCGACCTCGTCTTCATCGGCATCTTCATCGCCGTGCTCTGGCTCATCGTCGGCCCCCTCGCCTTCGTGCCGCTCATCGCGATCCCGATCATGCTGGCACTGGCCATCGGCGCGCAGATCCCGATGGGCAACGCCGTGGCCCGCGCCCAGTCCGCCGCGAACCGCCGCCAGAAGGTGCTGATCGAGGCGCTGGCGGGGCTGGAAACCGTAAAGACGCTGAACGCCGAACCCGTGATGCAAAAGGAATGGGACGCCGCCACTGCCGCCGCCGCCCGCGTCTCGGGCCGCTCGCGGTTCTGGTCGAACTTCGCCTCCAACGGCACGATGGTGATCCAGCAGGGGGTGAGCATCGGCATCATCACATGGGGCGTGTTCCTGATCGCGGACGGGCGCATCTCCATCGGCGCGCTGATCGCCGCCAATATCCTGTCGGGCCGTGCGCTCGCGCCGCTGGGCGCCATTGCGCAGACGGTGTTTCGCGCGCAATACGCCCGCCGCGCCATGCGCTCGATCTCGGAGCTGATGGCGGTGCCCGCCGAGCGGGGCGACACGATCTCCAGCCCGCTCACGGTGGCCGAGGGCCGGGTTGCGACGCAGGCGCTCAGCTTCACCTATCCCGGCAGCCTGACCCCTGCCGTCTCGGACCTGACGCTCGACATTGCACCGGGCGAGATCGTGGCGCTGGTGGGCCGTGTGGGATCGGGGAAATCGACGCTGGGCAAGCTCCTGTGCGGCCTTCTCGCCCCCGGGCAAGGCACGATCCTGATCGATGGCCAGAACGCCACGCAATACGACCCGGCGGAGCTGCGGCGCGGGGTCGGCTACCTGCCGCAGGAGCCTGAGCTTTTCACCGGCACGCTGGGCGAGAACCTGACCATCGGCGCGCCCCGCGCAACGCCCGAGGACATCGCCCGCGCGTTGTCGCTTTCGGGCATGGACAGTTTCGTGGCCAGCCTGCCCAACGGCCTTGGCACCTTCATCGGGGAGCGGGGCGGCAACCTGTCGGGCGGGCAGCGGCAGGGCGTGGCACTTGCCCGCCTGATCCTGCGCCGACCGCCTGTCCTGTTTCTGGACGAGCCGACGAACGCGATGGACCGCGACATGGAAAGCCAGGTGACCGAGCGGCTCTCGGCGCTGCGCGACGACGGGATCGCGCTGATTCTCTGCACCCATCGTCCGGGCCTCGCCGCGCTCGCGGGCCGGATGGTGGTGATGGACCGGGGGCGCAAAGTCCTCGACGGGCCGAGCCAGGAGGTGCTCGGCACGCTCAAGCAGGCCGCCCTCACCCACAGCCAGGAGGCCCGGTGATGTTCGGCCCGGCCATCGACGAGGACTTCGTGAACCGCACCGGCACCGCGCCCCAGGGTGAAGGGCGCAAGGGCACGGCGCTGCTCATCGTGCTGGTCGCCGGCCTCGCCGCCTTCATCTGGTGGGCCGCCGTATTCGAGATCGAAGAGGTCACGCGCGGCGCAGGCCGGGTGGTGCCGAGCCAGCAGGTGCAGGTGATCCAGAGCCTCGAAGGCGGCATCGTGCGCGACATCCTCGTGGCCGAGGGCGCGACGGTGGAGGCTGACGCGCCGCTCCTGCGCATCGACGACACCACGGCGGGGGCCCGGCGGGGAGAGTTCCTTGAACAGGAAGCGGCTCTGATGGCCGAGCAGATACGCGTGCGTACGGAAGCCGAAGGTGGCGAGACACTCGGGTTCCCCGACAGCTTGACCGCCCGCGCCCCGGACGCGGTCGCGGCAGAGCGGGAAGTCTTCACCTCGCGCCGGTCGCAGCTTTCGTCCGAGCTCGACGTGCTGAACGACAAGCTGGCCCAACGGCGCGCGGAGCGGGTGGAAGCACAGGCGATGGTGGCCAAGCTCGAGGGTCAGATCGCGCCCCTCGCCGAGGAGGTCCGGCTCACCCGCGACTACGTCGAGAGCGGCGCGGTCACACAGATCGAGCTCTTGCGGCTTGAAACCCGGCTGGCGGAACTGGAAGGCGAACTGGCC
>CXWF01010312.1_pt1 | contig 14894 bp, 11 predicted proteins | sample 468421 | NCBI WGS metagenome assembly CXWF01 (sample SAMEA2620812, study PRJEB7988) | marine metagenome | biome: marine biome (ENVO:00000447); feature: surface water layer (ENVO:00002042); material: "saline water (ENVO:00002010), including plankton (ENVO:xxxxxxxx)" | depth 5 m
TTATACTGATGGTATAGAAACTACTAAATATGTATTAAGCCATAAGCTAGGCTTTTGTGAAGGTAATATAATTAAATACTTAACTAGATATAAACAAAAGAATGGTTTAGAAGATTTATTAAAAGCTCAAAAATATCTCAGGCTTTTGATTGCTGATGTTATTAAAAAAGTAAATACAGGAAGATAGATAAATATGGATGTATATCAAATAAAAATTGCTAATCTAGTAGAAAATAATTACGGTCAAAATGACATAGTTGTAAGTATGGTTAGTAAATATAAAGATTCTAAGTTTGTAAAACATTTAAAACTAAATAAAGAAACATTAGAAATATTATTAAAAGGTAAGATTTATGTTATACCTGAGCAAGATACATTTGAATTTTTATCAGAAGACAAGGATTAATAATGGATTTAAAATTATTAGGATTTCCTATTTTTAGATACATTGTTATCAATGAAGATGAAATTTCAGGATTTAAAATAAAGTTAATAAAGTTATTAAGTTTTACAGCAACATTAGGTGAAGCTAATGGAGATCACTTAATTTTTGCATTTGGTATATACAAACTTGATATAATTATAGGCACAAGCCTTTGGAGGTAATATGAGTTATACAATAAGAGTAACTAAAGTTAAAAAAATGTTTAATCAAGAAAAGGTACAGATAACAACAGATGTACTTAATATGATTGACCAAAAAATAGCTTTTAAATTAAGATTAATGGTTAAGAAATGTAAAGACCATAATATAAAAAGACTTAATGAAGAAGTTTATCCTTATGTAGAAAGAATGTTATGAGCCATCCCAGTAAAATCAAAGGTAATAGAGTTGAACGTGAGGTAGTAGATATATTTAAACAAGAAGATATAAAAGCTACAAGAGCATGGGGTTCTAATGGTAAATCATTAGGACTACATGAAGAGGTAGATGTTTATGTAAATGATTTAGATTTAAAGATACAAGTCAAAGCACGTAAACAAATTGCTGAGTATGTTATACCTGACACAAATATAGTAGACATGCAAGTAGTAAAAGGTAATAACAAACCACATTTAGCAGTATTACCATTAAAAGTATTAATTAAATACTTAAAAGAAATTAAAGAACTTAATGAACTAAAAACAGATATAGCGTATGAAAGGGCACAATATCATGAGAGTTAAAGAAGTTATAGAAATGTTAAAGGAATTAGAACATCAAGATGCACATTTAGATTTATCTTGTGACCCAGAAGGTAATCAATATGGACCTATTGACCAAGGTATTGCAGAAGGTTATTTAAAAAGTACAAAAGAAAGAGTATATAGTATATATCCTGAATATTTAGAAGATGCATTAGATAGATATAAAGAAAGAGATGCTATAAATGCTTATAGTGGTGATTTAGAGGGATTAGTCAATGGGTAAAAAAGTACTATTAGATATATTACAAAACCTAAAAGGTCAAGTGCATATATTTATTGTAGACCCTGTTATAAGGCATAGATATGAAGAAGCCTTAACAAATGCAATAGATATAATTAAAGATAAAAAGTAATCCCTACCTCGTGTGATTAGGTAGAGTACATGTATGATTCCATTAAGACACGGTGTCTTATGAATGGGTGTCCTGCGAGATACATTGTGCTCTACCTATTTTTTTACTCTTCATCATCTGAAAGATAAGTATTGATAGCATCTTTACGTTTCTCTAATATGTCTTCTCTTTTTATTCTATATTTAACTTTATTAACAGGTATTCTAAAAAAGTTTTCAAAAAATCTTTCAGGATTCTCTGCTTGTTTTTTTCCTGTATAAACTAATCTGCCAAAAGGATACATTGTATGTATTGTATAATCAGAAAACTTTTGCCAATCACCAGATATTAATTCAACTATAGAACCAGGAACTCTACTTATAGGTGGTAAAGCAGCTTGTAATGGTGCTATAGGTCTTGGTAAAGTTCCATAAAAAGCTCTATCTCTTTCTATCTTATCACCAAATAATAAATCTGCTGTATCTTGATACCAATCGTATGGTGGTGGTAATGCTGTATCAAATATAGAGTACATATATGCACCAGCCATAGCCATAGTAAACATATCTATTAAAAATAAATCTTTATATCTTTTATATTCTGGTGTTCCTTCTTTAAGACCATACGATTTTGCTTTTCTATAAAATTCTTGTCTAACTCTAACAGATTGAAATGCAAACAATTTAAAACGTGTAAGTACTTTACCTAATGCAGTTGTCATAAATGCTGGTCTAAAAGAATTATGATATAAGAATTGTGTTGTTTCAATACCTTTTAAACCTGCATCAAATATATATGGGTCTTTCATATTAACATGTATACCATGTCTACCAAGATTTTCTTTAGCTTGTAATGCATGTGATATAAAAGCATCAGTTCTATTTACTCTTTCAGAAAATTGCATAAAAAGACCACCATATTTAGTCATTGTATCTGAGATACCATATCTCTGTACAACGTCTTTTGCATTTTCATTGTTATTAGATTTCATTGTATTTTTTATATCTTTAATAAAATTTTTAGCATTAGCACCTAACTTATCTATACCTTGTTTCAAACCTACATTATACTCTAAATCTGCTTGTGCTAAATAGTTATCAATAATGCCTTCTTCTTGTAAATACTTAATTAAATCTTTTCTTGTTTTAACTCTTTTGCCATTTTTAAGTTTTATAACAAATTCACCATTAATATCTTTTAGTAATTTATCTACAACCACCCTTTCTTTTTTAGAATCAATAAAGTTTTTTAAACCAGCACTACCTATATTCATTGCAGCACCACCATATAAATTTGTTGACATAGTACCAGTATTAGCTAATATAGTCATTAGATTAAAACGAGCTTCCATAGCTCCTAAATCATGTAATCTTCTAACAAAATAATCTCTTCTAGCTTCTTTACCTTCAGGTGCATTACGTAAAAAAGGCATTTTATTAAACTTATCAGTTTTATATAATCTTTCTAAAGCTTTAGTAACTGCATAATCTGATGTAAAATAATATGGGTTAAATTTTAACTTCAAAGGATCAGCACCTGCAATAGACTTTTGTATTCTATTAGTAAGCAAAGAAGGATGTCCTAAACTATTTTTTAAATAAATATAAAGAAAATCAGCCCACATATCTGTATTATTTTTATACTCATTTCTATTAATATATTCAGTTCTTTTTCTTTCAGCTATATTTTTCTTTGTACCTTCTGCAATAATTTTTTTATACAAAGCATTAGCTTGTACTTCAACTTCTAAATTATGTTTTTTTATATCATCAGATATTTGAAAATGTTTATCCATAGCTTTGTTTTTTCTAAATAAATCTATCTGTCTATTTCCATATATTGCAGATATATTAGAAAATAAACTTCTTATAGTTCTTTGATTATAAGAAGAAAAAGTATTAGGTGTTTTATCATAACCATCAATAAATATTTCACCTCTTTGTAATAGGTTAGGAGGTCTTGAACCAAATCCCACATTTTCATATTGTTTATCTAAAAATGCATCTTCAAATCTTGCTGAGTTATTTAAACTTTTTTCTCTAGCTTGTAATAATTGTTCTACAATTTTTTGATATTCTTTTTCAATTTTTTCTTTAGTACCACCTATTGATTCTGCTTGTTGCCTAGCATATTTTTCTATACTTTCTTGCATAACTTTTCTTGACTCTGTGTTATGACCATAATTTAATCTTGACCAATATTCACTAGGTTCAATACGACCAATACCCATTTGTTTTGTAAAATTATTTTTTAACCTATAGTCTATGCGTTGTTGTAAGGTTGGTTTTTTATTTTTATTTTTAATTAACAAATCTTTTTCCATTGAGTATTCATATTGATACCTTAATAATTGTTCTAAAGAAATACCTTCAGGTAATTTATTATTTTTTATTGTTAATAATTTTTTATAAAAATGCTCTAAATTAAATCTACCATTTTTATCATATTGTATATTTTCATTTAACTTGCCAAAGGTTGGATTTTTAATATCAATAATATCATCAAAAATTATTCTTTTATCATTTTTATCATATGTATAAATATATTCTTTACCCATTCTTTCATAAAACTCTGTTGTAGCTTTATCATATTTATTAAATAATTCTTGACCATTCCATTTTCTTTGATTTACACCAGATTCATTTTTTATAGGTTCTTTAAAATTAAATTCTTTCTTTAAAAAATCTGTATATTTTTTACCTGTTAATCTTGGTTCTTCTATATTTCTTTTATTAGAAATTAATTCTGTTAATGTAACTTTGTCATTTGCATTTAATAAAGAAGTAAATTCAAATTCTTTTGCTAATTTTTCATTATCCATATTTAAAGTTTTATCTTGTAAAAGTCTTACATTTTTAAATGCTTCTCTCATTTCACCTAGAGGACTAATAAAACGTGCTAGTTTTTTTTGTTCTATACCTTTGGCTGTTCTAACAGGTGATAAAAAGTTATCATAAATTTTAACCATAGATGGAGCTAAATCTCTTTCAGATATATCTCTTGGGTCTCTTAACCATGTTAACCATTTAAACTTATCTTTTTGTTTACTCTCTATCCACTTAAAATTTTTATTCATACTTTTTATATCACTAATAGACATTTTAGATATATCTTTTGCAACCCCTTGATGTCTATATGAATATTCCATAAAGTAATCATTTATAGAATCTATAGCAGGATATTTTTTAATATTTTCTCTAAACTCTTTTATTGATTGAAAATCTTTATTGTCGAATGCTAATATATCTAAATTATCTTTTTCATATTGTGTAGCACCTTTTTTAGTTTTACTTAAAACATCATCTGCAATTGATTTAGCTTTATCAGGATTAGATACTATCTCTGTATATTTTTCAGCTAAAGGTTTAAAATATTGTCTAATAGGTTCAAAAACAGGAAACTGTATTGTTTGTTGTTTAAACCCTGGTTGTAAATTTGCATCAGACTTTTCAAATAACAACTGCATTCTATCTAACATATTTTTTTTAGCTACAGCACCTACTTCATAAGAAGAAAAGAAATGGTCGTTAGGTCTATAAAAATCTACCATTTCAACCTTTTTTTCTGGTTTACTTTTTCCATCTTTATCTATTCTATATATTGTAGGAAAGTCAACATATTTATTTTTTTTACCTACTTTATATGGTATTAGTAAAGCAGTATCAAAAAATTTAATTAATGGGATAGCATCTACATTATTATTTTTAGCAAACTCTAATATAACTTTTTTATAATCTCTTATTTGTCCATCTGTAATTTCATACCTATTACCTGTTTCATGTTTTTCAAGATTATTTTTTGTATCAAAACGTTTACTTCTATTAGGATTACTTGTATCATTATGGCTTTGTTTAATTTCATTTGCTTTTTTATAAATTTTACCTAATTGTTCAGAAATTTTATCATAATTTTTTTGCTTTGAAGGACTAAAACTTTCAAAAACTTCTAGTGATCTTTCGGTTAATAATTCATATCCAGATATTTTTTTCATATTTACATCTAAATCAGAAAAAAAATTATTTTTTGTATTCTTACTAATTCTTCTTATTGTAGCAGGTTTTAAAGTATCAAGTCCAAAAAGATAACTTTTTCTCCCAGAAGTTGTATCTTGAAACTTTAAAATAGGGTCTTTAGTAATATCAATTAATTTTTCTAAAAACTTTTTATCATTATTAGATTTACTAAATCTTTCAACGTCAGTTCTTAAATTATCTTGAAACAATGTTGCTTTTTCAGCATTTTCAATTTTATATAAAACTGGGTCATTTTTAAAAGCATTTTTAAATTGTTGTCCAGTAGGACTTTGGTAATTACCAGAATAATCAAAATCCATTTTTAATTCTCGTAAATAATCAATACTTTTTTTATTTTGAGCTACTTTATCTTTTTTAAAAGTTTTATGAAAATTTTCTATATCTTTATATTTTAAAACTTTTTGTGTATTTATTTCTGGACCAAAAGCTCCTTGTACTAATAATTTTTTTTGTTTAAGTCTGTTAAATAAATTTTTATCAAATCTCATTACTTCACCTATAAATTTTTTAGTTGGTAAAGTAATATCTTTATCATTATGTTTTATTTTTATTACATCATTGTTATCACCTCTTTCTTTTGGAATTTTTGCAATATCTGCTGTATTTAATACATCTTTAAAATTTGTATATTCTTTATCATATTTTATTAAATCTTTAAAATCAATTCTTTTACCTTTTAAATCTTTTGCTGTAAATAAAGTATTTAATAAGTCTGCTTTAGCTTTATATATATCTGGTATCTTTGTGTATTTTGTACTATCATTTGCAATATTTATTAAACCAAAAACTTTTTTTCTAAATTCTGTAATTCCTTCTGGTTTAATTTTTAATTCAAATATTTCTTCATCATATTTTTGTCTTCCTACTCCCTTTTTACTTATCACTTGTCTTCCACTACTATCTCTAAAAATACCTGTTTTTTTACCAGTATCTTTTTCAAATATATATAAGTTTTTACCACCTTGTACATTTAAATACAAGTCATACATTGCATCTCTCATAGCAATAAAACCACCTCTTACATTAGCACCTTCTTTTCCTATCTCAAATGCTTTCATTCTAAACGAAGGACTAAACTTACTAAAAGAACCAATCTTAGGTTTTTCAGCACCAAGCTGTTTATCTAACCTATCATAATCTTTATCTTCTTTTAAATTCCACTTGTTTTCCCTCTCTAACTTGACGTTCTTCTTATTTAATTCTATTATATGATTTCTTTCTCCACCTTGAATAATAAATGCAGAATCAGCATCTTTATCAGCCCCTCCTAGATAAGCATCATCTTTTTTATGTGTATTAATACCTGTGCCTTTTTGTTTAGTAAATCCTTTAAATCTTAAAACTCTAGTTCCACTAACTGCATCTGAAGGTACACGAATAACTAAAAGATCAAATGTATTTTCTAATGTTTTAGCTAAATCAGGACTAGAATTAGTTTTCTTTAAATATTTATATGTTTCCCATAATGTACCTAAATTTGATTCATTATCTTTATTAATTTGTTTTTTATTTTTAACATCTTTTAAACCTGTAATAATATAATTTAATCTTTTTCTGTCAAGTTCTTTTAAATCGTTTAATATTGTTTTCATAGGTTTGTAACCTAAATCTAATAAAACTTCACCTTGTTTAAGTTGTCTATTATTTATCATGTCAGATGTTAATGCTATATCTTTTGTAACAGGGTTAAGCCAACCTTTACCACCATATTCCCAAAATGGTGAGGTTGCTCTTTTTTTAAAATATTTAGAAACTGAATTTAAATATGAATTTCTAGCTTGTGCTGCTATTGCACTACCTGCAAATTGCCCTTGATTTAAGAAATTCCAATTATTATTTTTTTCATGATAAAAATCAAATCTTTCATCTCCTTTATTTACAAAACTACTTGTAAAAGGTGCATCATCTTTTGCTACTTTTTGTAATGCTTTTCTAAATGCTTGTCCTTGTTTACCTGTATTAGATAATTGTTCTATAACAAAATCTAAAGGAAACCTATCTATATTAGAATAATCTTTATTTAAATGATTTTCTATCTTAGTAAAATCTTTAGTATTATTAAACTCATTTACTAATTCTTGTTCAAATCTTGGAGTTCTATAATAATGTTTTATAAAATTTTTATATGCTTGTGGTGTATCTTCTTTAGTTAATGTTTTAAAAAATTGTATAGGTATAAATGTACCTTTAGAACCTTTACCTGCATCTTCAAATGTAGATGGATTCATTCTTAAAGTTTCTATATCTGCACTATGTGTGTTTATAATATCTCTTTGTTTTTTAACAAGAACCCCATTTTCCATTGTTTCATATTCTGTTTTTTTAAAATTATATTTATTGTTTACAGGGTCATAGTCAACTCTTGTTATATTTTCTGCACCACGTATTTTACTACCTGATTCAAATACTATATAATCTACACCTGCTCTATTAATTAAATCTTCTATTGCACCTGTTGCACGTTTACCACTAGTTTTATGAAAAAATAAACCATGGCTACCTGTATCAGGTAATCCAAAACTAACAGGTTTTACATTATCAAAAGATTTAGGAAATCCTAATGCCCTAATTATATCTGCAAAAACTTTTTGTCTAAAAAATCTACCACCATCAGTTGCTGATGAAGGGTCAGGTTCTTTTTTATTAGGCTTTTTCTTTCCTGGATATGGGTCAAAATCTATATCTTTTACAACTAAATATTTTATTTTACCATCTGGTAGAGATTCTAAAAAAGAAGTTCTATTCATAGGAACACCAGAGGCTTCTATAAAACCTTGCATTCTTTTATTATAATCTACAGCATTTTGAAAATAAGAATCTTTACCATCTTCATTTTTATATTTTTCTGCTCCAACTACTTTTTGTATATCACTTTTAAAAAAGTTACCTTGTTTATCTGTTGGATAATTATGGTTTGTTAATTCATGCCTTATGTTTGAAACAAGTATTCTATCATGTAAAATTTTAGGGTCTTTACCAGTATACATTTTTTTAAACTCATTTAGAGAATCTTTATAATCTTCTCTAAATTTTGTTAATTCTTTATCATTAAAATTTGTTGTATTTAAAATTGATTCTAATTTTATTGCACCATTTCTATCATTAAAACTTGCTGTAATAACATGCCCTTTATCTTTACTACCTGCATATACATATTTATTTTGTTTTGCTAAAGATGTAAATAAATTATTAATTTGATTTTTATCTACATATTCATTATTTACTTTTGTAAAAATATCAACTAAATCTTTATGTTCAGTATTTTTAAATAATATATTTTTTTTAAAATTTTTCCAAAAACCAGTTGGTACATCTTTTTTAAAATAATGTAAAAATTCAAATCCTCTACCTGCACCAAATGTATCTAATATAGGAGAGTTAAAATGATTTACACCTAATTGCTCAAAATCAATACGTTCTGGCATTTGTGTTTCTACATTTTTACCATCAAAAGTTTGTGTTTTATTAGGTAATTGTGCTGCTTGAAAAAACAATCTACGTAATTCTGTTTCATAATCTGTATTTACTTTATTTTGTTTTTTATATTCAGGCTGAAACAATCTACTATAACTCTCATGATTCTTTAATGTATTAATAAAAGTCTCTACATCAGGAGCATTTCTTTTTGTATAGGGATCAACTATATTTGTATTAGGGTCTACTTCAAATATATTTCTTGATAGAAAATTATTTAATTCTTTTTTAATACCTGTGAAATCATTGTTATACTTGCCCGAATGCGATTTAATATCTCTAAGCATACCCCTAGAAATAACGTCAAAACTAACTGAAAAAGGATTATAATCATCAACCCAATCGGTCCTATTATCAGGATGAGTATTATCATCCAATTTTGTTTTAAGCTCCATCTCAGGCATTTTGTCAACAATTTTAGTATATTCTTCATAAGCAAAATCTCTATATTCTTTATCTATTTGTTTTTGTGTAGGATTAAAATGTTCTTTTCTTAATCTTTCACCTATTACATTTCTTATATCTACACCTTCATATAAATAGTCATGCCTACTTAACCAAGCTTTAGCTTGTTCAGTAGATTTTTGCAAAACATATTCTTGTGCTTTAGGTGCTAAATCAGAAAACCCTTCACTTTTTTCTGGTCTTAATGATAAGCTTTTATTAAAAGAATTCATCCCAGCAAAGTGTGCACCACCTACAGCTTCATGTGCAGGTCTTGCATTATAACCAAAAAATCCACCTAACAAGTATTCATATAATTGCATTTCTATAGGTTCATCTCTTAGTGTTGAAGGCACACCTGTAAATGATGCACCTAAAGCTGCACGTACAGCTTGTTCTGCAGATTTTCTTTGTTTTTCATTTTTAATAAATTTTAATCTATTACCTATAGCTTTCCAATTACCTATACCACCAAAAGCACCACCTGCTATTGCTCCACCTACAAATGAATTAATATATTCATCAGGACCAGCCCATACATTTGATATTGTACTAGCTGCACCTAAACCAATAGCTTCTTCTGTAATAGCTCTAGCTGCAGTACCAGGTCTAAAATATTCTAATGCATCTCCTTCAAGTTTACTAAAACTTTTATTTAATCCTCTTTTAGCAAATCTTGATGCCATCATAGGAAAAGATGCTTTGTCTAAAACTGTAACAACATTCATACCTATAAAGCCAGTACCTGCTGCTCCTTGTATGTCTGTTAATTTTTTAGCTGTTTTAGTCATACCTGCTGCAGTAGCTACAGCTCTTAATCCTGTTGTAGCACCACGTAAAGGCATACTTAAAATACTTGGAGCAAAACCTGCTAAATGTCCTAAGCTTTGTGCTATTGCTTCATATGTAGTTCTTGGTTTATTATCAGGAGGTACTAAAGGAAATAAACCTCTTAGAAACCCTGAAGAAAAATTTTGTACTACAGAAGATAAAGTTGTAGTATCTCTTAAAGGTTTAAAAGATATATTATATTCATTTGCCTTTTGTTGCAATACATCTAGTTGGTCATCATCAAAAAGATTTGGCTGTGCTCTGTATTGATTTATAAGGCGTTGTACGTAATTTGCCTCGTTATAAGCCATAAATTATTTTATTTATAACCCTTGTATAGGATTTCTTGTAAGTCCAGCTGCTCTAGTACCTTGTGTTAATTGTAATAATCCTGTACCAAGATTAATTGGTTGTGCTCCTGTTGTTGGGTTAACATATTCAAATACTCTGCCTTTGTAAGAATCACCTATTGTAGCAGGTCTTCTAGCAACTTCTCTTAATATGCCTTGACTAGCTAAATTAAATGCATCTTGTTGATTCATCATTCTCGTTTGATTACCTGAAACTACACGAACTTGTGGTCCTGTTGTTATACCTGCAGTTCCTGAAGGTCCTGCTGTTTGACCTATTTGTCTTGCAGAAGTACTACCAGGTAATCTTGGTGAAAATGGGTCTACTTGAGTAGGATTTGCACCTCTAAGAAAACCAAAAGCTCCACCTATAGCTGCACCTGTTAAAGCTCTTCCTGGTGCACCCATTGGGTCTTCTAAAATATCTATTAAACCTCCTGTTGTTGCACCTCCTGCTGCACCTGCTACAGCAGTACCTAATTTAGATAATTCATATGTACTGCCTTGTGTTAATTGTGTTAAAGATTTAGGAGCAGAAGCACCTGCTTTTTGTAATGCTCTACCTGTAATACCTGCAACTTTAGCACCAGCTACACCAGGTACTACTAATCCTAATAACCCTCCTGCAGCTGAAGCTAATTGTTCAGTACCTGTTTCACCATATACTGTTTCACCTCTTGATACAGGTCTATTTTTATCATCTAATAATCCAAATGTTGCAGTATCAGCTAACTCAAAGAAAAATTTTTGTAAAACTTTTTTTTCAGGTCTAAATGGCATACCTAATCTGTATGCTATTAATGCAATTTTTTCTGCTTGTGCATCTGTAAATTGATTAGGGTCTGAATTATATCTTGATACTAAACTTCTTGCTTGTCTAACTTCAAGATTTGATTGTGTTAAAGCCATTTTATCTACCTCCATAAAAGCGTTGACCTGCTTCTGTATCCCCATAAGGTAACATAGGGAATATTACTGATTGCATAAAATTATATGGTTCATTAGGATTTTCACCAGTAGTTGATGGTATATCTGTCCCTGTTTCTTTTGGACCTGAAGGTTGTGGTGAATCAAAAGGTCCTGTAACATCAAGTCCAGATGGATTATAAATATCAAGGAAACCACCTGATTTTCTAAAAAGTGAATTAATATTTTCATTTAATGTTTTAGTATAAGTTTCATTATAAGAATTTATTAAATCAGAACCTATATCTGTTTGAACAAAACCTTCATATTCGCTAGGAACTTTTAATTCTGGTGCTTGTAATTTTATAATACTTTCTACAGCTTCTTTATTTTTATCATATTCTGGTAAAAGTTTGTCAAAATCTGTTTCAAATAACTCAGGTATAAGTTCTGGTTTTAAATCTACTCTTGGAGCAAATTGACCAAAAGGACCAGAAAATGCAGACCCATCTTTAATTGCTTCATTTGCTTGTTCTTTTGTTAAACCTCTTGTAGTTATTAATTGATCTCTATATTTTTTAAGTTCATCAACTTCTTTTTGAATATATTCAATTCTTTCTCTATCACTTTTAAAATCCGTCCTACCTTTTAGAAAATCAATAGTACCTCGTGCTGGTCCTTTATCTTGGTCACTTTTATATTCACCTGCTTGTACAAATACTGCATTATAATCTTCTTTAAATAATTCAGAATCTCTTTCTATATTTCTTGCTTGATTTTCAACATCTGCTAAATTTTTCATGATTTCATCTTTTAAAGCAATTTCACTATTTCTTCTATTTCGTAAAAAAGCTCTTTCATCCATTCCTTCTTCAGTTACCATTCTAGTTAAGTCAACATTTTGTTGATTTATATCAAGAGCTCTCATAGCTTTATCTATATCAAAATTAAGTCTATCTCTACTTAAATCCATAGTATCAGCAAATTGACGTTGTTGCTGTGCTTGTCTTTCATTAAACTGCCTAATATTTTCACTTAATTGTCTGTCTCTAAACTTAGCAGCATCATCTTGCTGTTTTAAATCTAAAGCATATCTAGGTAGATTATCAAAAAAATTATTAATTGGGTCTTGTGTTATTTGTATAGCCATTGTTTAATCTCCGTATGTGTCATAAAAATTTTGACCTGCTGTTGTATCTCTATAACCTTCTCTATTTCTCATATAATCTTGTGCTGATTGACTTAAACCAGGTTGTATAGGATTTAAAGCATCAAAATCACCTTGAATGCCACCACCTACATTAAAAGGTATTTCTGGTACTACAGTAGGAGTACTAGTTACTCCTGATGGATAACCTATTTCTCCTGTTCCAAATGCATCATCCATCCTACCCATAGTTTGTTCAAATGCTACATCTGCATCAAAATTAGGGTCTGTATAGTCTAGCATATTATTTTGTGGGTTTGTTCTAACTTTTTGTTCTGCAGTTCCTATTTCAAATCGTTTTAAATCTGCACCTGTTTCTAATAATTTTAACAAAGTATCTCTTGTATCACTTGCAAATCTTTGTCTCATACCAAACACATCTTGTTCAAAACCTAATGATGCTCTATCTAAATCTCTTTGTGCAGTTTGTTCTACATCTCTTAAATTAAATAATTGATTTTCAAAAGTACCTCTTTCTGCATCTATAGCTCTTTGTGCTTGTATATCTCTTCTACCAGAACCAGCAAATCCTCCACCCATATTTTCTTGTTGTTGTTCATAAATGTTAGCTAAATTCATTCTTCCTTGAGTTTGCTGTGTTTCAAAACCACGTTGCTGTTGTTGTAGTCTAGCATTTATAGCATCTTCTTGCATTGCTAAATTTCTTTGAGCAAAAGCTTCTTGTGATAAATCATAGGGATCAAAATATTGTCCAAACTCATTCATTAATGCACGAGTATCATAAGTATCTAAAATATCTGCAAAATCAGCACTAGGTGCAGTTGGGTCAAAAGGAGTATTATTTGGACCTGCTGTAGATAAATCTGTTACATAACTTTCATTTGTTTGTGCTGTTAACAAAGGAGTATTAGGTAAATAATCAGGATTAGATTGTGGTGTAGATGCAGGAGTATTCATTGAACCTAAATTTGGTATAGCTGGTGCAATCGTAGGCATAGCAATAGATTGTCCTAAATTTTGTGTACCTGATTCTATTGTATTGTAGTTAATATTAGGAGAAATAGCTTGTCCTGTAAACATTTGATTAAAATTATTTATAGCCATAATATAGTCCTATCTTATTTGTCCGTAATTTGTAAAATCAGTCATAGGTATTGTTTGTGTAGCAAAAGAACTAGCCATTGTTGGGTCATTAGCAGTTAAGGACATAGCTTGATTTAAAGGATTATTTATATTTCCAAAACCTGCAATATTGCTTCCTCTTGTTCCAAATTGTGTAAATGTGCGATTACGAAGTGGTTCATAAAAATCCATTTGTGGCACAAATCCTTCAGGTTTTACAAATGGGTTAAAAAATTCAGGATTTTGTGCTGTTGGTACATTTACTGTTTTTCTTAAAATATTTGGGTCTGCTAATACACTTCCACTTGTATCTGTAAGCCCACCTAAATTAGATGAAGATATTACATCTACTGGTGGTGCTACTGAAGTAGAAGGTGTTGCATTTCTTGTTAAAAAAGTATTTGCTTTATTTGTAACATCTTCAAAAAAATCAGTACCTGATAATACATATGTGCTAAATGCATCACTTGCTGCAGATTGTGGAATTGCACCTACTAACATATCTCTAGCATCTTCACCTTGTTGATAAGCTTCTTTAAACTGCTTGTTTAATAATTTATCTTGAACCATTGGGTCTTGTTTAACACTAGCAGCACCTAAATATTGAGTAAGACCAGAACCTACTCCTGAAGCTAAAGCTAATTGAAGAGGAGTTAATGCTCCACCTGTTGAAGCATTAATTGCAAAAAGTGCAGCATTTGAAAAAAGTCTACCATATCCTTTTCTTCTATTTATTTTTTGTAAATTTTCTTGTTGTCTAGTATTATACTCCATTAACTTATCAAACGATTCGTTTGTATCTACTATTCTCAATAATTCTGCTTTTGTTGCCATTATGTTAAATCCTCCCAATTATTGGTTTGAACTTCTTCTATTGGTGTAAATTCATTATAATATAGTTTTGTTCCCTTTTTTACATATAATCTTAAATTTTGATTAGGAGATAAAACATATACTTGTTCTTCATCATTTAATTGGTCAGGTGAAGGTGGTGTATTTGAAAACACAACTTTACGCTGACCTAAATTTCTTAATCTTCTTTCTA
>CXWF01066774.1_pt1 | contig 14800 bp, 19 predicted proteins | sample 468421 | NCBI WGS metagenome assembly CXWF01 (sample SAMEA2620812, study PRJEB7988) | marine metagenome | biome: marine biome (ENVO:00000447); feature: surface water layer (ENVO:00002042); material: "saline water (ENVO:00002010), including plankton (ENVO:xxxxxxxx)" | depth 5 m
TTTAAGGAGTTATTTTGAGACTACCTTAGAGGTAGACGCAAATACCTATGATGATGCTATGACGTTAGGAGTAGAGGAATTCAATGATAACTATGATTTAGACGCAATATATGATGAGTTGTATGATGACTTAAAGTCTCAGATGTTGGTATGGTTAGACGGCGACTACGAGTGCGACTTAACTGACGAGGATTACTATTTCGTAGAGGAAACAAAGGAGAAAAAAGATAATGATTGAACACGAGGAAGGTAATATAGTTATGATAGATACAGACGATATGATTGTCTGTGGATATTGTGGAATTGAAGAAGCCTATATGCAAGACTGCGACTGCTCAGAAGAAGTTATGACTTACTCTGAGTTTAAAGATAAGATAGTAGAGGAGACTATGGGCAATAAAGATGAATATCATAGGATACTAGACGGAGGTAGATGTTAATGGAAAATAAAACTTGGAGTATCAAAAAAGAAGGTCATTTGAATAAAGATAATATTATATTCAATGACAAGATTACTAGACTAATACAAGACCTAGAACAAGTAAATAAAAGTCTAGGATTTTACGTGCTTAGGGAGGGCAAATGGATAAAAGAGACAAGAGAGCAATAAAACTACAAGCAGAAATAACTAATAAGACTGCAGAATTGAATGAGTTAGGGTTTAGAATAGAGGTTAAGTATATAGAGAATGCCGGTTGGGTTAGTGAGATAGTAAACAGAAACAATGGAGAAAACCACGAGATATCACTACAAGAAATGATAGACGCTCAACAAGAAAAGAATAAAGACTATGCCTTAGATAATTCACTTAGTCCTAATAGGAAATTTGAGACTAAAGGAGTGTGGACATCTGAACAAAGTTTGAGAGACGAGAATGAATAAATCAAAATTGTCCAGACATAACTCTACATTGTGCAGGGATAACTCTACATTGTGCAGAAGGAGGACTAAGTGAACGACAAAAGAGACGTGCAAAAAATTGTGCAAGAGGTATATTTCAGGGAGAATTCAGACGGCAACATCACCATAGATACTGAATTGTGCAAAAGTGAATTTTTAGAAAAATTATATGCAATTGAAAAAAAATATGAACTTTTTTTTAATATTGATAGAGCCATAGAGGAGGAAATTAATAAATAAAGTTTTAAAGTTTTGCTTGACAAGAGCAATATTTTATCACTATATTGTGCATATGAAAAATGATAATAAAAAAATACAAACCTCTTTTGTTATGGACAAGGAACTTTGGTTAAAGTTTAAGTCTAAAACATTATCTGAGGGGTATTCAGTAAAAGACAAATTACACACTCTTATTCTAAACTATATAAAGGAGACTAAAAATGCCAGCAGTTGGTTTTCTATATCCAAATGGAGATAAAGTTTCTTTTGAAGAGATAAGAGAAGGTAATGTAGACATATTAAAAATGGGTATGTCGCTACCGACACTAATTGAAATGTCTAAAGAGAGAGACCCTAATAGACTGCCGTCTACGACTGAGCTTTTAGTTGGGACTTGTGAAGCGTATCTTAAAAGGACTAAAGAATATTATATAGACCCACAAGATAGAGCATTTTCCTTAGCAGGAACTATGCACCACGCCAAACTAGAACAGTATGAAGACGACAGACATTTATTGGAAGAGAAGTTAGAGTTGTGGAATATAACAGGTATAGCAGACTTATATGATAAGGAAAGCAAAATGTTATTAGACTACAAAAATACTGGCTCTTATAAATGTGCTAAATTATTAGGTATGACATACAGATTAGTGCCTGACCCGTCTGGAGCTAAATATAAGTCAAGTGGTAAGTGGGGAAAGAAAGGTTCTCCTAAAATGGTAAAACAATGGTATCGCGACGAAGGTTTAGCAGACTTTGGAGACTGGGCTTGGCAAATAAATTGGTATAGATACTTGCTAAATAAAGCAGACTATGAAGTTGATAGTATGTATATTCAAGTCACATTAAGAGACGCAGGTCTTGCAGTGGCTAGAGATAGAGGTTTAGACAAGAACATATACTTAATTGAAGTGCCTAAATATGATGATGAGGTGTTAGAACATAAGTTCTTAAAAGCAAGAGATGAGTTATTGAGAGCTATTGAGACTGGTAATCTACCTCAAAAATGTAGTAATGAACAAACTTGGAATGGAAGAAAATGTCAATCTTATTGCGACGTTAGATATCTATGTCCATACAACAATGGGAGTATAAATGGGTAAAATGAGTGAGTTAGATGCACAGAAGCAAGAAATAGAAGCATTTGAACTAGACCAGTATCAAATGATTTCAGACGCAAATGTAAATCTAACTGCAAAACACCAACACGTTTCAGAAATACCTACTCCTCAAGATGTAGTTAAAAGTAGAAATGGTTTTGACTATGTAGACGAAGGATATATGCGTTGGCGACTAAACCAACATTATCCTACTTGGTCTTGGGAAGTAATTAAATATGAAACTCTTGGAGACAAGGCTATCGTAGTTCACGGACGTCTAAGAATTATGGACGAAGGTATTCCACGTAGTTTTGATTCAGTTGCTGCACATAGAATAGCTCAGGCTAGAAGCGGAGCAGGGTATGTAGACTTAGGTAATGACCTAAAAGCTGCAAACTCAGACGCATTTAAAGTTGCAGTAAATAGGCTATGTAATGTAGCAGATGACGTATATAGAAAACAATATATAGATAATAGTCTTGACAAAAACCAATCTGATTATTTATATTTATGTATGTCCAAACTAGACTCGCAAGAAGCAGAGAAAGTAGAGATGGCTTTGGCGTCTGGTAAGATTAACAAAGATAATTACGATAAAGTAATTTCTAAACTAGAAAAGGGAGTTAAAGATGAGTAATGTTGATGATGTATTAAGCTCAATTGACAATGATGTTGCTTACTATAATCCTTCTGAAGACACTGCAGGGACTAAACAATTTGTTCCTATTAAAGAAGGTGTTTATGAAGCGAGTGTATCTAAGTTAACTATCAAGAAAAATATAGTTGTTAAGAATCAATATCTTAGTGACATATTTGAGGCTATCTATGTTATAGACGGAGATAAACACCCGGAGTACAAAGATAGGCAGATTAAATCTAAAGGTTATTTTAGGTTTAAAAATCCTGACAAAGAAAAATACCCTAAACTTGAAGACAATCAAGGAAACAACAAAGGGTATATGATATTCACAGAAGCCTGTGGATTTGAGATGACTAAAGATGACACAGGTAAATATCTTTTACCTATGATTATGGAGTCAGACATTGCAGGCAATCCAGTGACAATCAAAGTTGTTCACGATAAGTGGACTGACTCAGAGGGAGAGACTAGAACTACTCCTTTAGCAGTTAGTGTATTCAAATCTAAGAGAGTTGTTAACAAACCTCTTAAAGAAGACGAATTGCCGTTCTAATGGAATATAATATCAAATTAGACGAAGAGCAGTTTATGTCTTTGATTGAAATGATAGAGAAACACAGATGTGAAGGCGAAGACGATATGTGCTCTATTGTCCGCACATCTGTGAAAGCTCAGTTTCAAGAACAGTTTATGGAAAAAGAGGAAACAATTACAATAGACGCTGAAGATGTTTTAGATGCGGCTAAGAAAACTCTTGGTCCAGGATACTGCGACAACTGCGATTAGCATATAAACAATTATTCCCTTCTCATAATACGCTTAAAAGGAAGCGGGCAGGTGAAAACCCTGTTTACCCTTATATCGTTATGTCAAATACATTTGGTTGGCGCTAAAAAATTTGATAACCGAGAAGGGAATAAAAACTTGGAGAGTTATGGATATATCTAAATGGAATAGTATTATGAAATCATTTCAAGATATAGTAGGTTATAAAAAAGGTATGACTGAAGTTTTAGTCACAAAAAGATTTTCTAAAATAGGGTTTAAAGACATTGAGTCTCTAGATGAGAGAGAGACTAAGTATCTTACCTATGTTTTAAGAAAAAGGTATAGGGAGATATTAGATGAACAAAATAGAAAAAAAGATACTAAAGGAGCTCAGGGAGAATAATAGAGTTTCTAGACTAGACTTTCTATTTAAACACTTTATATTTCCTTGGCAACTTAATAAATCTTTGAGAGCTTTATGGGACAAAGGCTACCTTATATCTTGTATTAAGCTTTCTGACCCTAATTATAAGCTTATTAGGGACAAAAATGATGAATTTTAAGAATAACAAACGAGCTTGCCCTTCTATGGACGTTGCAATAAATAGGCGATACTTATGTCGCAAAAGTAAATATAATCGCTTAGAGGGGCATTCTCGCAAAGAAAATTTTGGAAAAGTATGAAAAAAAATGAAATTAAGATAATTAAAGCATTAAATAAGTATTTTAAGGACGATAAACCAATATTATGTCCTAACCAGTATCATAGGTTTGACGCTTATAACAATAATTACATTATAGAAATTAAATATAGGAACAAATTGTATAAAGATTTCTTAATAGAGTTTGATAAGTATGCATACAATAGACTATATGCAGAGATTAATAATAAAAAGTTTTTATATGTCGTTGGAGTTCCTGAAGCAGAACATTTAGGAGCGTATAATATATATGTATATAACATAAGTCAACTAGACAAGTCTGGATATAAATACAATTGGCATATGAGAGAAATGCCTAAACAAACAGAGTTTGATAAGAATTGGAATATAGATAAATATGTTGGCTACCTAGAATTGTGGGCAGCAAAAAAAATAGGAGAAGAAATTGGCTAGTAAATCAAAAGCAAAAGGAAATAGATTTGAAAAAGAATGTTGCTCTATCGCAGAAGAGTTTGGGTTTTCTGCAAAGAGAGCCTGGGGAAGCGACGGACGTAGTATCGGTAAGTCGCCGGAGGTTGATATAGTTATTGGATATGAAGAGTGCACTTTTGATGTCCAGTGCAAAGTAAGAAATAAGATAGCACAATATATCATACCTCCAGAAGATTGTGATTTTACTGTACTTAAACAAGATAGAGGAGAAGTTTATGCTTGCCTTAAATACGAAGATTTGTTAAATTTAATAAAGAAATGTGAGGAGAATAAATGCGAACAGTAGCAGGAGATACATACAGACACCCAGATGAATACAAGAAAGACAAAGCTAACTTTGATGCTTTGTATTATTATATGCAACAAACAGACCCGGAGTCTTGCGACGAATGGTTTGATAAAGAAGCAATAGATAAGTTTGTAAATGGACTTTCTAATCCTCACTATAACAATGAGTTGTTTGGAACAAAAAGAAGTGAACAGATTTCTACAACAAGGATACCTACAAGATGTCAGAAGTGTAATAGACCTTGGGCAGTAGAATATATGAGCAATAGCTTTGAAGAAAATTATTTAGACCAAGGTCTCTATGCCAACATACGTATGGAAAAAGGAGACTGTAAAGAATGTAGGGAGGAAGAATGACAAAAGATTTACAAGCACTTGCAATACATAGCCAAGAATCAGAACAAGCTGTATTAGGTTGTATACTAATAGATGAGAATGTATACGACATTGTAAAAGATTTTATACCTGAAAGTGATGTATTTTATAACCTAAGAAACAAACAGATATGGGAAACTATGTCTGAACTTAGGAAAGAAAGAATACCAGTAGACGCAGTTAATGTTTGTTCTAAGGTAAAAGGAGAAGCTTATTACATAACAGGCTTAATAGAGAAAGTACCAACCACTGCTAACGCAGTATCTTATGCAAGACAAATGAACGCAGACTGGTTAAGAAGAAAGTTAGTGCAGCAGTCTCACGAGATTGCAGCTAAGGCTTCTGACAATAAGAATGATATTAATACATTGCTTGTTGATGTACACGATACAGCTAGCTCTTTGATTAATCTTGAGCCTGGACAAAAGTTTGATTTAGATTCTTTATTAGTAGATACAAAAGACTCTTTGTTTAGCCAACGAAACCTGACTACTACAGGCCTAGCATCACTGGATAATATTATATCCGGTATGACTAAGGGAGAAATCACCATATTTGCTGGACGACCTGGTAATGCAAAGACTACTACAGTTGCCAATATCGCTCGCAACCTAGTGTTGTCTGGCAAAAAGGTGGTTATGTTTAACAGAGAAATGCCCAACACAGAAATGATGAAGAAGTTTATTGCTATGGAATCAGAAGGTGTTACGTATCATATGTTAAGACATAACGCAGTAACAAATAAAGATATGATTGAAAAGAGTTTACAAGTTATTAAAGAAAAGTATACTGACAAACTATTTATGTTTGATAACATACGTAATTTAGAGGGAACTTTTAGAGAGATTAGACGTATAAAGCCTGACGTAGTTATTGACGACCATATAGGTCTTATAGAATATCCTGGTAATGATATGAGAGATTTACGATTAAAGATAGGAGATACATCTAGAAGGTACAAATGGTTATGTAAAGCAGAAGAGATGTCAGTAATACTTGTCTCACAACTAAATCGTAATATTGAATATAGAACAGAACGTATTCCTAAACTTAGTGACCTTGCCGAGTCTGGCAATCTAGAACAAGATGCAGAGATTGTAGCATTCACACACTATCCTTGGACTGTAGACTTTGAGAATGCAAGAAACGGTAGGTTTGGATTAGATATTGTTGTAGCTAAAAATAGATATGGCTCAACAGGAAAAGCAACGGTAGGATTTTCTCCAGATACTTGTACGTTATACGATAGTGTTGAGGAAGCAGAAATGAGTATGTCGGAAGCAGGAGTTCCTGGAAGTTTAAATGATATTCCTTTTTAATTACTCTGATTTTTTAAGAATATCTAATATTCCTTCAATATTCTTTTGGTTTTTTAACTTTTGAAAAAGTTTCTTTACATCGTTTATTTGTCTTTTAACATTCTTGTCAGAATATCTAGGATTAAACAAATCTTTCATTGTTGGTGAAGCTAAATTGTCCATAGTTTCACGAAACATACTTCTAAAAGCTTCTCTGTTATGTTTGTTTCTTATCACATTTGCTTTTTCGTCCAACAATAATGTTTGAGTATCTCTCTTTTGAGCTTCTCTTATTCTTTTTAGATTTTCTTTGATTGCTTTACGTTCTTCTTTTGACATCATACTACCAACCATATATTCATCTTCATCAGGAATATCAGAAGCTTTTAATTTCTTTCCTTTCTTTGTAATTCCTGCAGCAAGTCCAAGTCCAGGTACAAGAGCTAATCCAGATAGACCTGCTCTTCCATAGTCTCCTTGTTGAAGAGATATTAAACCACTTATTAAGTCTGCTCCCATTCCGACTGGCTCTAGTGGTCCACTTAAAAAACCTGCAGTATCTAGTATATCTCTAATACTTCTGTTATCAGAGTTTTTAGTTTCAACGTTTTCGTTTATAGATTTATTTCTCATTATGGTACATACACTTTCTCTTTCTGTTCTTTTAACAGTGATTTATAGTATCTTCTTTCCATTATCTTTGGACTGAAATCTGCGTAAGTTATTCTTAAACTAGGGTATCCTCTGTAAGTGTCCTCTCTCAATCCAAAAGCACTAGCAGCAACACCTCTTTCTACATTAGGTTCAGCAAAGACTGTGTTAAAAGCTTGTGCAACTTCAAGGGCTTTATCTAGCTGTCCAGCTTCTATCAGTTCCCTAATATACTCTACAGTTCTTTTCTTGTTGTTTCTAACTCTATCTTTAGTCATAGCTTCTGTCTCAAGAGGTCTTTTTGCAAGTCTACCAGGAATAGTACCAAAGATAGGTAATAGTTCTGCAACGGCTTTTCTAATAGGAACATCTTTCATATTTGGATATAGAGTTAAATTTTCAGAAAACTTATCTGCAGCTCTTTGTATTCTTTTAAAGTCGTCCCATTGAACAGGAGTAAGGAATCTTTCTATTTGTCTACGAGGACCTTCGTCATCTGCCATAACATCTGTAATCATACCAAAAGAACCTACATTTGCAAACCCATTTATATAGTCTTGCCAGTCTGGTTGTTCTAATAATTTTCTTCTATTGTCTCTTCCGTAATATTGTTCTTCTCCTGTTAGTAGCTTAGAATACTGTTCTCTTGCCCACATAACAGCAGGACCTCCAACTAAACCAGCCATACCAAGTTGTAAAATAGGCATAATATTTCCGTCTAATACTTCTCTTTCTACTTCTGCTTTCATATATGTAGCCTGTCTGTATCCAAATCTTTTAAACAGGAATAAAGATTTCATATTAGGGTCATTGAAAAAGAAAGGGTCTCTAGTAAAACTTCTTTGCATCTGAGAATCTAAAGCGAATTTAACCATAGCTCTTTGTATTTGTCTCTTAAGAGCAACATTTTTTAAACTATAGTTTCTATTTATAATATTATCTGCATTAGCAAGAATATCTTTTTCTCTTAGTCCCATTCTTTTTAAACTCTTTAAAGCCCATCTTTTTCTAAGTTCAGGAGCAGCAGTGTCCAATATACCTAGCCCAACTTTTTTACCGGTCAATATTTTAGTAAAGTTTATAACTAATTGTTCCGCAGTAGCCGCAGCTATAACTTGGTTTACTTCATTAATTTTTGTAAATCCACTATACTTAGCACCTGCTTGAGTCATCTTAGCTATACCTCTTCTAAGAGATTCTGTTTTATTAGTTCTTATTAAATCTGTAGCGTCTCTTATAAAATCAATTCCATTTCTAAAGGCTTGTCTTCTATCATTACCAAATAACAAGTCTCTTATAATTTCTTGAGTTGGATTTTCTCCATACTTTTGTAAAACAGAAGCTCCTTGTTGAAGGTAAGGGTCTGCTACCATAAGTTCTTCAAAAGCTGTACGAACAGTAGCTCCTGTTTCTCTAATATAATCCCTAATACCCATTCTGTTCTTGCCTTTTCCTACTGTAACATTTCTAGCTAAGTCAAACATACTTTTACTAGCAGCCATAGGACTTATTATCATAGATGATATCATAGTCTGAGTAATGTTAACAATAGGAGCAAAACCAGATGCAATCTTAGTTAACATCTCTAAATTATTTACTGACTGTAAAAATTTAGAAAGAGTTAGATTTTTATCAAAATTAATATCTCCAGTAAAAATATCTACTGCCATTTCAACAGCTTGTTTTTCAGTCTTTGCAGCATATCCTGGTATAAAAGAGAAAGGAATTGCCTGGTCTCCTATTTGATTTTTAAGATTATCTAACAATTTATAATTAGGAGTAAAAGCTCTAGCCATTTCTATTCTTTTTGTACTACCAGCTGTATAATCCTGGAATAAATTAATTATATTCTTTTCATATAACTCACTTCTTTCTAAAGCTATCCTTGTAAACTCTCCAGTTTTTACACCAGTATTACCTAGTTTTCTAGACTTTTCTAAAGGAGCAAACTGTTTCTTTGTTAAACTTTCTAATCCCATAGCCATAGTTGCATAAGCGTCATAAGCGTCTGGCTTTGTTCCGTCTGCTCTAGTCTCCATAAGTTTATTAAACATAGACTTAAAGTCATCTCCTTTTGCATTACCTTTTCTTTTTAGTTTTTTGTCAAAAGTTTTGACCAACTCTTCAATAGCTTCATTTAATTCTTTTCTAGTTTCTTTTCCGTAGTTACCATCTAATCTCAAATCTCCTGCTATTTTTTGAATCTTATCTTCTATTTGTCTTGTGCCGTCAAATAACACATCAAGAACTTCTTTTTTAAACATAAATGGAACATATGATTCAACGTAATCTGCAACATTAATACCTACATCTTTAGCATCTTTAAATATTTCGTCTGTGTATTCTTTCATTCTAGGAAGAAATTCTATTTTGAGTTTTAATTTATCTTTTTCCGCTTTAGATAAATTTGGGTTGTTTAACTCTTTTTTAAAGTCATTAATTACAGTTTGTCTTCCTTTGGTATTTTTATTTAATCTATCTAATTGATTAATTTTATTTAAATCGTCCCAAGCTTCTCCACCTGTCAAATATTTTTTCCACCAAGACGCAGTAGCTTTTCCAACAATAGATACGTCTCCCATACCTACTATCTCATCAAGCTTTGCGTATCTTCCAGCAGTTTTATTTTGAGCTCCAACACTTACTTCGTCTAACATTCTTAAAGCCATTTTAGCGTGCTTGCTATCTAGCTGAGAATATGCTGGTTTGAAAAAAGTAAGAGCTCTTGAGAAAAATCCTTTTTCACTATTTAATAAACCGGCGGGATTGAACAGTCTTGTTACATTATAAACCTTAGAATTTTTGTTTACAAACTCTCTAATATATTTAGCGTCATCTATATATCTAGCAAGAACAGCTTTGGTAGAGTCGTTCATATCTTTCAAAGTAACTTCTTTACCGTCTCTTACCATTTTAGCTATCTTTTTAAACTGAGCTTCGTTTGTTCCTTTAACTTTTAAGCCTGCAAGATATGCAACAGCGTTATCCCAATCACTTTTATTATACCCTTTTGTTCCTTTTTTAGCATTACTTTCTAGAACTTCAATAACTTTATCATTTCTAACTTTGTCAAACTTTGTTATATCTCCCTTTCTTTTACCTATAATGCTACCATAATCTTTTTTATACTCATTAGGTCTTTCAACATAATAGTCAAAAAACTTTTTAGTATTTCTTGCGTCTAATTCTAAAGTTCCAGCTTGTTTACCGTCTCCCTTACCAACCTTTACTTTCATAGTAATGTTGCCTTTAGCATCTTGAGCTATACTATCTTGAATAACAGCTACTCTTCTACTACCTATTGCTTCTTTAGGAGCTTTTTGCTTAGAGTCTTTTAAACTTTCTTTAACTGCTAAATTTGTTCCTTTAATTACTGGTCCGACAGCTCCTCTTGCAGTAGGATTTAATAAGTCGTAATTTATTGTACCACCATATCTTTCTGCCTTAGCAGCTAGTTCAGTAAGTTCTTTAGTTTCAAAGTCAGCAAATTCAAACTTTAATTTTTCATTAATCTTTCCCTTTCCATACGATAGAGTTCTTCCTGGTATTGATATAGCTCCAGCTAAAGCAAGTCCAGTAATAATGTCCGCACCTTCAGGAGCTCTTCCTTCATATACAGGTCCTTGAAGTGCAGCGAAAGTCATTGATTCATAGAATAGACCAGCACCCTTTTTCTTTCCGGTAACAGTTTCCAATAATTCTAATCCTCCTTTTCTAATTGTGCTACCCTTTTTTTCTAATTTTGATATGCCAGCAGAAGGAAGCGCTCTCAACGCTCTAGCTGTACCTCCAGTTAGTCCCATTGCTCCGCCTCTTGCATAATCTTTTAGTTTAGAATTACGCATAACTTCGTTCAAAGCAAATGCTTTTAGTGCAAAGTTATCTCTATTAGTCCAGGTTCCTCCCAAGAATCCTCCATTTTTATCAAACTCTCTACCAGTCATAAGTTCAATAGTATTACCAGATTTCATCATCTCATCTCTTGTTCTGGTTGCTGCCTTATATAATCCGTCGTGTGTACCAAGAATTGCCATTTGAGGTAGACCTTGTTCTACAACATCGTCTACAATAGTTCTTGCTGTTTTGTAAGATATGTTTGTTCCTCTCGCTAATTGTGCAGCAACTCTTCTCTCTACTAATCCTTTTGATGCTTGTTTACCAGCAATTTTAGTTAACGCAACTCTACCTGCAATACTAGCAGTTCCTCCACTTGTAGCCATTAAAGCCAAGTCTTCTTTAGAAGCAAAGAATGCAGCTATTGTTGCAACAAAATCTTCTACTTGATTAGGTGGAGCATTTTTTAAATCATAGTATTTTCTACCAGTCATCATCTCGTGCATCATACCACCTAGTGATTGATTGTATGCTTTTTTATACCATACAGGCACAGAGTCCCAGAATCTTTCTCTATCTGCATCTCTTTCTTCCTTAGTCATATCATTGTAAGGCTTGTAGCTTCCAACGTTTTCTGACTGACCTCTAGGTTGTAACTGTAATTTAGGTTTATCAGTTTGATTTAGAGACGTTTGTCTCGGTCTTAGTGTCAATGTTGTTTGTGGCATTATTATTTTTTGTTAGCTTCTCTATATAACTGTTGTATTTCTTCAAAAGTTACTGGAGATTCTGGGTATTTCTTATTGTACTCGTCTATTTGAGCTTGTATGTTAGCCTCAGCTTTTATTCTTGTTGCGTTTCCAGGAACATTACCGTAGACTTCTATACTTCTAAATCTATTTGCATTGTAATTTGTCAGACCGCCACTATATAAAGCTTTCTTATCTGCTTCTTTCTTTTTGTTTCTAGCTTCAGTCTTTGCTTTTTGTTCATCAGTTACAACTACTGTTTTTATCTCAGGTTTAGCTTCAAACTCGTCTGATATTTGAATCATAACTTTTTCTGGAATACCAAATTTAATTGCTTCTTTCCTTAAAGCTTCTCCTTCTAACTGTTTTCCGTCTTTTGCTTTTATAACACTTAAAGCATATACAATATTTCTTGAATGTTCTACAGCTGAGTCTATAGGAATATTAGAAAGATGTGTAGTTCTTTCTTCTACTTTGTCTAGAGTTTCATACCATTCTCCTAAGTAAAGTTTTGAAGAGTCTTCAGCTAGTTTACCTGGGTTATAATTATCAAAATAGTATGCATTAACTTCTTCGCTTGTCGGAGCTTGGCCATAAAGAGGATTACCTATATTGCTTCTTTCAGCAACTATAGCTTCAGTAATTTCTTTTCTAAGTTCTGTAGGAACTGCACTGTAGTCAACAGTTATCTTAGAATCTTTGGTAGCCTTTTGAAGTGTATCAATAGTTGACTGTGCATACTCTGGTCTTTTATAAAAATCAAATCTTGTGTCATCAATTGTTTCCCAATCGCCAACAAAACCTTCAAACTCTGTTTTGTTAGTGTCGCTTAAAGTATTTTTAATATTAGCAACAGCAAAATAAGCTTTACTAATCTCTGCTTCAGTAGAGCTTTGATTTGTAGAAGGGTCTAAATGAATCTTATGCTCATCGTATGAAGCATCTGATGAAATAGTTGCTCGTATTTGTTGTGTTATAGCTCCAGTCTCTCCTATTCCAAAGTCTGATGGCTTTCTTCCTGATTTAAGTAGATATTCACCAGCTCTGTCATACAAAATTGCTTTCTTCTCAGGGTCATCTATAAGTTCTGCTTGTTCTAAAATTGTGCTAGCATTATTAAAAGCCTCTGTTTGAAGTTTTTCTGTCCTAGCTCGTCTTGCTTCTTCTTTATCAAAATTAAATTTATCTCTAGCTAAAGTATTTTCAATTGTTCGTTGAGCTAAAGCATCATCTCTTACTTGCTGTCTTTCATTTGCAGCTTCTTTATCTGAAATAATTCTAGGTAAAGTTTCGTTTAATAATCTGTCTACGGCTGTTTGTCCAGGCGTAGTTGGGTATAAAGGATTTCTTGCCATTATACTGTCTCCTCTTCGCTGCTTTGATATTGGTTATATATAGCATTTGCTAATTCTGCCAATTGGTTTTCATCTAAATTACTATGAGCATTTTGAACAAAGGCTGCAAAAGCTGCAGATGAATTAGTTAAGTCTCCAAACCTTCCTTGATATCCAGATAATTGAGACGCTGTCATAGAAGCTCCTCTAGGTTGTGCTGCATATCCTGTATTATAATCTTCAGACTGTTGTTTATTTGCTCCAGATTGTAATAAGTTTAATGCTATATTAGATTGATTAGATATAAAGTCCATTAAAGAACCTTCTAATATTCCTATTTGCTGACCTATTCTTTCTTGGACTCCAGCATATCTTTGTTGTGTTTCTTGTCCTAAGTTTTCTAAATTTTGTCCTTGTCCTTCTCTTGTAAGTCTTCTTCTTTCTGCTTGTCTACCTCCAACAAGACCAGATGTACTTTCTTTTCCAGTCATACCTAGTAATGTATCTTGTAAGTCTGCTTGCATTCCTTGAGTTCTTGAACGAAAACGTTGTCCAACATCAGACAATAATCTAGATTGTTGGTCTTGTAAGGCTGCCATAGATTGTTCATAACCGCCTACATCAAAAGTTCCAAAGTATTCAGAATATTCTGAACCATAACCAAATTGTTCAGCTGGGTTAAATAAGTTAAATCCTGATTGTCCCGATGCAGATAAAACATCTTCTACACCAGAAAACTGAGATTGAAATCCACCTCCATAAGTAGTTGCTCCATAACTAGGAGAGCTTCCACCTCCAGTGTTTCCACCTCCACCAGTACCACCTGGATTGGTATTGTCTCCACCGCCAGTTCCTCCAACAGTTCCTCCGCCTCCAGGCTTAATAACGTCTGGGTCATTAAATCCAAAATTAGATGAAGTAAATCCTCCTTGATTACCAAACATCTTAGGATTGTTTTGCACAAAACTGCCTTGCATTTGTTTTAATAAATCGTCGTACATTGACATAATTACAATCCTTTCCTTTGTGTGTTATAACTTCTCATAAATCCTTTATTTGTACCGCCAAACAAACCACCTTTCGCTCTATCAAATGGGTCGTTAATATAATCTGTTAGTGTAAATCCATCTTTACCACCTACTTGATACTCATAAGTTTGACCTAGAGTTCTAGGTTTAGCAGATTCGGTTTCATCTCCTCCAAAGAATCCTCTTATATCATCTCCAAAAGCATTTTGAAAACCGTATATATTATATGCATCGGTTAATGCATTAGTCTGATTTAATAAACTTTGTCCTTCTACAGCATCTGCTAAAAATCTGTTTGTAGATGCTATGTCTGCACTAAATTCTTTTCTTGCTGGATTATGAAACTTACCGCCAGGAAGACTGGTGCTAATAGTTCCAGCATAAGGTTTAACAGAACTTCTTCCTAAAGACGAAGCCAGTCCACCAATTAATGCTCCGCCTACAGCTCCTAGTCCAGGTACA
>CXWF01025096.1_pt1 | contig 14761 bp, 13 predicted proteins | sample 468421 | NCBI WGS metagenome assembly CXWF01 (sample SAMEA2620812, study PRJEB7988) | marine metagenome | biome: marine biome (ENVO:00000447); feature: surface water layer (ENVO:00002042); material: "saline water (ENVO:00002010), including plankton (ENVO:xxxxxxxx)" | depth 5 m
AGCGCCATCGCGAAGCTCAGGATGCAGGCGATGGGGTTCGCCTTGCCCTGACCCGCGATGTCGGGGGCCGAGCCATGGACCGGCTCATACAGCGCCTTGGGCCGCTCGTTCGCCATCGGCGTGCCAAGCGAGGCGGACGGCAGCATCCCGAGCGACCCGGTCAGCATCGCGGCGACGTCCGACAGCAGATCGCCGAACAGGTTGTCGGTCACGATCACGTCGAACTGCTTGGGCCAGCGGGCCAGCTGCATCCCGCCAGCGTCGGCGTACATGTGCGACAGCTCGACCTCGGGATAATCCTTGGCGACTTCGGTGACGACCTCGCGCCACAGGATGCCGCTCTCCATCACGTTGGCCTTTTCCATCGAGCAGAGCTTCTTGCCACGCTTCATGGCCAGCTCGAACGCGGACCGCGCGACACGGTCGATCTCGCTCTCGGTGTAACGCTGGGTGTTCACCCCCACGCGCTCGTTGCCTTCCTCGAAAATCCCGCGCGGCTCACCGAAGTAGATGCCTGAGGTCAGCTCGCGCACGATCATGATGTCGAGACCCGCGATCACGTCCTTCTTCAGAGACGAGAAATCGGCCAGCGCGTCGAAACACTGGGCCGGGCGCAGGTTCGCGAACAGGTCCATCTCCTTGCGCAGCCGCAACAGGCCACGCTCCGGCTTCACGCTGAAATCCAGATCGTCGTATTTCGGCCCGCCCACGGCACCCAGAAGAACCGCGTCGACCTCCTGCGCCTTTTCCATCGTCTCGTCGGCCAGCGGCGTGCCGTGCTTGTCATAAGCGGCACCGCCCACAAGGTCTTCGGACACGTCGAAGCTCAGGTCACGCTTCTCGCCGTACCAGTCGATGATGCGGCGCACTTCGGCCATGACTTCCGGGCCGATCCCGTCGCCGGGGAGGATGAGGAGGGAGCCAACGCTCATGTCTGTGTCCTTGGGCTGAATGACTGTTGGCGTGGGGGTATACCGCAGGTGCCGGGCGGTCAAGAAACCGCGGTGGCCAGACCTTCGGCCAGTGCATCCCACACCCGCGCGATCCGGGGCGTCCGGCGCATCGCTTCATGCGCGGTGAGCCACACGGGAAGGGCAGGCAGCTCCATGTCCGGCAGCAGCCGCTCCACCTCCGGCGCGTCGCGGGCGGTCGCGATTTGTGCGATCCCGATGCCGCAGCCCGCGCGGATGAGCTGCCAGTTTCCGGCCTGATCGTCCGTGCGGATGGCGAAGAAATCGCGGTCCACCGGCCACCCCATCTGGCGCATCCCGCGCAGCATGAGGTCCGAGCGATCGTATCCCACCCAGTCGTGGTCCAGCGCCTCTTCCACCGTTTCCGGCTGTCCACGCCGGTCGAGATAGCTTTTCGCGGCAAAGATCCCCAGCGGCAGGTCGGTGACATGCCGCGTGACCATGTCGAGCTGATCGGGCCGGTACATCCGCACCGCAATATCGGCCTCGCGAAACAAAAGGTTGTCGCTGCTGTCCGTGGCCACGAGGTCCACCACGATCCCCGGCTCCTCGGCCCGCAACCGTGCGAGGATCGGGGGCAGGACGAAATGCGCCACGATCACGCTCGCCGTGACGCGCACGGTGCCCGTGGGCCGCTCGTCCTGCCCGGCGGCGATAAGGGCGATCTGCCCCGCCGCCGCCTGCATCTCCTGCGCCGCAGGAAGAATGGCCTGTCCGGTCTGGGTGAGGCTCAGCCCCTTGGCGTGCCTCTGGAACAGTTCGACCCCCAGCGCTGCCTCCGCCTCGCGCACCTGCCGGCCGAGCGTCGGCTGGCTCGACCCCAGCGCGCGGGCCGCGGCGGAGAGAGAGCCGGTCTCGGCCACGGCGAGGAAGGCGCGGACCAGGGTCCAGTCGAGGGAGCTGAGATTATCCATTCATTCATGAATATCAGACCTCCGATATTTGGCAATTCCTGTTTCAATTTGAATGGATACCTTGGACCCATCAGAAACGGAGGAATCCATGACCAACACAGTTCTCATTCTTGGCGCGTCGGGAAAAATCGGCAGCCATTCCGCCCGTGCCTTCGCCGCCGCCGGCTGGCAGGTGCGCACGTTTAACCGCAAGACAGACGACATGACGCAGGCCGCGCAGGGCTGCGACGTGATCGTGAACGGGCTGAACCCGCCCAACTACCACGACTGGGCCACGCTCATCCCGCAGATCACCCGTGACGTGATCGCCGCTGCCCGCGCTTCGGGTGCCACCGTGATCGTCCCCGGCAATGTCTATGTCTTCGGTGACACGCCCGGCGCGTGGTCCGAGGATACGCCGCACCGCCCCTGCGCCCGCAAAGGTCAAATCCGGGCAGAAATGGAGAAGGCTTACGCCCTGTCGGGCGTCCCGACGATCATCCTGCGCGCTGGCAACTTCATCGACCCGGTCGCAGGCGACGACATCATGGCGCTCATGGTCCTGAACAAAGTGGCCAAGGGCCGCTTCACCTATGCCGGCTCCGGCGACAAGGTGCAGCCGTGGTGCTATCTCCCCGACTGGGCGCGCGCCGCCGTGGCGCTCGCCGAACGGCGCGGCTCGCTCGCGACATACGAAGACGTGCCGTTTCCGGGCCATGCTCTCACGCTCGACGATCTCAAGGCGCGGGTCGAGGCGATGACGGGGCGCACCTTGCGCGATGCGCGTTTCCCGTGGTTCGTGCTCCGCCTCGCCTCCCCGGTCTGGGAACTTGCCCGAGAGCTCAGAGAAATGCGCTATCTGTGGGAGACGTCTCATACCCTGTCGTCCGACCGGCTCGACACGCTCCTGCCAGACTTCCAGCCCACGCCGTTCGACACCGTGCTGCGTGAAATCCTCCCGGATGCCGAGATGGCCGGCGCGCCTGTTCCTCGGGCTGCCTAAGGCAACGCCACGTCGACCCAGACAAGGCGGTGGTGACTTGCAGTCGCCACCGTCTCTGCCATCGGTTCTCCCGGCGCAGGCCAGTAGACGCCAGAGCCAGTCACCGTCAGCGCGGCGTCCGGCAGGACGTAATCGACCCGGAGGTTGCCGGGCTCGGGGTCGTCGAAATCGCCGGTGTCCAGCGCCGGGTCGCCGCCCTGCGCCGGGTTCGCCCCCGCCACGCCACCGGCGCTGACCGGCTGAGGGTCCTGAAGACGCGGATCAGACAGGATCTGTCGCATCGCCCCATGCCGCCCGTCGCCGTCTACGGGGTCGATATTTGAGATACCCGTCAGAACGAACGGCCCCGCTGGTGGCTCCCACGGCAGGGCACCGTCGAGCAATTTGAGCCAGAACAGAGCCTCATCCGCCCCCCGGGCCCCGTTCAGGTCCTCGGGTCCGTCGAACACGGGCGCGGTCCCGTGCCAGGCGAGAAGGTGGAGCGTCATGCCCTCAACCTCGACAGGTACGTCCCAATGGGCGACCGAAGACAGGCGACGCTGGGCGGCGGCCTCTGCCGAGGGGAAGGGCGCGCCGTCAACCGCCGGGGCCTGTGCGCCCGGCAAGTCGCGCCAGAGAAAATCGGTGAACTCCCGCACCGCGCCGATGGGGTAGCGCGACAGGACCGCCATTCCGCCCTGTCCGGTGAATGTTCCGTATCCAGAGTTATCGCGCGCCTCGGCCACCCGTCCGTTGCCATCGAGGTCGAGACCGGACGGCACGCCGGTGTTTGGCTGCCCAGCGAAGCGATGGGGGTATTCCACCCCGGCCTCCGACAACGCCGCCGCCAGCGCATGGAGTGCGTGACCTTCAAGGTCCCAGTCGAACCCCATGAGGTGGATGACGTCCGGACGCACCTCGGAAATGACCTCCACGACCGCCCGGACCTGAGGATCGTCATCAAGGATATCTGCGAGCAATAGCCCCGGCCCGTCCCGAAACAGGTCGGTGTCGTATGCGGCGATGCGGATGGTCTCGCCGGTCAGCTGGCCGGCGGTCAGGCACAGGGCCGCGGCGAGCGCCCCCGCGCGTCTCACGCGGGTTGGAGCGCCTGTGACTCGGCGCGCGACGAATTGCGGGCGCGCTGTTCGGCGATCAGGGTCGCGACCCGCTGCATCGCGATCCCACGCATGAAAAGCGAAGCAGGCAGGAACGCCCAGGCCGCGATGGTCCAGATCATCGTCTGGTCATTGGTGATCGAGACCGAGCCGAAGACGCCGGAGGCGGCCTTTATGACAGCGGGGGTCAGGAAGGGCAGCAAAAAGCCCAGCGCCACGTTGAACCGGGCGTCACGTTCCAGTCGTTCGATCACGTCGCCGCCCGCCGTCGGGTCGAACATCGGGAGGTTCACCCAGACGTTGAAGCCGCCTTTGCGCTTGGGCCAGCCCGTGACGCGCAGCGAGATGATGAAGACGGCCAGCGACAGGAGCGAGATGAGATAGGCCATGCCGGCGGCCATGCGCAGGGTAATGATCTCCTGCGCCGTCGTGCCCTCGGGGAGCATCAGGACGATGAGCCGGACGGGCGAATAAGGGAAGTCGATGGCGTTCCCGATGAGCGTGCCGATGGCACCGACGAACTCGGTGAACACCGACGGGTCTGTGGTGCCGCGGGCGACCGCCGACAGAAACAGGACGGTCACGAAGAGCGACACGAAGCGAATACGGTTGAACGGCGGCGCTTCGCGGAATTCCACGAGGCCGGGATAGGTCGAGGCGTACTCGAAGGTGGTCAGCGCGAAAGCGAAGATGGCCGCGAGCGCGACGATCTGCACCGTTTCCGCGTGGATACCCGGAATCATCAGGGACGGCGTCAAAATCAGGATCACCGTCAGGCATGCGCGTACGAGCGCGCCGATTACGCGAGAAGTCACTGCTTTTTTCCTTCGTTCTGGCCAGGCGCGATGCGATGCCGCGACCCTTGTCCCAAACCGAAACCGCCATTTGTGGCAGCCTGCCTCATCATTGACATAATCTTGCCCACATTCGTATTTCGCCGCAAGTAACGGTCTGAACTAACGAAAAATTCACGGCGGTATTGTGGGGGGAGTGGTGCGATTTTGCACCTATCGCGTGGCTGAAATTGGACGGTCTTGTGTGACACCGCAGTGGGTTGTGGTTCACGAAAACACAATCACCAGATGTAGAACTGCTATTGTTCCGGCCAAGGGAAAAGACCGTTTCGCCGACGGAAACCACCGGCACAATCGCACGGAGCGCGCCGAGGGGAGGTGTCCGCCAGGACGTCGTCCCATCAGGAAATTGTGGGCTTTAAACCCTTGCACGGGCGGCATATTGGCGGGGGCATGGTTCAGTTTCTCGTTACAAATTTCCGCTGGCTCGCCACAGGGTTCCTCCTGACCTTCGCGTCGTCATTCGGGCAAACCTGGTTCATTTCGCTGTTCGCGGGCGAGATCCGCGAGGCGCACGGGCTGACCAATGGCGGATGGGGCGGGCTCTATACGATCGCCACACTCGCCTCGGCGGCGCTGTTGTTCAGCCGGGGGGCGCTGGTGGATACGATGCGACTGTCGCGGCTGACCGTGGCCATCTGCCTTCTGTTCGCGCTGGCTGCCGCCATCATGGCGCTCGCGCCGAGCGTATGGCTCCTTGGGATCGGGGTCTTTCTTCTCAGGTTCTGCGGGCAGGGGATGATGTCGCATATGGCCATCACGTCGATGGGCCGCTGGTTTCACGCGACGCGGGGGCGCGCGGTGGCCATCGCATCGCTTGGCCATCCGCTGGGCGAGGCGATCCTGCCCCTGTTCTTCGTCGGGCTGATCGGTGCGCTGGGCTGGCGCGAGACATGGGGCATCGCCGCCGGAGCGATCCTCATCGGGGTTCTGCCCCTCGCGCTCATCCTGCTCGCGCGGGACCGGCAGCCGCAGGGCGAGGCGGTGTCGGGCGACGCGAGCGCAGGGCTAGAGGGCCGGCACTGGCAGCGCCGCGACCTGGTGCGCCACTGGCTGTTTTTCGCAATCCTGCCGCTGTTTCTGACGCCGCCGTTCATCGGCACGGTGATCTTCTTTCAGCAGGTGAACGTGGCCGAGGTGAAGGGCTGGACGCTGGCCGAGATGGCACCCGGATACGTCGTCTGGGCGAGCGTGTCGGTGGCCTCGGGCCTGATCGCCGGGTGGGCCTGTGACAGGTTCGGGCCCGAGCGGCTCATGCCCGTCCTCCTCCTGCCGATGGGGGCGGGGCTGTTCCTGCTGGCGCCGGCGCAGGTGCCGCAGATGTGGTTCGCGGTGCTGGGGATCGTGGCGGTGACGCAAGGGGCGGTGAGTTCGTTCCTCGGGGCTTTTTTGCCAAGGGTTTACGGCACCCGGCACCTTGGCGCGGTGCGCTCGCTCCAGACGGTCATCATGGTGATCTCGACGGCAATCGGGCCGGGGATCACGGGGGTGATGATCGACGCGGGTGTGAGCTTTCCGGTGCAGGGTGTCGCGCTGGCGTTGTGGTGCATGGTGCTGAGTGCGGGGATGGTTCCGGTGGCGATCAGGCTGCGCCGCGAGTTGGCCTGACCTGCACGAAAAAGGGCGGCGCCGAAGCCCCGCCCCTTGTCGTCATTCCGATGGGCTTCAGACCCAGGGACGTTCCTGCGAGGCCTTGGCCTCGAACGCGTCGATGGAGGGCTTTTTTTCCATCGTGAGGCCGATGTCGTCGAGGCCGTTCAGCAGGCAGTGCTTGCGGAACGAGTCCACTTCGAACGAGAAGCTTTCGCCATCCGACGTGGTCACCGTCTGCTCTTCCAGATCGACGATCATGCGGGCGTTGGAGCCCTTTTCTGCGTCCTTCATCAGTACGTCCACCTGCTCCTGCGGGAGCACGATGGGCAGGATGCCGTTCTTGAAGCAGTTGTTGTAGAAGATGTCGGCGAAAGAGGTCGAGATGATCGCCTTGATGCCGAAGTCCGCAATCGCCCAGGGAGCGTGTTCGCGCGACGAGCCGCAGCCGAAGTTTTCGCCGGCGACGAGGATCTGCGTCTCGCGATACTGCGGCTGGTTCAGCACGAAATCGGGAATCTCGTTGCCCTCTCGGTCATAGCGCATCTCGTCGAAGAGATTCACGCCAAGCCCGGTGCGCTTGATCGTTTTCAGGAAGCCCTTGGGGATGATCATATCGGTGTCGATATTCACCAGCGGCATGGGGGCCGCGATCCCGGTCAGTTTCTCGAACTTGTCCATTTGGTCATACCATATGTTGATGTGTTAACAGGCGGGGCCGCGGCAAATCGGGGTGCACCGCGTGTGCACATGGTGTGCACACACTGTACATACGATCGTGCATACGCGGCCCGGCCCAAGTCAGTTGAACGTGCGCACGTCGGTCAGGTGACCGGTGACCGCCGCCGCCGCCGCCATCGCCGGAGACATGAGGTGCGTGCGGCCCTTGTAGCCCTGACGCCCCTCGAAGTTCCGGTTGGAGGTGGAGGCGCAGCGTTCACCCGGTGCGAGCTGATCGGGGTTCATGGCGAGGCACATCGAACAGCCTGCGAGGCGCCATTCGAAACCGGCGGCCTCGAAGATTTCCGCAAGCCCCTCTTCCTCGGCCTGAGCGCGCACGAGGCCGGAGCCCGGCACGATCATGGCGCGCACACCGTCGGCGACCTTCTTGCCGTCGACGATCTTGGCGACTTCGCGCAGATCCTCGATCCGGCCGTTGGTGCAGGAGCCGATGAACACCGTGTCGATCTTGATGTCCGACAGCGGCATCCCCGGCTTCAGGTCCATGTACTCCAGCGCGCGTTTGGCCGCGTCGACCTTGCCGCCCTTGAAGCTCTCGGGGGCAGGCACGACCGACGAGATCGGGAGGACGTCTTCGGGCGAGGTGCCCCATGTGACGACCGGCTCGATCTCTTCGCCCTTGAGGGTGATGACCAGATCCCAGTGGGCGTCTTCGTCGGACCTGAGCGTTTTCCACCAGTTCATCGCGGCTTCCCACTGAGCGCCTTTCGGGGCGTGGGGGCGGCCGTTGACGTATTCGAACGTCTTTTCGTCCGGCGCGATGAGACCGGCGCGCGCGCCGCCTTCGATCGCCATGTTGCAGACGGTCATGCGGCCTTCCATCGACAGGTCGCGGATCGCTTCGCCGCAGTATTCGATGACATATCCGGTGCCGCCGGCGGTGCCGGTGCGTCCGATCACGGCGAGGGTGATGTCCTTGGCGGTCACGCCCGGCTTGAGCTTGCCGGTGACTTCCACCTTCATGTTCTTGGACTTCTTCTGGATCAGCGTCTGGGTGGCGAGCACGTGCTCGACCTCGGACGTGCCGATGCCGTGGGCCAGCGCCCCGAACGCGCCGTGGGTGGCGGTGTGGCTGTCGCCGCAGACGACGGTCATGCCCGGCAGGGTCCAGCCCTGTTCGGGGCCGACGATGTGGACGATGCCCTGACGCACGTCGGACACGGGGTAATAGTGCAGCCCGAATTCCTTGGCGTTGGTGTCGAGCGCGTCGACCTGAATGCGGCTTTCCTCGTTCTCGATCACGCCGTTGATGCGGTCGAGCGTGGTAGGCACGTTGTGGTCCGGCACCGCGATGGTCTTGTCCGGCGCGTGGACCTTGCGGCCCGCGAGGCGCAGACCTTCGAAGGCCTGCGGCGAGGTCACTTCGTGGACGAGGTGACGGTCGATGTAGAGCAGGCAGGTGCCGTCGTCGGCTTCGTGCGCGACGTGGGCGTCCCAGATTTTATCGTAGAGTGTTTTCCCGGCCATGGGGTTTTCTCCTAGGGGAAATGTTCGAAATTCGGACGTGCGGAAGGTGTCGCCGGGCTTAGAGGCAGGCGAGGATCGTGAGCGTCGCGCCGTGGAACCGCCAAGGCAGGCGGGCGCGGTCGTCCATGTCGAAAATCCGTGTCATGCAGGCGCATTTATACCGTGCGGCCGAGTCTCGCAAGCGTGGGGTTTCGTGCTACGGTAAGGGGAAACTCACCAGGAGCGGCCGATGAAGCCTGAGGATGACCCGTTTTTCGGGGACGAGACGACCCGCGCGCTGCAAGCCGCGCGGGATGCGGACGTCGCCACGATGCGTGATATGCCCGGTGCGGTGGTCCATGCGCGGGTGCTGACGGCCGACGATCCGGAGGCCTTCGGCTGGGACCGGCTGCGCGAGGGGCTGGCGCGCGAAGGTGTCGTATCGGTGCGTGGGGTGACGGGCGAGGTGATCCTGACCGCCGAGCACGAGTTCGCGTCACTGTCGCCCAAGCCGCATTTCTGGGACCTGTTCCTTGGTGATGCGGACGACGTGCGGGCGGCTTGCGGGAAGATCGTGGCGCAGGGGCTGCCAGAGGGCGTGACGCGCCAGCCTTCGGACGAGATCGACGCGAAGGCGCTGCACGAGATGCAGGCGTTTCTGGTGGAGCACGGGATTTCGCCCTTCTCCAAGCGGGCGCTGGCGGGGGAGCTGTTTCCGGCGCGTGCGGTGATCCTGCGCAACGGGGACGGGAGCATTGCGGCCACCGCCTTTGCCGGGCTGACACATAACCATCATTCCTGGTTGTCGGGGGTCGCCTGGGTCGGGCTGGCGGCGGTCGATCCGGCGTTGCGCGGGCTGGGACTGGGCAAGACGGTGGATGCCATCGCCAACCTCGTCGCGGTGGACGAACTGGGCGCTTCGGGCACGACCGAGTTCGCGGCGGCGGACAATGCGCCGTCGCGGGCGATGCTTCGGGCCTGTGGCCTGCGGCATGTGCCTGAGCGGATGGTGGTCATGTTCTCGGCCTCGGCGCAGCGTCTGACGGCCTGACGCGCCCGGCCCGCCGGTGATCTGGTCGCGGCGTTTCCGCGTAATACTCGCACATCAGCACAGGAGACACCGATGGCGGGAACGCTGGCAAAAGTCGCGACGCTCGCGGCGGGGTTCGGGTTGAGCGGATCGCTCGCCACCGCCGAAGGGCGTTATCACGGATACGAAGCGCCGACCTACACGGTCGAGGCGCGCGTGGAGGGTGCGGAGGTGCGCCGGTATGCGCCCCATATCCTTGCCGAAGTCACCGTGCGGGGCGACGCGGACAGCGCGCGCAGCCGGGGGTTCTCGGTCCTTGCGGGCTATATCTTTGGCGGCAACCGCTCCAAGGCAAAGGTCGACATGACCGCGCCCGTGACCCAGACGCCGAAGGAAAAGATCGCCATGACCGTGCCGGTGACGCAGACCGGCGACGGGTCGCTCTGGACCGTCACCTTCATGATGCCCGCCGACTACACGCTGGCGACCCTGCCCGACCCCGACAGCGACGCAATCCGGTTTCGCGAGACCCGGCCCGAACGGCGCATCGCGCTTGCCTTTTCCGGGCGGCCGACGCAATCGCGGTTGACCGAAAAGGTAACGGAATTGGAGGAGATCGCCCGGCGCAACGGGGTCGCGGTCGATCCGACGCCGAGCTACGCGTTTTACGACGATCCCTTCACCCTGCCGATGAACCGGCGCAACGAGGTGTCTTTCCCGCTGCGCTGAGGCGTCAGCCGAACAGGGTCTTGTGCGCCTCGCGTAGTTCGCGTTTGAGGATCTTGCCCGCCGTGTTGCGCGGCAGTTCATCGGTGAACACCACGGCCTTGGGCAGCTTGAATCCGGCGAGGTTTTCGGCGGCGAAATCGTGCAATTCCGCCTCGGTCACCTCGGCTCCGTCGCGTAGAACGATGACCGCGGTCACCGCTTCGACCCACTTTTCGTGCGGCAGGGCGATGACCGCGACCTCGTGGACGGCGGGATGGGTGAACAGCACCTCCTCGACCTCGCGGGAGGCGACCATCGTGCCGCCTGTCTTGATGATGTCCTTGGTGCGGTCGACGATGGTGATATAGCCCGCTTCGTCCCTCACGCCCACGTCGCCGGAGTGGAACCAGCCGCCCGCGAAGGCCTCCGCCGTCGCCTCGGGCTTGTCCCAGTAGCCGGAGAGGAGCTGGGGCGAGCGGTGGACGATTTCGCCCTGTTCGCCGGGGGCGACGTCGCGCATGTCCTCGTCCACAAGCCGCGTCTCGACGTTGTAGATCGGACGCCCTGCCGAGGCCGGGCGGTCGGCGTGTTCCTCGGGGCGCAGCACGGTGGCGAGCGGGCCGATTTCGCTTTGCCCGTAACAATTGTAGGGCGCGGCACCGGGCAGACGTTCGCGCAGTTCCTGCAACACCGGGACCGGCATGATCGACGCGCCGTAATAGACATATTGCAGGCTGGTGAGGTCGCGCTCGTCGAAGGCGGGCGCGCGCAGGAGGCTGATCCAGACCGTCGGTGGGGCGAAGAAGGAGGTGATGGCGTGCCGCTCGATCAGGTCGAGGCAGAGGTCGGGCGCGGGGGCTTCGATCAGCCATGTGGTCGCGCCGACGAGGAACTGGGGCAGCGTGAAGACGTGCATCTGGGCGGAGTGGTAGAGCGGCAGACCGGCGAGCGCGCGGTCGGCCGAGGAGAACCCAAGCTCGACGATGCAGGAGGTGTATTCGGCCAGCAGGGCCCGGTGGCTCATCATCGCGCCCTTGGGGGCGGCGGTGGTGCCGGAGGTGTAGAGAAGCTGGACGAGGTCTTCGGGGCCGATGGCTTCGCCAAGGTCGGCGGGCACGGCGATGCTGCTGTCCTGTGCGAGCCGGAGCACGTCCGCATTCGCGCCGCCGTGGAGCGTGCCGGTCAGGGCTAGCGGCGGCATGGCCGACAGCACATCATCGGCAAGGTCGGCCAGGGCGGGATCGACGAAGAGCGCCTGTGCGCCTGAATTATCGAGGATATAGCGAAGCTCGCGCCCCACGAGCGCATAGTTGATGGGAACGTGTATGAACCCGCCCCGGCAACAGGCGAGGTAGAGGACGAGGTAGGCATCGGAGTTGCGTCCATAGGCCGCGACACGGTCGCCCGGCGACAGCCCGGCGGCGAGGAGGTGCGCGGCCACCCGGCCGGCAGCGTCGTAGAGGTCCGAAAAGCTCCATGTCCGGTCGGCGAAATGGAGCGCGGTCGCGTCACCGAACCGGCGCGTCGCCCGTGACAGGGCGTCCGCGATGGTGTCGCGTCCGGCGCGGGCAATCTGAGCTTGGCTGTCGGTCATGGTGATCCTCCCTTGACCACAGGGTTGATTGGCGCGCGGCGCAGGGCAACCGGAAAAGCGGGGGCCACGCCGGAAACGTAAGGTCACGGGACACGCGCGTGTCACTGGACGGGTGCCCCGGAATTTGCGAACCTCGACAAGAGGATAGGAGCGATATGGCCAGCCACGACACCGCGACCGGACCGGGAACCGCCGAGGCGCAATCCGGGGCGGATGCCACCACCGGAGCCGGAACCGTCGGGGCAGGCGCACCGACACCCGCGCCCGAAGATGTCGCGCTCGACCTGTTCTCGCAGGCCGCGACCTTCGCGCAGGGGCTGCTCCGGCCCTGGAATGCCTATCAGGTCGGGATCGCGCTCCTCATCGTGCTGTTGGCCTATCTGATCGCGCGGCTGGTCGCGCCACGCTACCACGGCTGGCTGCGCAGCCGCGAGAACTGGCCCAAGTGGCGGATGCGCTTTGGCGTGATGCTGCACCGGCGGATCAAGCTTATCACCTTCGTGGCGCTGGTCTGGCCGACCGTCTGGATTATGCGGGAGGTGACGTGGCCCTCACGCTCCTACCTGCTCGCGATCATCGCGCAACTCGCGCTCGCCTGGCTCATCATCGCGATCCTCGCGCGGTTCATCACCAACGCCTTTTTGCGGGGGCTTGTGCGCACTGCCGGGTGGATCTGGGTCACGATCTCGATCCTGAACCTCGAGGAAGAGACGGTCGCGCTGCTTGACGGCATGGCGATTCATGCAGGCGAGATGCGGCTGTCGGTCTGGATGGTCATTCAGGCCATCGCGATATTGGGCGCGCTTTTGTTTGCAGCGCGCTTCATCTCGATCAATTCGTCGGCGCGGATCAAGAAAAGCTCGGACATCAGCCCGTCGATGCAGGTGCTGGTCATCAAGTTCCTGCAAATGCTGCTCTATGCCGCCGCGATCTTCATCGGGCTCAGGGTGGTGGGCGTGGACCTCACCGGCCTCGCGGTGCTGTCGGGTGCCATCGGCGTGGGTCTTGGTTTCGGCTTGCAGAAGGTGGTGTCGAACCTCGTCTCAGGGGTCATTATCCTGCTCGACAAGTCGATCAAGCCGGGGGACGTCATCAGCCTGGGCGATACCTTCGGCTGGATCGAGCAACTGGGGGCGCGTTACGTCAGCGTCGTGACGCGGGACGGCAAGGAATACCTGATCCCGAACGAGGATCTCATCACCGGGCAGGTGGTGAACTGGTCCCATACCAACGCCTTCGTGCGGCTCGATATCTTCTTCGGCACCGCCTATGGCGACGATCCTCACAAGGTGCGCAAGGTGGCGATCGACGCGGCGCAGAGCGTGAACCGGGTGCTGAGTTTCCGCCCGCCCGTCTGCCATATCGTGGGGTTCGGCGATTCCTCGGTCGACTACATCCTGCGGTTCTGGATCGACGACCCGACCGGGGGGCTGACGAACATCCGGGGCAACGTCTATCTCGCGCTTTGGGATGCGTTTCAGGCGAACGGCATCTCCATCCCCTTCCCGCAGCGGGAGGTGCGCCATCTCAACGATCCGCGAAAAGTGGCCGAAGCAGGGGAAAGCGATAATTGAAAATCGGGAAAAGAATGATACTTTCAACGTATCCCAGCGCCGGGGACCCATGCGGCGTGCAACGAAGGAGGACAATGTCCTGTCTTATCATCCAGAAGCGGTCGAAGTGCCGACCGCGGGATTGGGCGGAATGACCAGACCGCCTGTTACCCCGTCGAGTGAGACGATCCTCGACACCGTTCTCTCATCGCTCGAAGACGACAAGGCCGAAGAGATCGTGACCATCGATCTGCGCGGCAAGTCGGCTATGGCGGACGCCATGGTCATCTGCTCGGGCCGTTCGACCCGGCAGGTCGCGGCGATTTCCGAGAAGCTGACGGACCGTCTCAAGCAGGAGATGGGCTTGATCTGCAAGGTCGAGGGCAAGGATCAGGGCGACTGGGTTCTGATCGACACGGGCGACGTGATCGTTCACGTCTTCCGGCCGGAAGTTCGCGACTTCTATCAGCTTGAGAAGATGTGGATGACCCCCGAGGCTGCGGCCCCCGCCAAGGCCTGATGCGGGTTCATATCGTCGCTGTGGGGCGGCTGCGTGCCGGCCCCGAGCGCGACCTGATCGACACCTATGTCACCCGGTTCGACCGTACCGGGCGCGCGCTGGGCCTTGGCCCGCTCACCATCCACGAAGTCGAGGACAAGAAGGGTGGCGGCATGATTGCCGAGGCCGCCCTTTTGTCGCGCGCCGTGCCGGATGGGGCGGTGCGCGTGGCGCTGGACGAGCGGGGGCGGGTGCAGACCTCGCCCGAGTTCGGGGACAGCCTCGCCGGATGGCGCGATCAGGGCCGCGGCGATGTCGCGTTCCTCATCGGCGGGGCCGACGGGCTCGACCCCGACCTACGGGTGAGCTGCGATGCTACGCTGTCGTTCGGCAAGATGGTCTGGCCCCACATGCTGGCCCGCGCGATGCTGAGCGAACAGCTCTACCGCGCGGCAACGATTCTGGCGGGCGGGCCCTATCACCGGGTCTAGCGGTCGCGCGGGGTCCAGTCTTCGGGTCTGCGCCCGCGTGCCCGTCGCCTGAGCAGCAGGCCCAGCGCCACGCCCACCCCGATGGCCACGGTGAGATCCACCAGTACGGTCAGCGCCATGGTGAGCACGATCAGCACGCGGTCGGGACCGGGCGCGCGCAGGTAGCTGTGCCATTTGTCCGGTTCCGCCATGTTCCATGCGGTGATGATGAGGAGCGCGGCCATCGCGGGCAGCGCCATGTGACCGGCGAGCGGTGCGGCGAACAGCATGAGGGCGAGGATCGTCGCGGCG
>CXWF01028254.1_pt1 | contig 14565 bp, 14 predicted proteins | sample 468421 | NCBI WGS metagenome assembly CXWF01 (sample SAMEA2620812, study PRJEB7988) | marine metagenome | biome: marine biome (ENVO:00000447); feature: surface water layer (ENVO:00002042); material: "saline water (ENVO:00002010), including plankton (ENVO:xxxxxxxx)" | depth 5 m
GCGCGCTGACCAACAAGAGCGGCCGCTACGAGCCGCTTTCGCGCGAACTCGCCGATGATGGCTGGGACAATCTCGAAGACGTGCCTGCGCTGAAGACGCAGGTCACGGAAGAAATTCCGCGCCACATCATCACGCGCAATGCCTCGCCGGACATTCCCTTCGACCGCTCGATCAATGCCTATCGCGGCTGCGAGCATGGCTGCGTCTACTGCTTCGCGCGGCCGACACATGCCTATATGGGGCTCTCGGCGGGTCTCGATTTCGAGAGCAAGCTCTTTGCCAAGCCCAATGCGGCGCAACTCCTCGAAAAGGAACTTGCAAAGCCCGGCTATGAAGTCGCGCCCATCGCCATGGGCACGAATACGGACCCCTATCAGCCGATCGAGCAGCGTTACCGGATCACGCGGAGCCTTCTCGAAGTGCTCTCCACCTATAATCATCCGGTGACGATCCTGACGAAGTCCGCGCGGATCGTGCGCGACATCGACATTCTCTCCTCGCTTGCGCAGCGCAATCTCGTGCGCGTCGCGCTTTCGGTCACGACGCTCGATGCAAAGCTCGCCCGCGCGCTCGAGCCACGCGCCTCCACGCCCGCGCGCCGTATCGAGGCAATAAAGCTCCTGTCCGATGCCGGCATTCCCGTCGGCGCGATGATCGCGCCCGTCATCCCGGCCTTGAACGATATGGAGATCGAGAAGCTCCTTACCGGCGTCGCCTATGCAGGCGCGCGAGACGCCAACTTCGTCATCCTCCGTCTGCCGCTCGAAATCCGCGATATTTTCGTCGAATGGCTGCACGAGCATGCGCCGGACAAGGCAAACCACGTCATGTCGCTTATCCGCCAGATGCGCGGCGGCAAGGATTACGATGCGAAATGGGGCGAGCGGCAGGCCGGCACGGGCCCCTATGCCTGGCAGATCGCACGCCGCTTCGAAATCGCCACGAAGAAACTCGGGCTCGGCTACCGCTCGCGCGAGGGCGACGCCCTCGACTGCTCGCAATTCCTTGTGCCCGGCCGCGGCAAGCAGCTCGCGCTTCTCTGAAAAACAGTCCCCCTCCCGGCCTGCCGGGAAACCATGTGCGGAAATCATGTGTGGAACGGCAAACAGATGCGCTACTTCGTTTACATCCTGACAGACCAGAGAGACGGCCCCCTCCATATCGGCGTGACGAATGATATTGCGCGCCGTGCCTGGGAGCGCCGCGAAGAGGCAGGTGCGCGCTTCACCGAGCGATATGGTGTGCGCCGCCTCGTCTATGCCGAAACCCATGACAACGCGGAACGGGCGCTCCGGCGCGAAAGGGCGCTGAAAGCGTGGAAGGACGACTGGAAGATCGAATTGATCGAAGGCGCCAATCCCGAATGGGACGACCTGACGGAGACACTGAGCCGCTAACGGGAATGTGCGAGTGAGATGAACTATTACGTCTACATTCTCGCCAGCCGCAAACACGGAACACTTTATGTCGGCGTGACGAACGACATTGCGCGTCGTGTCGATGAACACCGTCTTGGCAGTGCGTCATCCTTCACACGCAAATATGCGCCTCATCGAACGCAGCAATCCCGAGTGGGACGACCTGCATGCTTCGCTCAATCATTGACCAAATAAAAAGTGTCATCCCGGCGAAGGCCGGGACCCACTCGCAAATCCGCGTGTAGAAGCGGGTGATATGGACGATGCCGGTGCCGGAGACTTGGCCTCCATTGCCGCAAGGTGCTGCCTTCCATCTCTTCATCTATGTGCGGCACGGCCAATGGGTCCCGGCCTTCGCCGGGATGACATGTTTTTCTGAGATGCGCCCTCCCCAGCGACACACCCCTTCCCATCCCACCGGACTCGCGGCACACTCGCGCTCATGCTGCCCACCTCAAAGCCGCCCGCCTCCAGAAAGAAGCTCCGGAAGCCGCGAGCAAAGCCCGCCGTCACAATGCCGGATTATGCCATCGAGATGGAAGAAGGGGCGCCCGCGCGCCTCGTCTGCGGCGTCGATGAGGCAGGCCGCGGCCCGCTCGCGGGGCCGGTCGTTGCCGCCGCCGTCATCATCGACATATCGAACTGCCCGGACGGTCTCAACGACTCCAAGAAGCTCGACGCTCCCCGCCGCGAGGCGCTCCTCGCGCAACTTGAAGCTCACGCCGAGATCGGCATCGGCATCGCCAGCGTCGAGGAAATCGACGAGATCAACATCTTGCACGCGACCATGCTCGCCATGAGACGCGCCGTCGGCTCTCTCCCCCGCGCGCCGCATGTCGCGCTCATCGACGGCAATCGCTGTCCGCCGGACCTCGCCTGCGCGTCTCGTGCGGTGGTCGGGGGCGATACGCGTGCCCTTTCCATTGCCGCCGCCTCCATCGTGGCCAAGGTCACGCGCGACCGGCTGATGCATGAACTCGCCGAAGCGCATCCCGGTTACGGCTTCGAACGCCACATGGGATATGGCACACCGCAGCATCTCGATGCACTTTCGCGCCTCGGCGCGACGCCGGCGCACCGCCGCAGCTTCGCGCCGATACGCAAGATATTGAGTCCCGGCCTCGAGGGGGGACTCGATATTGTGTCCAGCGAATCCGTTAACCTCTTGATTCAAAAGAATTATTGACCGCGAATCCCCTCTGACTCATGATCCCCGCCTTGTCATTTTCGAGGGGTAGATCGAGTGGGGCGCGTCAGCGGCAAGCCGGGCACTAAAAAAGAGAATCCGGCCGAAATCATCATTCAGGGCGACAGCATCGAGGCAATGAACGCATTGCCCGAGAAGTCCGTGGACCTCATCTTCGCGGACCCGCCCTACAATCTTCAACTCGGCGGCGATCTCACGCGGCCCGACCAGTCCAGGGTCGATGCGGTGAACGACGAGTGGGACAAGTTCGCGAGCTTTCAGGCCTATGACGAGTTCACGCGCAACTGGATGACGGCGGCGCGCCGCATCCTGAAAGATACCGGCGCGATCTGGGTCATCGGCTCCTATCACAACATCTTCCGCGTCGGTGCGACGTTGCAGGATCTCGGCTACTGGATCATGAACGATGTGGTCTGGCGCAAGTCGAACCCGATGCCGAATTTTCGCGGCACGCGCTTCACCAATGCGCATGAAACGCTCATCTGGGCCGTGCGCGATGCGGACCAGAAGAAATATACCTTCAACTATGACGCCATGAAGGCGCTTAATGACGACCTGCAGATGCGCTCCGACTGGACGCTGCCGATCTGCACCGGTGGCGAGCGGCTGAAAGATGACGAAGGCGGCAAAGCGCATCCGACGCAGAAGCCGGAATCCCTTCTCCACCGCGTTCTTCTCGCGACGACCAATCCGGGCGACACGGTTCTCGATCCCTTCTTCGGCACCGGCACGACGGGCGCCGTCGCCAAGAAGCTCGGCCGCAAGTTCATCGGCATCGAGCGCGAGCAGCGTTACATCAAGGTCGCGCGCGAGCGCATCCGCCAGATCAAGCCGGGCGCGGCGGAAGACCTGAAAGTCACGACCTCGAAAAAGGCCGAGCCCCGTGTGCCCTTCGGCACCATTGTCGAGCGCGGCCTGCTGGAGCCCGGCGTCACGCTTTACGATCCGCAGCGCCGCCACGCCGCGCGCGTTCGCGCCGACGGTTCGCTCGTCTGCCGCGATGCGACCGGCTCGATCCACAAGATCGGCGCGCATGTGCAGGGCCTCGAAGCCTGCAATGGCTGGACCTTCTGGCACTTCAAGACGGATGGAAAACTCAAGCCCATCGACATCCTGCGCCAGAAAGTCCGTGCGGAAATGGGGACGTCCTAGGTTCCCCCCGTCATCATTGCTGGGAGCGCGAAAGCGCGAAGCCAAACAAGAATGTCATCCTGGCGAAAGCCGGGGTGACAACTTTATCTTTATTCCTTACACAGAATAATTTTACCGCTTCGCGAATAGCTGCCCCGCATCCGGCATCGCATGTGCCGCGACCTTCCGCATCACGGTCGGCAGTGCCTCGCCTGCGATTTCATCGAGCGGCACCCATGCGCCTTCACCGGGGACAAGTTTTTTGCGCGTCGTCGCGGTGTAGACTTCGAGTTCCAGGTGAAAATGCGTGAAGGTGTGTTCCACCAGACCGGGGACAAGTTTCCAGTCGGCATCGAGCGGTGCATGATCGAGCGGCGCGTGATCGAGCGGCGTATGGCCGGGCATATCATCCGTACCCGTCTTATCCCCACCCCCTTTATCCCCGTCCTTGGCCGATTGTAACGGTTCGGTGACGTTTCGATGACGGTCGACCGTCTTTATCCCCGCCCCCGGGGACAAGTCGCGCTTGTCCCAGGGCGTGCCCGGCACTTCCATCATGCCGCCGAGGAGCCCCTTTTCCGGCCGCCGGCGGAGCCAGACTTCCTCGCCCCTTGTCAGCCAGAAGCAGGCGCCGCGTCTCACGGGTCTTGGCTTCTTCGGTGCCCTCGCCGGCAATACGGATTGCGTGCCCGCTTCCCTCGCATCGCATAAGTCATTGATCGGACAGCGATTACAGCTCGGGTTCTTCGGTGTGCAGACCGTCGCGCCGAGATCCATCATAGCTTGAGCAAAGTCGCCTGCCCGCTTTTCGGGCGTCAGCGTCGCCGCCTTTTCGCGAATTTCGGGTTTCACGGCAGGCAGCGGTGTGCGCAAGTCGAAGAGCCGCGCCACCACGCGCTCCACATTGCCGTCGACCACCGTCGCGGAGCGCCCGAAGGCAATCGCGGAGATCGCCGCCGCCGTATAGGGACCGATGCCCGGCAGCTTGCCAAGCTCCTCTATTCTCTCAGGAAATTTCCCTCCGTATTCGGATGAAACTACCTTCGCACAGGCCAGAAGATTGCGCGCGCGGCTGTAATAGCCAAGCCCCGCCCACTCCTTCATCACCTCTTCCTGGGGGGCCGCCGCCAGCGCCTCCACTGTCGGCCAGCGCGTCAGGAACCGCATGAAATAAGGGCCGACCGTTGCCACCGTCGTCTGCTGGAGCATGATTTCGGAAAGCCAGACGGCATAAGGGTCCGGTGTTTCGCCCTTTCGCGCGCGCCAGGGCAGCACGCGGGCATGTTTGTCATACCAGGCGAGCAGCGGCTTCACAGCCGCTTTGGCCTTGTTTTTATTGGGGTTTTTCCTGGGTTTTTTCTTGGGCTTTTCGGATCGTGCGGACATCTTCTAGTCTTCGCTTGGAAGCGGCCTCTTCGTCAATTCGCGTGGCGGCCAATTTCGAGTCAGAATGCGCGCCATGAACGGGATCACCGGGAATAAAGTGGCCACGCGCCGTTACAGCCAGCCGCCCATCGGCGCGAAGGTGCTTGCCGTTGCGCGCTCCGTCTTCGTGAAGCGCGGTTTCCAGGAGGCCCATGTCCTTGCCCATTGGCCCGAGATCGTGGGCGATGGTCTTGCAGAGTTCTCCGCGCCGGAAAAGCTTGTCTTTCCAAGGGGTTCGGGCGATGACGGCGGCAAGGCGCGCCGCAGCGGCGCCACCCTCACCATCCGTGTCGACGGGCCTATCGCGGTCGAAATCAGGCATCTCGAACCGCAGATCATCGAGCGCATCAACTCCTATTACGGCTATGGCGCGGTCGCGCGGCTGAAACTCGTGCAGGGTCCGCTGCCGCAGAAACCCCGGCCGAGGTTTCGCCGGATTCGTGCGCTGCGCCCCGAGGAAAGGGCGCGCCTCAAGCAAGACCTTGAAAAAATTGAAGAACCGTCGCTGCGGGAAGCTCTCGAAAGGCTTGGCGAGCGGGTCATCGGGGCGGAACGGCGGCGTTAAGCCCCGCGAGTCCCGATTCTCGGCTCAAGGCAACAGAAAGGTTTGGTTGAGAGGCCCCCGCGCCACCGCCATAATGCCTCAACATCTGGTAGGAAGCAGCTCTCGTGAATCAAAATAAAGCAATCATGGCCGGTGCGGCCGCTATCGTCGTTCTCGTGCTCGGATATCTCGGATATCTGTTTCTGGGTGCTAATGGCAGCACCTCGGAGCCTCTCGCAGGTACGCCGGATACGGCTTTCGAGAAGGAACTTCTGGTTCCCGGCCCCCTTGGCGACATGGCGCAGGGCGATCCGATGGCGCCCGTGACGGTGATCGAATATGCCTCGCTCACCTGCAATCATTGCGCGGACTTCAACAATAATGTGAAGCCGAAGCTCACAGAGCAGTACATAGAGACAGGCAAGGTCTACTACATCTTGCGTGACTTCCCCTTCGACCCGATCGCGACGGCGGCCTTCATGCTGTCGCACTGCGCGGGTGAAGAGCGCTATTACGGCTTCATCGACGTACTCTTCAAGCAGCAGACGCAATGGGCCTTCACGCAGACGCCGATGGAAGACCTCAAGGCCATTGCGCGGCAGGGCGGCTTCTCCGAAGAGCGTTTCGACCAGTGCATGAAGGACGAGCGGATCTTCGACCACGTCAAGGACGTGGCCACGCGCGGCGCGAAGACCTTCGGGGTGCGCTCCACGCCGACCTTCTTCATCAATGGCGAGAAAGTGGAAGGGGCATTGCCTTGGGCGGAGTTCGAACCGTTGATCGAGAAGGCCATTGAGGGCAAGGCGATCACCCCCGAGGCCGCAGGCAGCGACGCCACGCCCGAACAGGAATAACCGCAAGCGCTTGATTCAAAAGGATAAAGCGCCACAGCAAGATCGAGACAGACAGTGAAGTTCAATCGCCTCCGGCTTTCAGGTTTCAAATCCTTCGTCGACTCGACCGATCTCATCATCGAGCCGGGGCTGACGGGCGTCGTCGGTCCCAATGGCTGCGGCAAGTCGAACCTGCTCGAAGCCATGCGCTGGGTCATGGGCGAGAACTCGTTCAAGAACATGCGCGGCTCGGGCATGGAAGACGTGATTTTCGCAGGCACGGCGGGCCGTCCCGCCCGCAATCATGCGGAAGTTGTCCTCTATATCGACAATGGCGACCGCTCTGCGCCCGCCGCCTATAATGACTGCGAGGTGATCGAGGTTTCGCGCAAGATCGAGCGCGAGCAGGGCTCGACCTATCGCATCAATGGCCGCGAAGTTCGTGCCCGCGACGTGCAGCTCCTGTTCGCCGATGCCTCGACCGGCGCGCACTCTCCCGCTCTCGTGCGGCAGGGCCAGATCGCGCAGCTCATTTCTTCCAAGCCGATCAACCGGCGCCGCATTCTGGAAGAGGCGGCGGGGATTACCGGCCTTTATACGCGCCGTCACGAAGCCGAACTCCGGCTGAAAGCTGCGGAAACGAACCTCACCCGCCTCGACGATGTGGTGGCGCAGGTCGAATCCCAGCTCGCCAGCCTCAAGCGTCAGGCGCGTCAGGCCGTGCGCTATCGCAATCTTTCCGGCCAGATCCGCGAGACGGAGGCAATCCTCCTCCATCTGCGCTGGACGCAAGCCGTGACCTCCCTCAAGCAGTCGGAAGAAAAGCTCGCCGAGACGGATGTCCGCGTCACCGAACTGACCCGCGAAGCTGCCGCCGCGACGACGCTTGAAGCCGAAGCCGCCGACCGCCTGCCGCCGCTGCGCGAAAAGGAAGCCGAAGCCGCAGCGCGCCTCCATCGCCTCACCGTCGAGCGCGAAAACCTTGATGCCGAGGAAGCGCGCGCCAGAGAACAGGCTGCTCGTCTCACCGCCCGTCTCGAGCAGATCGAGCAGGATCTCGGCCGCGAACGGCACCTGATCGAGGATACGCAGGGCGCAATGTCGCGGCTCGATGCAGAATCGCAGGAACTCAAGGGGGCCGAGGAAGGTCAGGCGGAGGCTCAGGCCGCCGCGCAGGCCCGCGTCGAGGAAAACCGCGTCTCGCTCGATGCGACCGAGCAGGAGCTCGACCAGCTCAATCAGGAAATCGCAGCCCTCAGCGCCGAGCGCACGAGCCTTGTGCGTACCATCGAGGCGGGCCGGCAGCGCATAGAGAAGCTGGAGCGTCAGCTCGCCGAAATCGCGCGCGAACGCGAGACCTTGTCGGACGCCGAAGAAAAAAAGGCGCAGATTGCCTTGCAGTCCGCCGAACTCGACGAAGCGGCCAAACGGGTGAGCGATGCGGAACGCGCCGCGCTTGAAGCGGAAGAAGCCCGGCGCGGCGCCCAGGAGCGCGAAAAAGCCGCCCGCGAGCCGATGCAGCAAGCCGAACGCGCGGCGGGCGACCTCGCCGCCGAGGCGAAGACGCTTGCCGACATGCTTTCCGTCGGTGAAAGCGACCTCTGGCCGCCCGTGATCGACGCCATCGCTGTTGAACATGGCTATGAAACGGCGCTTGGCGCCGCGCTTGGCGACGATCTTGGCGTACCGGAAGATGCGGCGGCGCCGATCCATTGGGGCGCCCTGCCCCCCTTCGACACACCGCCCGCCCTGCCGGAAGGTGCGACCCCGCTTTCCTATTTCGTGAAAGGCCCGAACTCTCTCGCGCGCCGCCTGTCGCAGATCGGCATTGTGGTTTCGATCGAAGATGGCGAGCGTCTGCATGCCCTGCTCGCGCCGGGCCAGCGGCTGGTCACCAAGGAAGGTGCCCTCTGGCGCTGGGATGGCTACACCGCCGCCGCCGATGCACCGACCGCTTCCGCCCGCCGTCTCGAACAGCGCAATCGCCTTGCCGACCTCGAAGGCGAGCTTGCCGAGGCGCGCCGCAAGGCAATGGAAGCCCGCAACGCTTTCGATGCCGCTCATGTCGCCGCCGAACAGGCGATGCAGGAAGAACAGGCCCGCCGCGCCGCACTTCGCGAGGCACAGGGGGAGAATAACCGCATTCGCGATGCCCTCGCCTCGACTGAGCGGGCTGCATCCGCGCAGCTTTCGCGGCTTGCGGCGCTGGCGGAATCCGATGAACGTCTGTCGGGCGACAAGGGCGAAGCGGTCCGGGCGCTTGAGGAAGCGGAAGTCGCGCTGCAGAGCCTGAAGCCCGATGAAGAGCCGCGCGCCCGCGCTGCGGAGCTTCGCGACAAGGTGGCAGCGCTCCGCCTCGAACTATCGGAAGCGCGCGCAGAACATGAAGGGCTCCGCCGCGAGGCCGAACAGCGCGCGCGACGCCTTGCCGCCATCGCGCAGGAGCGCGATGCCTGGCAGCTTCGTGCCACGAATGCCGAGCATCAGATCGGCACGCTGGAGACACGCAAGGCCGAGGCAGAAACCGAGCTCAAGGCGCTTGAGGGTGTGCCTGCCGAAATCGAGCAAAAGCGCAATGCCCTCCTCACCTATATTTCGGAGGCCGAAACGGCCCGTTCGCAGGCTGCGGATGAGCTGGCCGAGGCCGAAAAGATTCTCACCGAATCGGCCAAGCATTCCAAGGATGTGCAGCATCAGCTTTCAGCTGCCCGCGAAGAACGCGCCCGTATCGACGGGCTCGTGGACGGGGGACGTCAGCGCCGCGCCGAAGCGGAAGAACGCATCCGCGAAGTGCTTGAATGCGAACCGGAAGCGGCAATCACTCAGGCCAACCTCGAAGAAGGCGCCGAGCTTCCCGAACACGACCAGATCGACGCGAAGCTCGAACGGCTGAAGCGCGAGCGCGAAAGCCTCGGGGGGGTGAACCTTCGCGCCGAGGAAGAATCGCGTGAACTCACCGAGCAGCTCGAAACCATGACAGGCGAACGCGAAGACCTCGTCAGCGCCATCGCCAAGCTTCGCCAAGGCATCGGCAGCCTCAACCGCGAAGGCCGCGAGCGCATGCTCGAAGCCTTCGAGAAGGTGAACGAGAATTTCTCGCGCCTCTTCACCCATCTCTTTGGCGGCGGAGAAGCCCATCTCAAGCTCACCGAATCGGACGATCCGCTGGAGGCGGGCCTCGAAATCATGGCGCGGCCGCCGGGCAAGCGTCTGCAGGTTATGTCGCTGCTTTCGGGCGGCGAACAGGCGCTTACCGCCATGTCGCTCATTTTCGCGGTCTTCCTCACCAATCCCTCACCCATCTGCGTGCTGGACGAAGTGGACGCGCCGCTCGACGACGCCAATGTCGAGCGTTTCTGCGATCTGATGGAAGAAATGACGAGGACCACGGACACCCGCTTCCTCATCATCACTCACCATGCGCTCACCATGGCCCGCATGAACCGCCTTTATGGCGTGACCATGCAGGAGCGCGGCGTATCGACCCTTGTCTCGGTCGATCTCGATGTCGCCGAGACGCTTCGCGAGGCTTCCTGACAAGGCCGTCAAGTGCGGTGACGTAAGGGAAAGGCCCCCTCCTACGGGGGCCTTTTTCATGTCTTCCAGAGACTCGCGGGGGCATCTCCGTCCGCTCCCGGCGAGGCTGAATGCCGCAGCCGCGAAATCGGCTAAAAAATAGCGTCAATTCAATGACTTACACTCCCTCTAGCGGTCCTTGACAGGTTATTACCCTGACAGTAGGGTGCGCGCGGCTTCGGTCCGGGGCGGGGCTCTGAAAGAGCATTTCTGACGGCGGAGCTTCGCTTTGAAACGGAATGAGGAAGCTGGTACTCCCCCGGATGGCGACAAGGTCGCCCAGAAGAGAGAACTCGATCTTCTGGACCGGCGTATAGCGACCGCGCGCGACGCTCATCGCAGCACGGAAGCGAAGGGAACGAGGCCGGCACCGACGGGCAAACCCTCCGATATGGGGGTTGCCATGAGGCTCTCCTCCGAGCTCGTTGCAGGCGTTCTGATGGGGGCTGGCATCGGCTGGTTCTTCGACTGGTTATTCGGCACCCTGCCGATATTCCTGGTGATTTTCACCGGGCTCGGGACGGTGGCAGGCGTAAAGAATGTGCTTCGCGCGACGCAGGCGATGAATGCGACCGCGGCGGAGAAGAAAAAAGATCCATCCGGGCATTGAGCCCGGCGACGTAACGGCCGGCCTCTCTGTCCGGCACTAAATCTGAGGTTGAGGCATACCAGTGGCAACAGGCGCCGAACAATCCGGAGGCGGTTTTCCCGTCGATCCCCTGCACCAGTTTGTTGTGCAGCCCCTCATTCCCCTCAACATTGGTGGCCTTGACGCCTCCTTCACCAATGCGAGCTTCTGGATGGTGGTCACGGTTGTTGCCGTCGCCGCCTTCACGATGCTCGGCATGGGCAAGGGCTCGATGGTGCCGGGCCGCATGCAATCAGTGGTGGAAAGCTTCTACACCTTCATCGCCAACATGGTCCGCGACAATGCCGGCCAGGATGCGATGCGCTTCTTCCCGTTCATCTTCTCGCTGTTCGCCTTCATCTTCTTTGCGAACATGATCGGGATGTTCCCCTACGCCTTCACCGTGACGAGCCACATCGTCGTCACCTTCGTGCTGGCGGGCACCGTCTTTGTCGGCGTGACGCTGACAGGCTTCATTCTCCACGGCGCGAAGTTCCTGAAGGTTTTCGTTCCGAGCGGCGTACCGGTGGCGCTTCTTCCCCTCGTGGTCGCGATCGAGATCATTTCGTATTTCTCGCGCCCGATCAGCCATTCCGTCCGTCTTTTCGCCAACATGCTGGCCGGACACATCATGCTCAAGGTGTTTGCCGGTTTCGTCCTCACCTTCATGACGATGGGTGTGGTCGGCTGGGCGGGCATGATCCTGCCGCTCTTCATGATCGTCTGCCTCACGGCGCTCGAATTTCTCGTCGCTGCGTTGCAGGCCTACGTCTTCACGATCCTGACCTGCATGTATCTTCACGACGCCCTCCACCCGGGTCACTGACCCGGTCGGCGGACGCCAAGTCCCTAAACAGAAATGGTGGCGGCTCCGGTGGCCGTTCCCACTCTCCAAAACGACCCCAAAAGGAGCATCTAACTATGGAAGCAGAAGCAGCGAAGTTCATCGGCGCCGGTATTGCGTGCCTTGGCATGGGCGGCGCCGCCATTGGCGTGGGCCAGATTTTCGCGAACTACCTGGCGGGCGCGCTGCGCAATCCGTCGGCGGCCGATGGCCAGTTCGCCCGTCTGATTTTCGGCTTCGCCGTGACGGAAGCGCTGGGCATTTTCTCGCTGCTCGTCGCGCTCATCCTGCTCTTCGTCTGATCCTTTCACGGATCGGCCAGCCGGTTGCCTTGCGGGGCAGCCGGCGGCAGCCGACTTTGCCTGACCGGAGACCTACATGATCGCCGAAGCCATGGCTCAGGAACCTGGTAGTGAACTCATCGCCGAGACCCATGTCCCGGACGCTGAGCATGCGGGAGGCTTTCCGCCTTTCGACGCTACGACGTTCGAGTCCCAGATCGTCTGGCTGGTACTGAGCTTTCTCGCTCTGTACTTCCTGATGTCGCGCGTGGCCCTGCCGCGCATCGCCACGGTGCTCGAAGAGCGCCGCGACCGCATCGCAGACGATCTCGACCAGGCCGCGCAATTCAAGCGGCAGACCGATGAAGCGATCGAGGCCTATGAAAAGGCGCTGGCGGAAGCCCGTGCCAAGGCCCACGAAATCGCGCAGGAAACGCGTGACCGCCTGCATGAGGAAACCGAAAGGCAGCGCCAGGCCATCGAGGCCCGGCTCGCCGAGAAGATTTCGGAAGCCGAAAAGCAGATCGCAGCCACCAAGGACGCCGCTCTCTCCAATGTGCGCAGCGTTGCCGTGGATGTGGCGGACACCATTGTCACGCAGCTCCTCGGCGAGGCGGACCCCGCCGCCGCCGAACGGGCAGTCGACACCGAACTCAAGTAACGCGAAGGACGAGCCCATATGCTCGCTACAGCCGAATTCTGGATCCTTGCCTGCCTTGTCGCGTTCTTCGCGATCCTTGGCTATTTCAAGGTTCACCGCACACTGGCCAGCTCGCTCGACAAGCGTGCTGCCGACATCGCGGCCGAACTCGATGAAGCCCGCCGCCTGCGTGAGGAAGCGCAACAGCTCCTCGCCTCCTATCAGCGCAAGCAGCGCGAGGCGATGAAGGAAGCCGAGGATATCATCTCTCAGGCCAAGGCCGAGGCCGAGCAGCTTGCGAAGGAGACCCGCGCAAATATGGAAGCGCAGGTCGAACGCCGCACGAAGCTTGCCGAGGACAAGATTTCCATGGCCGAGGCTCAGGCTGTGAACGATGTTCGCTCCGCCGCCGCCGATGTTGCCGTCAGCGCCGCGCGCCGTGTCATCGCCGAGAAGGTCGATGCCGGGAAGGATGCGCAGATCATCGAGAAGTCGATCGCCGACCTCAGCACTAAACTCCATTAGGCGACACAAGCTTTCGAAAACCCCGCCCCGCCGAACAGGCTGGGCGGGGTTTTTGTTTGCCTTTTCTCTCCCGCCTCCAGTTCAATGGAGGATAACCGGGGAGGCAAGATGCTCGACAGATATGAAGCGGCCCATTTCACCCATGAAGGCGTGACAAAGCCCGTCTATGTGCGGGGGACGGGGCCCGCCGTCATCGTCATGCATGAAATACCGGGGATTACGCCGGAGGCGGTCCGCTTTGCGGACTGGGTCGTGGATGCCGGGTTTCGTGTCTACATGCCTCTGCTCATCGGCAAGGCAGGGCCGCCCCTCACGATGGGCTATGTCGCGAAATCGATGGCCCGGCTCTGCATCAGCCGCGAGTTCCACATCCTCGCCTCCCACAGTTCCAGCCCGGTGACAATATGGCTGCGCGCGCTTGCCCGCCACGCCCATGAGGAAGCGGGCGGCAAGGGCGTTGGCGCGGTCGGCATGTGTTTTTCGGGGAACTTTGCGCTCTCCATGATGCTGGAGCCTGCGCTTATGGCCCCGGTTCTTTCGCAGCCGTCCATGCCCTTCCCGCTCGGGGCGGAACGCAAGGCCGCGCTTCACGTCTCGCAGGAAGAGTTCCAGTGCGTCAAGGACCGCTGTGCAAAGGGGGACAAGGTGCTTGGTCTTCGCTTCAAGGGCGACCGGATGTCACCACCGGAGAAATTCGAGACGCTCCGGCGCGAACTTGGTGATGCTTTCGAGGGGATCGAGCTTGAGGACAAGGACGCGAACCCAGATTCGCCCGCACCCAGCCCCCATAGCTGCCTCACCGTGGATCTCGTCGACAAGGACGGCGAACCAACCAGGGAAGCGGCGAAGCGCGTCATCGCCTTTTTTCAGGAACGTCTTCTCGCGGCTTAAGGCGCGATAACCGTCAGTTCCGGCCACATCGCCTTCCAGCGGGCGGCCTTTTCAGCATAGCGCCCGGCATTGAAATTCGCGACACGGTTCGGCCGGATCGTCATGGCCTCGATGTCGGAGAGCCCGCAGGGCGCATAGAGCGTTCCGTCAGGCTGCAGGCCAACCATGCAGGCGGGCGCGAGGAAGCGATCTATTCCCTCGCATGAGGAATGCAGCGGCGGATAAGCCGCGCCGAATTTTTCCTCGTACCAGAGATGAACGCGGGCCTGATTGCGCAACTCGATTTCCACGTCGAAGTTCACCAAAAGATCACCGCAACGCCGGATTGCCTCATCCTCCGCTTCCCAGCTCGTGTCCGGGTCGAAATAGAAAATGTCGTAATCCTTGATGCCGTAGTCGGCCGGACGCTCCGTCAGCACGTTCCAGACAGTCTGGAAGAGCGAACCCGAAACGAGCCAGACATCGGGTAGGCCGAGCGCGGGCAGGCGTTCGAGGATGTCGCGGTTCACGTCGTTTGCAAGTGCAAGCTCGATGAACCGCGCCTCGTTCATCCTATTCCGCAGCCTGGGCCGGCGCCGGTGGCGCCCAGCGCAGCACGGGCTTGCGGGCGGCCGCCGTCTCG
>CXWF01039107.1_pt1 | contig 14551 bp, 15 predicted proteins | sample 468421 | NCBI WGS metagenome assembly CXWF01 (sample SAMEA2620812, study PRJEB7988) | marine metagenome | biome: marine biome (ENVO:00000447); feature: surface water layer (ENVO:00002042); material: "saline water (ENVO:00002010), including plankton (ENVO:xxxxxxxx)" | depth 5 m
TCCTGCTAACTAATCCTCCTTTATTTTTACCATAAGCTTTGGCTAAACCTGCATATCTAGCGGCAGAAGCTGCTTCTCCTTTAGCTGCTCCTTCATCTAAACCTGCTTTTTTAAATTTAGCTTGGTCTGCTCGAAATCTATCCATTTCTTTTTTAGCATCATAGGGTTTTTTCTTTTTCTTAGGTGGTATATATTTTTCTTTATCCTTTTCTTTTGGTTGTACTATTTTTATAGGTTTAGGTTTAGGCAAATCTTTTAATGCTGAACCTCCTAAACCTGCTGTTACATCCCCATACTTAGCAGTAACATCATCTGCTGTTAAAATATCAGATTTAGGGGTAGGAGCAACATATTCTTCTCTATTAATTCCTAACATATTATCTATTTCTGATCCTGCTACACTTTGTTTTGATGCTGTTAACGGATCAAAAGATGCTATCTGTTCTGGAGTTAAGTCATGATTAGGAGGAAATCCAAAGTATTTGTTAAGTTCTTTTCTAGACATATATACGTTTTTAAAGCCGCCTATATTGTATCTAAATTTATCATTGGCTCTGCCCATGTTACTTGGTTGAAAGAACACTCTTCCTGATTGTTCTCCATCTGTACCTAGACCTTGCAGTTCCATACTGCCTTGGCTATAAAAGTCTCTTGCAGCATATTCTGTTCCTTTAAACTTATGTTTGCCTTCAAACTCTCCTCTTTCTAATGTTAATTGATTAGTGTATTTATCCATTAACTCTTTTATTTTTTTATCATTATCATTATCAGATACAGTTTTTGTTATATCATCCTCAGATTGAAAAAGATTTGAAAACATTTTTAATGGGTTTAAATCACTTAAATTTGCTTCTTCTATATTATCTGTTTGTAATTTAAATAATTCCATAGCAGTTCTGTCTGAAGGTTTTATATCAGCATTCGGAGAATTAAGTATTTTATCTATTGCTTTTCTTCCTGCTGTTGAAGTCATACTAGCTACTATATTACCTCCTGGAAGAAACTTAGCTACTTTAGCGAGAGAGTTATCATAACTGTTTCCTGCTTTAATCCAATCTTGAGAAGTGTAATTCTCATAACCTGTAGGCATATAATCTAAATCACCAGTAACACCTAGTCCTCTTGCAGATCCTGTAGCTTTAGGATCATACGGAGTATCACGTAGTTGACGGTAGGGTTTTACCTCGCTGTCATCTCTACCAAAACGCTCTTCTACTTTCTCTTGTGTTGTAAATTCTTTTTCTTTTTCTTCTACTGGCTCTTCAGGTACAGTAGGATCTGGAACAGTCTGTCCTTCCATAGGTAAGTATCCCATTGGAATAACGTCTAGAGGCTGACCACCCATAAAACGTATATAAATAATGTTAGAACCGTTAGTATATTTTACATATTTAATTATACTTTGTTCTACTTCTTTATCTGCTATTTCTGCAGCATCGCTAAGTGCAGACCCTGCTCTAATAACATTACCACCATTTTTATAGCCTGTCATTAAGCCGCCTACATTTACCTGTCGTGTTCGTAGTTCACTTATATCAAACGGAAAGTCATCTTCATCTTCTTCTTCCTGACCCTCTGAAGGCATAGGCTCTGATGGTGAAGCAGGCTCACCGCCTATTCTACCGTCTTGTTCCATCCTTGTCAAGCCTCTTTTTGCTTCAGCACGTAAATCTTCAAAAAACTTAACACCAAAATAACGAACAACATCAGCAGGTACAACATATTCTCCTTCACTTAACTGAGCAGGAATATCATCTCGTACTTCCTGATCCATGCTTCCGCTAGGAACTTCATTACCACTTACAGGATCTCTGGTAGCACCATCATCCCTCAAGCCGCCTTCTTGCATAAATGCCATTTCTGTTTGTGTACTCATAGTATTCTCCTTATTGCGTAAATGCAAGTTCCATTTGTTTTTCCATAGCTAGTCCACCCTTATTAAAACGCAGGGCATCTGTAGCAGGATCGTATTTTTGTAAAAAAGATGATAAATCAAGTATAATTACATCGCTTGTCGAGGGTGAAGTTAATTTATCTAAATCTGGACTTAAACCTCCTTGAATATCTAAGTGAGAATCAGACCTTCTAATATTATGCGTTAATTCAGTTTTATATCTTTGTTCTGGACGTTTTTTAACTTCTGGAAGAGCCGTTTCTGTTACAGGAAACTTTTCTTTCTGCAGTAATCTTTTGATAGCATTATTTAAACCTTCATCATAAATTTTCAAAGCACTATCAGGTTTAAGCCCTCCACCTGCACCTCTCATTTTAACATGAGGATGGTGTTCTGCTAACATTTTTGTAAGTAATGAAATAGAAGCTTCAGGTCCAAGAGCTTCTCTAACTATTTCTCCGTTTGTTGTCCAACTTTTTGCTAAAAGCCTTTCTATCTCAGTATCATTAATACCTAAAATCTTTTTATCTCCCAATGGACTAGTAAGCTCTATTTGTTTACTAGTATTCTTTAAAAAATCGTGCCAAAAATATTTAGGTAAGTTTCCAAGTTGGGGATAGTCTTCAAATAATTTTGTATCTACTTTGCCATATGTTAAAGCATCAACAAAATCGTCATCTGCTTTTATTGCCTTGTCGTAAATATTCTTTTGATCACGAGACATTCCCTGCAAAAGAACTGTCTCCTCCAAAATGTCTTTTTCCACTAGATTTCTAAAATCTGGTTCTTCTACTTTAGGTCTTTGTATAATGAAATCATTTAATTTTTTATACAGATTCTTAACTGTACTTTCACCAGTAAGTTTAGGAATAACAATTTTATCTATACCATTTTCACTTGCGTATTTAATATGTCCTAATAACTGTTGATATATGTATTCTTCGTGGCTAGGAAAGGTTTTTTTTATTTCTGTAAGTTCAGCTATTTTATCATTTAAAAATTTTATTTGTTTTTCATAATCTTCTATTGTTTTTTTATCAAGAACGTTTGGTGTATCTATAGCACTGGGTCTTCTTGAGTAAAAATCCTCTAATTCTTCTTTTCGTTTTTTAAGGACAGTTTTATTAGCTGTTATATCTATGTCTAATTTTTTTAAAGTGTCACTTTGAAATTCTTCTATAAGAATAAACTTTTGCATTTCTCCATCAAGAGGTGCTTCTATAACTGCTCCTCTAGAATGCCCTAAGTTACCTGTATCTGTTCCACCAAAATGTTGAAATTTACTTGAGTATTCTTTGAGATTAGGATCAATCTTAGCAGAATCACTGTGTATAGTAATGCCGTAACCTTTATTACTTTTTGAATTTACTACAGATATACGTTGACCTATATTTGTTTGCTCTGGATGAAACTTAATATCAAAATCTTGTCCTACTTTTTTAGAAGTTTCTAAAAGATCTAGTTTTGATGCACCTAGTCTTTTATCATAACTATCAGGACCAGAAGAAGCATGTTTTTTAAAAAGGGCAAGTTGACTTTTAGGAAAAGAGTTTTTGTTTTTTTCTAATAATTCCATTATTTTTGATGCTGACATATCGTCAGGCAATTCTTCTATAAACTGTGTAATAGAATTAAATATGGGTTTTCCTGTTTCTAGACCTATATATTTAGCTGTTTTATTATAAAGTGAATCAACTATTTCTTCAGCATTTTTATTGTACTTTACATCCAGTTCTTTTCCTAGTAGATTTATATCCATTGTATAATTCGTATTAAGGTGAGTACGAATATCACGTATATCACTTGCGTGTTTTCCTAAGTTATTACCAAAAAACGATGTAAGATCTTCCCAAGGTGCGTTTTGATCAACATAACCTAATTCCATAAACGTATATAAATCATCATCATCAAAGTTACGTCCTGCATCATTAAAGTCTATACCTTTAGATAAATCAGATTCTATAAGATCTACTGTATCTTGTAATACTTTTAAATAGTCTTTTCTGGTTGTGTAAATACTACGAGATACCTTTACAAATTTTTCATATTCTTTTAAAAGAGGTTCTTCAATAGTATCTACTAAAATACGTCTGCGTCCTTCTAAATCACGTGTCTCAACATTACTAACTTTTCTTGCCCAATCATTTAACTGGTCTTCAGAATAACCTTTATTTATTAATGACTGTCTAACTTTTTTTATTTCGTTAACTATTGCATCATAGTTAATTACTGGTTTTTCTGTTAGAATTATTTGCGGCTCACTAATAGTGCTTTGATGTCTACCTAGATTTTTATTAAAAAAAGTAAAACCTGTATCGTCACTATAAGGTATAGGGTTAAAATCTTTTCCTTTTATAGCATCTTGAAATGCTTTCCTTTCATCGTCAAACATCATACCCATTCTTGAGTCATTGTTTCGAAAAAATTTATTTATGGATTTTTGATTAGAAACATATTCTTTTAAAGCTCCTTTATAATCACTCTTTTTATTTGCTAAAGCTGTTGTATCAACACTTCTCTTTAAAACAAATTTAGCAGGATCAGTAACCATCTTACGAGAAGCACCTCCTGCTACAGGAATTAAAGCTGTAGCAGCGTCAAAAGCATGAAGCCATCCCATAGCTTTATTTGCCCAACCTTCTTTACCACCATATTCTTTAGCTAATCTAGCTGCTTCTGGAGCATACGCAGGTGAAAATTCATATAAAAACCTAGTTACGTCTTCTGGTCCATACTTACTAGCATCGTATTGACTAGCTTCTACAGGAGCAGGTCTACCTCTTTCTAATAAACGAGGATCACCTACATATTTTTCTACGTCACTTAGTTCTTCTTTTTTATCTAAAGGAAATAGCCATTTAACTGCTGATCCAATAGCGTCAGGAATAGCAGTACTTTGCTGTAAATCTGGATTTAGGTATGCAGTACTAGGGTACTTAGTTTGAGCCGTACCAAGTCCACCTTTGTTAAACATTTTACTAATTTTATCATTGCTTATTATTATTTCTTTTTCATCAAAACTTCTACCACCGCTAAAAAGAGAATTTATGTCTGGGCTAACTAATACATCTTTTTTGTTAACTTTAAATTTTTGCATAGGATTTTTTTGTCTTTTTTCCCACGGCAAATTCAAAGATGCATTATAATTTGGATCTAAAGTAAACGAACTAACACCTCTTTCAGTGTCTAAATCACCATATCTATAAACAGTAATATTATCAGGTAAATCTTTTAAATGATACTGTGTTAATTTTTTTATATCTTTTTGTATTTCTATTAACTCTTTATCTGTTAATGAAATTGGAATTTTTTCACTACCAGATTTAATCGATTTTAATTCACCACCGTACTCTTTAGCAAAATTTGTATCTTTATGAAAAAGATTTTTATAAACATTAGGAGAGTCTAAAGAAACGGCTTGTTTAATAAAATCAAGGTGCTTTAATTGTTTAATACCTTTGGCTGTTATATCTCCTACCACAGGAATCAAGCCTACTCCTAAAGCTGCAGTATCTATTAAGCCGCCTTTAATATCCCCTTCTGAAAAACTTTGTACTGCATCTTTAGCCAATAAAGTATCACCAATAATAGGAGTCATTTCAAGAGCAGTCATTCCTGCTTTTTTAGGATTATTCCACATCCATTTTAAAGCATCAGGAATAGTGGTATCTTCGTTAGTGCTTTTGTCAAAGCTAGTTTGAGCCATTAACCTGTTCTCTAAGTTTTGTTAATCTTCTTAATGAAGCTATATTACCTTGTAGTCTATAAACTAATACGTCATGATCTGCTTGTTCTAGACTTCTTTGGTACATTTGTATTTGTGATTCTAATTCTTCTAAGAAAGAATCATATATCTTTTTATTATTAACCAACTGCTTGAGCGACATTACCTGTAAATCCTTGTTCATCTGGTAATGGTGCTGTGCCAGTTCCTATCTGACCACCGCCACTACCTGTTGTATCTTGTACTTGAATACCTGCAGGAGGTTGTCCTCCTTGTTGAGGTGGTGGCACTCCCTCAGGAGACATTTGAGGTTGCGGTTCAGGATTCATTTCACGTAATAAATCTGCTTGTACAGCAGCATCCGCTAAAGAGTTTGTAAGTTTATCAGGATCAAGATCCATCGACTTTGCTATTTCACGAACAATGTAATCCATTTTAGCAAAAGGAGCAAGTACTGGATTGCTTACAACTCCTAAGAACTGCATTAGTCTTTGACTTCTTACTTCATTAGCCATTAAGCTTTCAGTTCCTTGTGCTTTAACTTCTAAGTCTCCTTTTATTTCAGGATTAAAATCAAACTGCATATTAAAGCTAAAGAAAGCTTTACCTATAGGAGCAAGCAGATAATCATCTATATTTTTAACAACATTTCGTATTGATCCATTAGCGGCTGACATAAGCATAGATATACCTGATGCAGTTCTACCTACACCCTGAATACCTGTTTGCCCATGAGCAAAACTAGGAAAGCCTGTACTCTCGTCTGCAAGCACTCTAGCTTTATCAAATAGCTGCATATTCTCTCCTGCAACATTAGGAAACTTTGTACCAAATAATGCTTGTCCTGGAGCACCTCCTTGTCTCCTAAATACTTTTCCTGGATATACTGCTAGGTCTTGTCCTGGAACTAGATTAGTTTCATCTACCTCAATAATTAAATTTCCACTCAAAGCTGCGTTGTCAATAGCCATACGCATAAACCCATTCATTAAAGTCTGGGTATCATCCATATTTTCTGCTATACCTACACCAAAGAAACTATACGGATTAAGTTCATAAGGCACAGCGTAGTAAGGAATACGAACAGGTTTAAATGGGTTCATAACCATACGAATAACTTGATCGTTGCATACCCATATATTTACAGATATTTGCTCTAGATCTTTCATCTCAGGAGGAATATCTATATCGTGATCTTTAAGTACCTCAGTATCTACGTATCCCCAAAACTCAAAAACCTCATAACGATTGATAGTAGAATGCGTTTCATTATCAACCATTGCTTCTTCCCAGTATTTTCTATCGTAGGATTCACCTAATTCGATAGCATTATCTAATGCATTACTGCGAAAGAAGGGTCTGCTTTTAAGATTGCGTAACTCAGATCTTGACATCTTATGACGTTCTACTACATACTGAGCTTCATCCATGTTTTTAGCATCTGGATCAGGATACATATTCCAAATAGATACATTACTTGTTTTAGGAACAGTTTTTATTAAGGGTTCATATACACCCTCTTCATTCCACTTAGGATACTCTTTATCTACTGCAAACGGACCTTTCATAATACCAGTGCCGAATAATGCCATTTCAAAGGCGGCATGACGCAGTTGTTTATTAGCACCTGACTCATCAAGCTGATCCATAATTTTCTTTTCCATCTTTTTAGCTGCAACCATAGACGGATGAAAAGTAATCTGAGTCTGTGTTGTTCCTGCTCCCTCGGCTAGTTTATCAGCTACTGGTGCTAAATAATCTTTTAAATAACTTAACCTGCCCTCTAAATCATCTTGTGTAATACCTTCTACAGGAGTAGGTTTTCCATCATCGCCTATAAGATACGGTGTATCAGGTATTGCTCTTTTACTAGCACTAGGATCTGCTTGAGGATTAGTATCAAAGTATACAGATTCAGCAACTCCATCAGGTAACACCGTAGGATCTATAGAAAGAGGAAACTTAGCACTTCCAAATAAAACATCTACAATTTGTCCGTAAGCAGCCAGTGTTTTAGTTTTTGTAACTTTAATAAATACACGAGATTTTTCTGTTTCTGTAAACTGTACATCAGGTCCATACAAACCTCTGTAATTTCTGTATGCTTTAAGCCATCTCTCTTCATCAGACTGTCTAGCATCTTCTGCTTTATGAAACTTTTCTTTAACTAAACTTATTATATGTCCAACAGCAGGATCTGCATTTGCTTTTGCAGATATATCATCTATTGCACTTACTTCGTCTATTTCAAATTGTGTATCGTCATCTATTGCCATATTTAATATCCAAAATTAGGGTCTGCAGGTTTAAAAGATTCTACAGCGTTAAGTGGGTCATAATCCCAGAGACTTGATCTAGGTCTTGTCATTATACCATATCTCAATGCGTCATACAAGTGGTCTTCTGCTTTTGTATCAACATCTTCTGGGTTTCTTTTGTCCAGAGGTATAGAAGGTAATTGCGATATAATATTCCTACACGTATTAAAGAACACTAGTCTTGGTTCTTCGGTAAACTCGTCAACTTGTAATCGTCTATGGAGTTCATTCTTTCCTGCGACTCTTGAGCCTTTGCTGCGATCTGACGGTCTAAAGCGACAACCTCGTTGTACCATCTGTTCTGCCAGAGATGGACCAGTATCCCCACGTTTGTGCCAAAGGCTACTGTCCAACACCCCATAAGAAATAGTTCCATCATCTTCTTCAGCTTCTAGTATCATATCAGCTAAGTCAGTAGCTAATACTTTCTGTGTATATAATTCCCTGTATACTATTAACTGTTCACTAGGACTTATTGCAATCCAAACAACACCACTATAACTTCCATATCCATAGTCACAAGCTCTAAACTTTTTCCAACTTTTAGGTATATCAAATGGTTCAATAACATGTATGTCTGTATTCCATTCAGGAAATGCAGCACCTTCTGCTACATCCCAATTACCTTCAAGTAATTGCTTGCGCTGATGTTCAGGTAACGACAAAAGCATCGTTTCGTAATCACCAGATTCTGCAAGATAAGGGTTGTCAAATAATCTTGCAGGAATAAACTTACGTCTAAATAACGGCTCACCTTCTTTGGTATGTCCGTTAGGATAACGTAGAACCTGCCCATTATCAATATCTGTAGCCCAAAACGATTGATTAGCAGGAGCAGGATCTATGAACATTTTCTTAACCCACTGATGTCCTGCACCTCCAGGATTTGTAGTAGCTCTCATAGCAATCGGAAGGTCAGAAGCAGGTGTACGTAGTCTCGATCTTAGGTAGTTCCACGCAAACGGAGTAGCCCATTGTGTAAGTTCGTCAAAGCCTATCCAACTAAATGCTAAACCTTGATAGCGTAAAACATCTTCATCTCTATCTAGGTATGAAAACCAGAGCCTACCACCTTGCGGTGATACCCATTGCATCTTTCTTTCAGACCATTTAATGTTTGGTATCGCTTTAGGATACAGTTCCTGAGATTTCCAAACAAGTTCTCTTAGTTCCTCTGTTGTATGTCGTATAAGTAGACCAGAAAACTGAGGATGAGTAATATACCTAAGAGGATCTGCCAACATTGCATAAGATTTTCCTCCACCTGCAGAACCTCCATAGAGAACTTCTCTTTCTGACGCTGCAAGAAAATCTGTTTGAGGACCATCATTAGGTCTAAATATTACCTTTCTATTTTGAGTAGGATCTTGAAGTTCACTAACAGTTTCCGTATTGTTTTGAGTCTTAACAACACTAGGAGATGATAGCTGCTCCGACTCTTTCTTTTTCAATCTTCTCGGCTGCTTCAATCGCTTTTTTGAGCCGTTCAGCCCAAGTACGCTTGATTGCAACTTTTCTCTTACGCTGCTGCTCATTCTGTATCCTTTTACGCAAACCTACATGAGAAATAGGTCTGTCTGTTGTTTTAGCTAACCAGTTCGCAACTTCTCTATAACTATATTGTTTAAGATGTAGTTTTGCTTGCTCTAGTGCTTCTAACTCCTCAGATATAGGCAACAGTATATTATCATCTTCTGGATCTACTTTATAACCAAATGGTGTTGTTCTAGAAATACGAGGTATAGGAAGCCAAGCCTTACTCTCTTTTAATTCTTCTCTTTCAGGTTTGGGTAGATTCCAGTATCCTAAACTTTCTGCTGTAGTCATTATAAATACTCTACTACAAAATAAGCTGACCAAATAACAAACAAAGCTATTAATGCCGTTTTAGTTTTTTCTTTGTTCCAACTCATTTATGTTTCTTATATGGACCTTTTACTTTAGGCTGTCTTCTTCTGTTAGTTTTAGCAGGAATAGCACGTAAATTAGCTCTTTTATTATTTTTAGCATTCATATCTCTATGATCTACGTCTTTGCCATCACCTTTTTTTACAAGACCTGCTCTTGTTAGCATCCTACGAGCCTTATTACGCATAGCTCTTTTTTTCTTTCGTTCAGGTGTATCATAGTTATTATACTCAAAACTATAGTTTCTACCTGTTTTTCGGCTAACTGGCATCGGACTCATCTTTTTTAGGAGGCAAGATAAAGATACCATTAGGAGCAGCAACTTCAATTTTATCTGTTTTAATAAACCCTGTCCTATCTAATAAATCCTTCGCTGCTGACATCTTATCTCTAACACCTAACTCTGTAGGATCGTCTAAAGCATTAGCCATAGAAAAAGCAGCCCTTGGAGCTACACGAGCAAGATAATTTTTTGTTGCTTCCTGTATTTCATCTTTAAGTGCATTAACTAAAGATGTCGTAGAACTTCCCTCTGCGTACCCTGCTAATGATTTAGCTTTAGCCACATTACCTTGTGCTTCATCGAATAAGACGTTCAAGAATGCCTGTTGTTTTTCTGTTAGTTGTTTCATGTTTTTCCTGTTTTAAATCTACCCAACGAGTATCTTCATAAAAATGTTCACAATAAGGACATGCTATCCGACCCTCTTTAACAACAGTCGAATGCCTACAAATAGAGCAGACAGAACTTTCCAAAAAACTGACTTGTTAAAGACAGTCCTTTTACTCATTACAGTTGCATTGATCGCAACATTTACGATTAAATATTGCACAATATATACGTTTTAAGTATCTCCTCATTCCTTTACTCCCCTATTATTTAGAACGACTTTTTTTATTTTTGGTTGATTTTAATTTTTTAAAAGCATTTAATAATTTTGTATTTCTCTTTTTTCCAACAAGCATACCTTTATTTCCTTTTGGAATAGTAAATATACGCATTAATCTTTCAACAAATTTATCAGTTGCTCCTCTACCAAAGTTTTTTAAATAATTATGAGCTATTAAGTCTGCGTTAACATTACTATTTGGACCTCTTCCAATAATATCAATTATTTGTTTTTCATACTGTGTTTTAGTAGGTTTACCTGCCATATTATTTACCCCATTGCTGCAATAGTTCTAGTGAAAGCAGTAGTATCTTTCTTAGACTGTTTTTTAGGAGCAAATGTATTTGCCCATTCTCTAAGAGACTTACCAGACTTCTTTAAATCCTCTGCTGTTACAGCTAATTTCTTAACTCCGTTTTTATCATAGAAGTATTTACTGCCTCTGTTTTTAGCTGCAGCGATACTTCTAGGTACGTTAAAGTTTGTTTTACCAATGTCTATTTTATTTGGAGAACCGTCTGTTACAGTAAATGTTTCAAAAGCAGACTTAGGTTTTACTTGAAGTCTTTTCTTGCCTTTAGGTATAGAAGCACTACCTCTTCTAGAACGCATGTCTTTTGACGCTCCTCCAGATCTAGATGGTCCTCCGTCTTTAATTATAGTAGGAGATTTATCTTTTTTTCCTGCAGCATATAAAATAGCTCCTGCTCCTAATCCCCCTGCTATTACAGTTTTTGTTTTTGGACCTACTTTAAAACCTGAACCTCTTCCTGATGTAACTTTAGAAGAACCGCCTAACTTAGGAGCAGTTGTAGTTACTTCTGGTGCTTTACTTTTAGATGTACTACCTCTTCTAGAACGCATAGTCTTTGATGCTCCTCCAGATTTAGGTGCTTTTGTTTCACTGCCTTTTCTTGTACGACCTTGATCCTTTTTAGTTCCTCCAGATTTAGGAGGTTTCACAGTTGGGCTTTTTCCTTTAGCTCTAGATGATGCTCCTATGGCTTTCATAAGTTCTGCAAGCTCGTCTTTAGGAGGACTTTTTCTTGAACTTTTTGGAGTCGTTGGGCTTTGTCCTTTAGCTCTAGATGATGCTCCTATATCTTTCATATTTTTAACTATATCTTCTGTAAGTCTTCCTTTTGGTTTTGTAAAAAGTAAACTGTCAATCTTTTTTGCACCTTTTTTAATAGCTTCTTTAGCTAACTTTTGAGCAGCAGGGCTTTTAGCTACTTTATAAATAAGCGTTCCTATCCGTATTGCTATTATCAATGGTGCTGCCATAATTATATTCCTTTCTTAGTAATCATTTTTTTTTTAACCATCCCACCATAGAACATACCTGTCTTGCGATAGTCTGTATGTCCTATAAGACCGCCTTTATTTGCTTGTGTTGGAATAGGCATAGGAGTAAGGACTCCATACTCCTTCTTAGCCCTATCTTTTGCCGTTAGACCCTTTTTAATTGCACCACTATAATTTTTTAAACTCAATTCATTTAATAATTTCTTTTTCTGTGCATCTGTCAGTGAATTATCGTAGAGCGAACCTGTTGGTAGCCTTTTTTGGACCATTGGTAAAGGATCATGCCTTGATAAATCTTTTGTTTTCCTGCCTCTACCTTCAAGATTTCGTAGTTTAGCCATCCTTTTTTGATTTCTCTGGATTTCTCTTAGGCCAAGCCTTTTTTGTTGTTCAGCAGTAGGTGGTTTATCTTTAAATCGTTCCTGTAATCTAAAATGCCTTTTTAAGTCCTGCTTATTAAACCTACCCATTAGCTTTGACGATCTTTTTGAAGGAATATGTATCATTCCTCTGTGTGCTTTAGTTACCTTAGGCAAAACTTTTCCTCTTTGTCTTGATCTTCCCATTAAAGGTGGCATTTGTGTCTCCTATTAACTTAACAATTCCATGCTCTTAGTGATTTATTAATTCTGCTATTTGGATCTCGTGCCGTTTTAGCAGATGTTAGTTTTTTCTTCATGCCACCCATTCTAGCACAAAAAGATGCTCGTCTTTTGTTGCCAACTTTTTTACTAGGAGCTTTAAGGTTCATGCCCTGCTTTTTTGCAGAAGCTCTACCTTTAGGATTTAAACCTCCTTTAGAACTTTTGCCTTCTTTTCTTTGCCATGCTGCTGTTTTATAGCCCATTACTTTTGATGTCCATTAGTTAAGTTCAAAATGTGGACCATCAATAAATGGTCTTCTGCCTTCTGATCTGCGTAGATCTATATAAGACAACATAGCTTCTTCCATTGTGTTATTCCAAGTTGATATGTCTGGTATATGCCATGCTGCTCCCCACCTAATAACCACACCTTCTTCGGTGGCTGCCCACTTCATAGCATCAGCTATATCATCGTACAGATTAAGTTCCCAACTTGCTTTTCCGTCTACATATGCCATCAGATCTACTGCATCACCAGTTAAATGCTTACTTTTCATAGTCTGTGACTTACCTGCGTCAAACAATTTCTGCTGTTCTTCCTGCGTTCTCATTCCATAGATAACACCAAAGTCAATCTTAGTAAGTTCTATCGCCTTTTTGACAACCTTAACTAGATCCTCATTTACTCCCTCTAGTTTGTCTAGAGATCTGCTCGACAGTGTATAAGCCATTTGTGTATTTCCTTTTATTTTTAAGTCTTTCCATAGGCATTCTTCTTTCGCCTAAATATTGGGGTTTAAACTTTACTATCTTTATAGGGCCGTGATCCGTATGTTTCAACAAGAAATCCCCATATGTCATCGGTTTTAATACATCCTATTTTATGCTCGTTGTCTTGTATTAGACCTAGATTAATATCAAAGTAGTTTTCCATTGCTCTACATTGTTGTGCATCGTTCATAATTACAGGTGGAAAGTTAGGGTCAATCCACCAATGTTCGTTTACTAAGAACACTACATATAGAAATACTTTCACTGCTACTTCTTCTTAGGACCAAAGAATTTAGCTACCCCTTTAGTTCCTAGTGACGCAGCTACAACTGCACCTAAACTGTATTGATACCAATCAGGCATTCCTGCCAGAGCAGTAAAGCCGTTTGCTACTATCTCCCTACCCCAATCACCACAAAAGGACAGTACTAAAGGAATGGAAAAAAGTACAGTTATCCATTCATCTTTCCACGAACTCTGAGATGCCCTAATAGCAGCTAGATCCCAATCTATATCGCCTGTTGCCTCTTTCAAACGAATTTGTGCTTCAGCTTTGTTGGCTGCAACCTTACCGTCTAGATAAGTGGAGGCTAAACTGCCAACTGAAGATAATAACGTACCTGCAATATTAAACATTAGTTATCCTTACCGTTAGACTTTCCTTCAACGGCCTTTATAAGCATATTTACAAATTGCTGTTTAGCTATCTCATGTTGATCTAACTGAAACTTAGCTAAAGTTACCTTGCTTTCTAAGTCTCTTATTTGTGCTACAATGTATTTAGACTTACCATCTAAGTCATCTACCTTGTAGTCTTTTTTATTTATGTTAATTACGTTGTCTTTTGTCATTATCGTCTTCTTTTACCAAAAAGACTTGAAAATATACCGCTTCTAGTTGGAGTTTTTCTACGTCTTGGTTTTCTTTTAGTAGTAGTAGATGCAGGTTTTGGCTTTGCTTTTCCTCCAAGAGAACCTGTGTATACTTTTTTTGTATAAGCATCTAAACTTGAAAAATCTCTTTTACCTGTAGCGTCCTTTTTAACAATGCTTGTTTTAGGAAGTTTAGGTTTAGGTTTAGGTTTTGGTGGTGCTTTTACTACATTTTTAGGAAGCTCTAAACTTTTAATTTGTGTTCTAGGAACAGATCTTGGTTTT
>CXWF01060654.1_pt1 | contig 14473 bp, 12 predicted proteins | sample 468421 | NCBI WGS metagenome assembly CXWF01 (sample SAMEA2620812, study PRJEB7988) | marine metagenome | biome: marine biome (ENVO:00000447); feature: surface water layer (ENVO:00002042); material: "saline water (ENVO:00002010), including plankton (ENVO:xxxxxxxx)" | depth 5 m
AAGCGCATTCGCAAAAAGCAGTGGTCTGAAATCGACCATTTAATAGCACCTCAACATCGTCAGGTCAGGACTGTGGGAATGGGAAACCGGAATATGCAACGTCTGGGCGCCAGGGTGGCGTCGACTCCGTCGTAGGAGTACTGACCTTTTCAACCTTGAAAGGTTAGCGTCTAGAAGGCGGCAATGTAATAAAAACTGCGCCAGTGTATGCATATTGCAAGACGCTTCACACTTTGTCAGGAACTGGTTTGCGCCCGATTTGCCGTTTTTGGCTCCTGCTGCCCAGGCGCCCTCTGTCCCTCTTCTCCCGCAGTTTGTGCTGGCTGCCCCATCTGAACCTGTTCCCAGGCTCTCATGTGTACTTCGGCTTCATATTCATAGGGTGATTTGAATGGTGTCAGGACGAAGTCAAATACGGCAAAGATGAAGCCGACCGAAAGCCAGGCGATAGCCACTGTTTCGAGCGTGGAAGCCTGTGCCTGAGGAGATGCAGTAACGAACGCCTGTAACGGAGGCAGTATGTCCTGCACCATCGCAACTGGATTGAAGCGGGCGACCACCAGGGGCAGCCAGAAACCCAGAAAGAGCGGAAAGAAGCCGAACGACCAGAGCAGGCGGCGCAAGAGATAGATCAGGCCGGCCTTGAAGTAGCGGCCACGCAGTTCGGGGATATTCCGTATGCTCTGCAGATACCGTTTGCGCTCTATCCAATAGGCCTCTAGCTCAGGATGTGCCTGGGCTGAAGGGCTATCGACGTGCCCTCGGGCGAGTGTGCTGCTTTCAGGCGGTGCAGTAGTCGGGGACACTGGATCAGTCATCATCGAGGTCGGCGAAGTTCGTCCTGAGGGCGGCGGGCAAAATTTGAGGCCCCAGCCGTTTTTAATTTATGAGCGTGGGATGTTCGCGCAATATCGAAAACTCTGCCGAGAGACAAGCGCGACATCACAGTTTATTCCCGGTATCAGTAGCATAGCAGTGTTTCTTCTTTTCAGTGCGAGGTCGCCGGATTCGGCCCCTGACAGGCGGCTCAAAAAGTAAGTATAGTGGCTGCAGACCAACAGCGGCGAGAACTGTCCGGATGCCGCCCTGGCTGAAGCTCTGCCGCTATCTGACTGAGCTTCTGCTGGTGCCTTTATCTTGAAGTCTCGCTCAAGAACTTTGCCAATGGATGATCTATGCCAGCGAATAATACCGCCGCGACGCACCCCGCCTTTACCAAAATACGCAGCCACAAAATAGCGAACCTTCACCTGACGCTTGAGGAGTATGAGCACGCGGCGACGGGGGCCCGGCATATCCATATGGCTGCGGACAATGATGAGAATGTCTTCCTGGTGGCCCTGCGGACTTTCCCGATGGATTCAACCGGTGTTGCCCACATTCTTGAGCATACGGCGCTCTGTGGGAGTGAGCGTTACCCGGTCCGGGATCCTTTCTTCATGATGATCCGCCGGTCGTTGCATACCTTCATGAATGCGTTCACCAGCAGCGACTGGACGGCATACCCGTTCGCCAGCAAGAACCGCAAGGATTTTGACAACCTGCTGTCGGTTTACCTCGATTGCGTGTTTTTTTCCAAACTCGATCCACTCGATTTTGCTCAGGAAGGCCACCGCCTGGAATTTTCCGAGCCCTCAGACACGGCTACACCGCTGGTGTACCGGGGCGTGGTCTATAACGAGATGAAAGGGGCGATGAGCTCCCCGGTTTCCCAGCTTTGGCAGACACTGTCAAAGCATCTCTTCCCAACCACCACCTACCATTACAACAGCGGCGGTGAGCCAGACCACATAGTCGACTTGCGCTATGACGACCTGCTCGCCTTCTATCGCCGTCACTACCATCCAAGCAACGCTGTGTTCGCAACCTACGGCAACATTCCCGCGAGCGAGCACCAGGCGCGCTTCGAGAACGAGGTGTTAAGTCGGTTTGAACACCAGGCCATGTCATTGCCAGTCTTCGACGAAAAGCGCTATTTCGCCCCCGTTAAGGTCCAGGAACACTATGGCCTGGGCGAAGATGAGGATACCTCGGGTAAAAGCCACATCGTCATGGGCTGGTTGCTGGGACACAGTTTTGACCTGGAGCAGAACCTCGAGGCGGAACTGCTGGCGAGCGTGCTGCTGGAGAACAGTGCGTCCCCCCTCCAGCGGGCGCTGGAGCAGACGGAACTTGGGCACGCACCGTCGCCACTCTGTGGGCTTGAAGACAGCAATCGGGAAATGACCTTCGTCTGCGGTATCGAGGGCGCCGAGCCGGAGCGCGTTGCAGAGCTTGAGCAGCTGGTGCTTGGCGTAATTGAGCAGGTCGTGTCTGAGGGAGTCAGCCAGGATCGGCTGGAAGCGATTCTTCATCAGCTGGAGCTGCAGCAGCGGGAGATTGCAGGGGACAGCTTCCCCTATGGGCTCCAACTGATCATGTCAGCTTTGACGCCACTGATTCACGGCGGCGACCCTGCCGGGCTACTGGATCTGGACCCCGTGCTGGTGCGGCTGCGCGAACGGATCAAGGACCCGGAATACATTCCTGGCCTGGCGAAAAGACTGCTGCTGGACAACCCGCACCGGGTCACCCTGACACTGGCGCCGGATACCCAGCTAGACGGGCGCCGTCAACGTGCGATCGAGCAGGCTTTGGCCGAGCGCAAAGCAGCGATGACTGAGCAGGAGGCCGCCAGCCTGGTGGCGCAGGCCAAGGCACTGGAGGAGCGGCAGACGCGCGTCGATGACGATTCGATCCTGCCGAAGGTCGGGATTGAAGATGTGCCAACCGAAACAGCGGACCCCGAGGCTGAAGTCGCCAGTGACTTCCCGGCAACGCTCTATCGCCAGGGCACCAATGGGCTGGTCTACCAGCAGATTGTGGTGCCCCTGCCTGCGCTGAGCGAAGACGAGTTGGCGCTGCTGCCGCTCTATGTCCAGTCAGTGTCGGAGATGGGCTGTGGCGACCTGGATTATCTGCAGATGCAGGATCGCATGTCAGCGGAATCAGGTGGTGTGAGTGCTTCCTTCAGCGCTCGTGGAAAAGTTGATGATCTGCAGGCGACCTCGGGCTATTTTGTTCTGAGCGGAAAAGCGTTGGCACGCAACCGCGACAGGCTTGTGCATTTGCTCCACGATATTTATCGGGATGTGCGCTTCGACGAGTTGGAGCGCTTGCGCGAGTTGGTGGCTCAAACCCGGGCCCGGCGGGAGCAGTCGATAACAGGATCCGGTCATGCCCTGGCGATGGGCGCCGCCTCTCAGGGCGCCAGCCCTGTGGCAAATCTGACGTTCAAGCTGGGCGGACTACAGGGAATAAGAACCACCAAACAACTGGATGATCGTCTACGCGCTGGGGAAGGCCTGTCTGAGCTGGGGCAGGCGCTTGGCGGGCTTCATCGCAAGCTCACGTCTCAGCCACGACAGTTTCTGATAATCGGCGAGGATGACCAGGTACAGGACATCCTGAACAACACTAAGCTGGTCTGGGGAGACGCCGGGCCCAAGGCGGGCGAGACTTTTACCCTGCCGGCTGTAAGCGAGAACGTGAACCAGGCGTGGCTCACGTCCACTCAGGTGAATTTCTGTGCCCGGGCCTACCCGACGGTACCTAGCGACCACCCTGATGCGCCCATACTGACGGTGCTCGGTGGCTTCCTGCGGAACGGGTTTCTGCACAGGGCCATCCGAGAACAAGGCGGTGCCTATGGCGGCGGCGCAGGGCAGGACAGCACTGCCGGCGCGTTCCGGTTCTTCTCGTACCGTGACCCACGCCTTGAGGAGACCCTCGATGATTTCGATGCTTCTCTGAACTGGCTACGTGAGTCAAGCCATGACTACCAGGCACTTGAAGAGGCTATCCTCGGGGTAATAGGCCAGATCGACAAGCCGCACTCTCCTGCCGGTGAGGCGCGTTTCGCTTTCCACAGCAATCTCTTTGGCCGCACGCCCGAGCAGCGTCGGCTGTTCCGTGAACGGGTTCTGGCAGTCACAGTGGAGGATATGCTGGGCGCCGCGGAGCGTTGGCTAAAGCCCGAAAACGCCAGTACAGCGGTTATTGCCAGCCCCGGTTCGAAAGCGGCTTTGCAATCGCGGGGGATGAGCATTCACGAAATCTGAACACGGTCGTTCAGCAGAAAGGGTGCCGCTGTTCGTCTGTAGCTCATCAGCTAACGGGCATGGCGCTCAATTCCAGTCTCGACCATGATTCGGGTTGAAATTTCCTCGACGGAATACGCTGTAGTGTTGAGGTATGGCACGCGCTCGCGGCGGTACATCAGCTCAACTTCCTCGATCTCTTCCCGGCATTGCTTGAGCGAGGAGTAGCGAGAGTTGGGCCTGCGCTCGTTGCGGATAATCGACAGGCGTTCCGGATCGATGGTCAGCCCGAAAAGTTTGGAGCGGTGTTCGCGTAACGCAGCGGGGAGTTTCTGGTCGCTGATGTCTTCCTCTGTGATCGGGTAATTAGCAGCTTTCAAACCGAAATGCAGGGCGAGATAGAGGCAGGTGGGCGTTTTGCCGCTACGTGAGGCGCCGATCAGGATCAGGTCGGCGTCGTCATAGTGCCGTGTCCGGGCGCCGTCATCATTGTCGAGGGCAAAATTGACAGCATGAATACGTCGCTCGTATGAACGGTCATTCACGATGGAGTGAGATTTGCCTACCGTGTAGGAAGAGTTCGAGCCCATCTCTTTCTCAAGCGGGTCAAGAAACGTCTCGAAGATATCGATCATAAAGCCATCGACATCACTGACCAGTTCGCGTATTTCGCGGTTCACGATCGTGTCGAAAATTATCGGCCTGAGGCCGTCGCGTTTGGCAACGTCGTTGATGCGTTTAACCACTGATCGAGCTTTTTCAGGCGTGTCGATGTAAGGCACTGTGAATTTATCAAATTCGACGTTCTCGAACTGGGCAAGAAGACTCTGGCCAAGGGCTTCAGCCGTGATACCTGTTCCGTCAGAGATAAAAAATGCCGTGCGTTTGATCATCGATTGGGACTCTCGGCAGTGCATGAATTGAGAATAAGTATGTCGTACCATTGGCCAATTCGCCAGAAAGCTGGCGCCGGACCATCGCGGTTTCTTCCAGGCCCGACCCGACTTGGCTGGCTATTTGACCGGCTGTTTCGAACGCTGCTGCCGGAAAGTATCGGGCTCAGCCGCTGATACGTCGTATAGGCATTTTTAGGCAATCCGCCGGTGTTACAGTATGATATCCGGCACTAACCAGGCGGCCTCGCTGCCACGCAGAGACTCTATTTACAGGGGAGACAGGCTTTGGACGATTACATCATCTGGTTCGATAAAGCAGGCATGAACGATGTCGATCGGGTCGGCGGCAAGAATGCCTCCCTCGGCGAGATGATCAGTAACCTCGACCATGCCGGGGTATCAGTGCCTGGCGGATTTGCCACGACTGCCCATGCTTACCGTGAGTTTCTCGAAACTGACGGCTTGCGCGGCCGGATTGATACCGCTCTGGCCAAGCTCGACATCAATGATGTAAATGAGCTGGCACGGGTTGGCGCTCAGATTCGGCAGTGGATTATCGACACGAAGTTCCCAGCTCGTCTCGAAGAAACGGTAGAAAATGCTTTCACCACTCTGCAAGCCGGGAATCTGTCCATGGCTGTGGCTGTGCGGTCGTCGGCGACCGCCGAGGATCTCCCGGATGCATCCTTTGCCGGGCAGCAGGAAACCTTCCTTAATATCGTTGGCCTGGATAACGTGAAGCTGGCCATCAAAGAGGTATTCGCGTCGCTGTTCAACGACCGTGCCATCTCTTATCGAGTCCACCACGGTTTTGATCACGGTCAGGTAGCGCTCTCCGCCGGTATTCAGAAAATGGTACGCAGCGAGACAGCCAGCAGCGGCGTTATGTTCACTCTCGATACTGAGTCGGGTTTCCGGGACGTCGTCTTCATCACGGCGTCGTATGGTCTCGGCGAAACCGTTGTTCAGGGTGCCGTGAATCCTGATGAGTTTTACGTCCACAAGCCTACTTTCGAAGCAGGTCGCCCGGCTATTCTTCGGCGAAACCTGGGTAGCAAAGCCATCAAGATGGTCTATGCCGGCGACGGCGAGACGGGCAAATCAGTAGATACCGTCAAAGTTGATCCGGAAGACCGTAACCGCTTCTCCCTGAGTGACAGCGAGATCGCAGATCTTACTCGCCAGGCGATCATTATCGAAAAGCACTACCAGCGACCCATGGATATTGAATGGGCAAAAGATGGCGACGACGGCAAGATCTATATCGTCCAGGCGCGTCCGGAAACCGTCAAGAGTCGCTCGGCTGCTCACGTCATGGAGCGCTATCTGCTGAAAGAAAAGGGCGCGGTTATTGTTGAAGGCCGCAGCATCGGCCATCGCATTGGCAGCGGCCCCGTCCGCATCGTTACCAGCATTCATGAGATGGATCGCGTGAAGGACGGGGACGTTCTCGTCACCGATATGACCGACCCGGACTGGGAGCCGGTGATGAAGCGCGCGTCGGCGATTATCACTGACCGGGGCGGGCGCACCTGCCACGCGGCCATTATCGCACGGGAACTGGGTATCCCGGCGGTAGTCGGATGCGGCAACGCCACCGAAATTCTGCAGGAAGATCAGGAAGTCACGGTGTCCTGTGCCGAAGGCGATACGGGCCTTATCTACGAAGGTCAACTGGCTTTCGAACTGCGCGAAAACTCCGTGGAGTCAATGCCTGCGCTGCCATTCAAGATCATGATGAACGTCGGCAATCCCGACCGTGCTTTTGACTTCCAGGCATTGCCCAATGAAGGGGTCGGCCTGGCGCGGTTGGAATTCATCATCAACCGTATGATCGGCGTGCACCCAAAGGCACTACTTAATTTCGATTCGCTGCCCCGTGATCTCAAGCAGACAGTCGAGAAGCGTATCTCAGGCTATGCCTCGCCAGTTGACTTCTATGTTGACAAGCTGGTCGAGGGAATATCGACGCTTGCTGCTGCGTTTCACCCCAAACGCGTCATTGTGCGGCTGTCAGACTTTAAGTCCAATGAGTATGCGAACCTCATCGGTGGAACACTGTATGAGCCTGACGAAGAGAACCCCATGTTGGGCTTCCGGGGGGCCTCACGGTACATCTCTGACACTTTCCGTGATTGCTTCGAACTCGAGTGCCGGGCCATGCGCAGGGTTCGGGACGAAATGGGCCTGACAAACGTAGAGATCATGGTTCCGTTCGTGCGAACGCCAGGAGAGGCTCGGCAGGTGAGCGAGTTGCTGGCCGCCAATGGCCTGCGTCGCGGAGACAATGGGCTGCGGCTGATCATGATGTGTGAGCTGCCCGCCAATGCTCTGCTTGCAGACCAGTTCCTGGAATACTTCGACGGCTTTTCTATCGGTTCGAATGACCTTACTCAGCTCACGCTTGGTCTGGACAGAGACTCGGGTATCGTTGCGCATTTGTTCGATGAACGTAACGAAGCCGTCAAGATGCTGCTGGCCAGTGCGATCCAGGCCTGCAAGAAGGCCGACAAGTATATCGGCATTTGCGGGCAGGGGCCGTCTGACCATCCGGACTTTGCCAAGTGGCTGATGGATCAAGGCATCGATAGTGTATCGCTGAATCCGGATTCTGTACTGGACACCTGGTTCTTCCTGGCGGAAGAACAGGTCGAGTTCTAGTCGGGCAAAACGCTACGGGCGGGCCCAGTCAGGCCCGCCCGTCTTCTGATACGGTGTAAGACCTCATGAACAGCAGTAGCCGTCTGTTCCCCGTCAGTTTGATGAATGCAGACTTTGCAGGCGAGCTGCACGAAGATGTGTACCAGCTCAACCCGGGTGTCAGCCCGGACCGTACGCTACGGATCAATATTACCCGCGTCACAGACCCCTCCACCCCTGGCTATCGCCAGCCAGTGATACTGCTCCATAGTGAATTCAATAATCGGCGGCAATGGCTGACTCCGGAAGGTGAAGGGTTCGCCGCGGTTCTTGCACGCGTTGGCTTTGACGTCTGGCTGCCGGAAGCTCGTGGTCACGGGCTGTCGCCCGACCATGATCGATGGTCTGCCAATACGCTATCAGTTAGTGCGTCCGAGGATTTGCCGGCTATACAGGCATTTGTTGCGGAGCAGAGCGGGACTGAACCAATCTGGGTGGGAGCAGAACTCGGCGGGTTGGCCCTTGCCTATGCGTTGACGCATGACCCACGCATGGCTGAGACGGCCGCAGGGGCGGCGTTCATTGATGTCGCGACAGCGCATTGGCTCAGCAATCTCGGTCGGTTGGGTTTGAAACAGCGCTGGCAGATGAAGCGGGCGGGATTTGCCGATGGAATGGCATTTAACTGGGGACCTGAGCGTGAGCCCTGGAGTTTGTTTGCGGAGTTGTATCAGTGGCGCCGGCTTGCCAAGAAATCACAGCACCCGGTTTATGATCGCCTTGAGACCCTTCGGCTGCCTGTTTTTCTATTGGCAGTAAAAGACAGCGAACGGGATACCCATATTCTTCAGTCACGGTTCAAAACCGACTCTATAGCGTCTGCTGTAGCGGCTCCTGGCGCCGCAGAAGCTGCCCTGGGCGGTAAGACGGGCTCAGTTCGCCAGTGGTTGCAGGAGAAAGCCGGGACGACCACAAGTAAGACGTCAGACTCGCACGTGTCATTAACGTCGAGTTAGTCTTGAATTCGTCTTCTGTATCAGCTTTCGGCCTTCGGCCGCAGTGGTTATTAACAAGGGAGAAGAGAGATGACAGATATACTGACGCCAGACCTGTGTGATGCGCATCCCGATATTCAGGTCGTTGAGCCTATGTTTGGGAACTTTGGCGGTCGAGAGGCATTCGGCGGCGAAATCGTGACCGTAAAATGTTTCGAAGACAACTCTATCGTCAAAGAACAGGTCGCCCAGCCCGGAAAAGGCAAGGTGATGGTCGTGGACGGCGGAGGCTCTAATCGAGCGGCCCTGCTGGGCGATATGCTGGCTGAAAAAGCGGCCGAGAACGGCTGGGAAGGGCTTGTGATTTATGGCTGCATCAGGGATGTCGACGCGATAGGCGAGACAGATCTCGGTGTGCAGGCACTGGGCTCCCATCCACGAAAGACTGAAAAACGTGGTTTAGGTGACCTGAATGTTCCGGTGACCTTTGGTGGCGTTACTTTCAGGCCCGGCCATTACATCTACGCAGACAACAATGGCGTAGTCGTCTCAGAAAAAGCACTGTGATGCAGAAAGCCTAGAGCTGGGGGAGGGGTCTAGCCAAGGGTTAGGCCCTGCCAGTCCCGCCGGGGGCAGGCGGGATCAGGTTGAGGTCACCGTAACGGGAAGGAGCCAGGGTTGGCGCCCCTTGGCGTGATCAGGCTACTGCTCGATCTTTATTATCTCAAGACCGGCAAGATAGCCGTTTTCAAGTCGTTCAGTCCGCACTACTTTTGCTGTCGTCTTGAAGGTGGGGAATTCTGGTGAGTTTGAGGGTAACGCGGTCTGTACTTCCGTACCGACGGCCAGATCCCGTTCCAGCACAACTTGCATGCCCATCCCGCTGAGATCCTTGCACACTGCCGTGATGGATTTGCCCGTCGATAAAACCTTGAGTTCAATGTGCGCATTGACCTGCATGCGGATGAAATCCCGCTTCTCGGCAAAGTCCCGCATTATGCTCTTCTCACTCATAACTCATCCTCAAATACTGCGTTCGTTGTTATTGTCTGAAAGTGCCCGATGCGATCAGGACTGCTTTTCTGGCTTCAGCGCAGGCTTTCTCAAGCCCAGCTGTCGTTCTTTCTCGTTGGTTTGAGCATGGGCACAATGACCGCAATGAGTACACCAAGGGCGACGAGTGCTGCGCCGAGCAGCATGAAGTTCGACTCGCTCTTGTCCCTCAGCCGCTGATTATCAGTCGTCAGCAGCTCTACTTCATTTCGCAGACTTTGTGTCGTTTCCTGAAGTTCCTGATTGCGCCGGTCCAGATTCAGCGCGTTCGACGAGATTGATTTAAGCTCGTCCAGCTCGGTACTCAGAGTCTGCACTTCCTGTCGAAGCTCCGCCCGCTCAGCGAGCAGCTCGTCCCTCTCTGCTCTCAGGCTTTCCGCAGCAGCCTGGGCTTCCCTCATATTTTCGCGGGCGTTGGTCAGCTCGGTCCGGGCACGTTCTAACTGGTCTGCAGCAATGGGTTCGTTACTCAGGTAGCGAGAGAGTATCCATCCTTCCTGGCCGCGGTTTGTGCGGACTCTCGAATAACCCGTCTCTTCGTTCCGCTCAAGCAGTGTCAGCGGCGTGCCGCTGCTGAGGCCTGCGTTAAGAATCCGGTACTGGGTGCCCTGGCCGGTGCGAAGGGGAGCCATCAACTCATCATCAATATAGACCGTCTGGGCCATTATCATCGACGAACCGAAAAGAAGTGCGACAATGAAGGTGGTCCGGATCATGCCTTGGGTCAGGAATATGCGAATCACTAAAGGGTTCCTGTTTTCGTAGCGAAGTGGGCAGCGCGGGTGCCGACGCTGCGAGATTTTGTCATCCGTTAGGGCGCTTTGCCAGTCGCCATCTGACAGATTACATCACGGTAATACCTGTTTGAAAGGTTTGACCAAGACCTGTTGGTAAACCCCGGCGTGAACATACGGGTCTTCATTCGCCCACTCCGTGGCGGCCTGGAGAGAGGGAAACTCCGCGACGATCAGACTGCCGGTGAATCCGGCGTCTCCGGGCTCACCAGTATCAAGGGCAGGATGGGGGCCGGCCAGTATCAGCCGACCGGCCTCCTGTAACGCGATCAGACGGGCCAAGTGCCCGGGTCGAGCCTGCTGTCTCAGGGGCAGGCTGCCAGGTACATCTTCGCTGAGGATGGCGTACAGCATTTATATATGTCTCCGCAAAGGCTGAGTGCTCGCTGCAACACAACTAATCGAATTACAACGGTGCAACTGGTCGATTTACAGTGGTTCTTCTTCTTTGAGGTGACGGGAGAGCAAGAGTATCTGGGCGACCGCAAAGCCCAGGGTAAGGAGTAGAAGACCGAAAACCTTGAAATTGACCCAGGTCTCCTGGCTGAAGTTGAAAGCGATATAGAGGTTCAGCGCCCCGGTCAGAACAAAAAACAGTACCCATGCGGTGTTCAGGCGGGCCCAGACAGTCTCGGGTAGCTTCATGTTTGCTGCGAGCATCTTGCGTATCAGATTCTTGCCCAGCAATAGATGGCTGCCGAGCAATACTGCGGCCAAAACCCAATTGACGATGGTCGGCTTCCACATGATGAAGGTGTTGTCGTTCAGTAGTACCGTGAGCCCACCGAAAACCACCACAGCCGCCAGCGTGATAAGATGCACTTTCTCAACTTTCCGGAAGCGCAGCCACATGAAAGCGACTTGCGCCGTTGTCACAATAATAAGGGCGATCGTTGCCGAGATCATGTCGCCGCTGTACTGATACACAGCAAAGAAGACGATTAAGGGAATAAAATCCAGGAACTGCTTCATCAAACCTCCACCGCACCTGCCAGAATCTGGCTCGGGATATTCTTAAAGGCCAGACTATTATATGGATCAACCGCCGATGCAAGCGACGCTGTTCGACACTGTGCCCATGGTTGGACAGCCTCACACCGCAAAGTTCGACCTTCATTGCCACAGCAATGCGTCAGACGGCGCTTTGGCCCCTTCCGAGGTGGTTCGGCGAGCGGCGAGCAGAGGGGTTGCCACCCTAGCTCTGACCGACCACGACACCCTGGCGGGGTTGGATGAGGCGAAAGCAGTCGCGGTCGAAGTTGGCATTGAGCTGATTCCCGGGGTCGAGATATCGTGCCAGTGGCAGCAGCACACGCTCCACATCGTAGCGCTCGGCTTTGATATCGACTGCGCGTCCTTCCTGCGGGCGATCGAGGCTCAGGCCCAGGCTCGTAACAAGCGGGCGGGACTGATCGATGAAGCGCTGCAAAGAAAGGGCTGCCCTTCGGTCCTGGGTCAAGCGAGGTCTATGACGCGGGACGGTATACCCGGACGGCCGCATTTTGCCAGGGCGCTGGTCGATGCCGGATGTGTCCGCACTGAGCAGCAGGCGTTCAAGCGCTGGCTTGGGGCGGGTAAAGTGGGGGACATCCCGGCCTGCTGGCCCGACCTGGCGGAAGTTGTTCGCTACATTCACGCCTCCGGAGGCGTGGCGGTGCTGGCGCATCCGCGTAAGTACCGAATGAGTGCCACGCGCTTGCGCAAACTGGTCGAGGAGTTCGCTAGCCTTGGCGGAGATGCTCTGGAAGTGCTGACGGGAGGGCAGGCGCCACCCGACACCGAGCTCTTGTCAGATCTCTGCATTAAGCATGGTCTGCGCGCGTCCTGCGGCAGCGATTTCCACAAGCCGGGACAGCCGTGGACTGAACTCGGCAGTCTTCCACCCCTGCCTCATCGGCTCACCCCTGTTTGGGCCAATGGCTTCTGAGCAATTGCACAAACGATCGCCATCGCTTCGGGGCACCCGCTTATTCGGGGCTATGGAACAGAAGGTAAAGGTCGGTCAAGGTGTCCGGAATCTGCTCAGCAAGCTCGTGACTGAGCTCCTCGTCCTCCCGAGCCGCTTGGAAATCTGCGTCATCGAAGAGGTCGGATAGCGTCATGATGGGAACCAATAGCTCGGCAACTGTCTCTTCTTCGGTTTCGAGCCATGTGTCTTCGTTTTGAAGAAATGCTTCTACAAACCCTGCACACCAGTTCTGCAGTGCATTGTCCGGGTCGCCGTCTTCAGGTTCGGGTAGCTCCAGAGTTTCACCCTGTTCAAGAGTGGAGCGGACCGACCGGAACAACTTGTCGCACAGTCTGTTAAATACCTCTGGGGCGGAAGCGTTTTCTCCTTCATCCTGTCCCGTTGCGAGGGCGAACAGAGTGGCAGTTGGCAAGCGTTGTGGCCCAACAGCGTTGGCGCAGACAAGGCCGTGTAATCCAAAGAAATCCAGGGCGTCCTCGGCCCAGGCGTCTGCGAAAAGCACCTCTTCGAGTTCCAGAATTTCTTCAGGGGTCAGCATCTTTTCTACCTTATAGCGGCATATGGGTAAACCCCGGATTCCACCACCAGCCAAGTTCGCTTTGAGGGCGTGAGCGGAAGGCCTGGAGGAAGAGGGGATGTCATCGACTAGAGTACTCAGACTATAGAGTACTCAGACTATAGAGTACTCAGACTATAAGAGTACTCAGACTACAGCGACTGCTGTCATACGGGAACAGGAGCTGTGCCCGGGGCTTCTGTGAGTGCAGTAACTGATAGGCGGTTAATCGCTCTGCCTGGCTAAACGAAATGCGGGCAGCGCTGGTGCGCTGCCCGCGGGTCAAAAGCTCAGCTCAGTCAGGAAGGATCGGTGCTCTTGTCAGACTGCGGCAGTTTATCCGCATCAGCTTTCTGCGCCTCGCGCTGCCTCCGGCGGATTTCTCGCGGATCATTGTAAGCGCGCCCGTTGCTCGCAAGCGCTGGGGTCTCGGACGCAACGTCGACCGCTTGCTGTGAAGCAGGGGCCGGCGGTGTTGGAGGCGTTGGGTCAGACTCAGCATGAGCCGATTCTTTTTTCACGTTCTCCTGCTTTGGACTCTTCGGCTCTTCGTTCTGCGACTTCGAGCTTTCTGTCTTTGCGGTTGCTGACTTTGAGTTATCAGAGTTGGAGCTTTCCGATGTGGAGCTTTCGGCCTTCGGCGCAGCCGGTGTTGGCTTTTCTGCCTTGGGCTTTCCGGTCGGCTCTGACTCGCCTTGGGCGGCGGCCTTCTCTTTGCTCGGAGCCGCTCCGACAGATTCCTCCTCTGTCGTGGTTGCAGCTGCTTCAGGAGCTGAGGAGGGGCGAGCTTGCGACTTTCTTCCCCGAGAGGGGCGTCTCTGTCCGCTCCGGCCCTTGCTGGCAGAGTCTGGCTTCGAGGCGTCGCCCTGATCATTTTCGTTGTCAGCGCTCTCTCGCACCGGCCCGGCGTCTCCGCCGGATCCGGCTGGGGAGCTCGAGGTGGTCTGCGGTCCTGAATCAGGCTGTTGAGGCACTGCCTTTTCAGACTTTTTCTGTTCCGACACGGACTCTTCAGCAGGCTGCCCGGCAACCGCTGGTTGATCCGACGCGGGGGAACCCGTGCTCTTGTCCTCAACAACGTCCGGGGCGGAAACGGCCTCCGCATCACGGCTGTTTACTGACGAGTTGGCTTTACTTTTCGGCAGCGCAGCAGTCTCAGGCTGCACATCGGCGTTCGCCACAGGACCACCTGCCGCCGGCGCTGAGCCCGCCTCATCTGCAACTTCGTGCTTTGCATTGCTGGCAGAGGTGCCTTCCCGCTTATCCTGTGCTGCAGGCGTGGCGCTGGCACTGGCTGTCTTGTCAGTAGCCTGGCCCTGGTCAACCTTAACAGCCGGCGGTTTCGTATCGGCGCTGCCTGAGACGACTTCCGGGTCCCGATTGCGTTCCGGCGCATCATCCCCACTGGTGCCTGCCTCGTTACTGGTGTTCACGCGTTCGCGACGGCGAGGCTGACCTTCAGCCGGCGATCCGTCACGGTTGCGGGAGCGC
>CXWF01067561.1_pt1 | contig 14467 bp, 9 predicted proteins | sample 468421 | NCBI WGS metagenome assembly CXWF01 (sample SAMEA2620812, study PRJEB7988) | marine metagenome | biome: marine biome (ENVO:00000447); feature: surface water layer (ENVO:00002042); material: "saline water (ENVO:00002010), including plankton (ENVO:xxxxxxxx)" | depth 5 m
CGGCGGGGGGCCGGGCTGCGTCTCGGACACGCCCGAGACAAAGGACCCGGTGGAAAAGCGGATTGAGGACGCGGTGATGTCCCTCATGCCAGAGATCACGACGCGCGACATTCCCTACCTCGGGTGCTGCTATGGTATTGGTGTTTTGGGCCATCACCTCGCCCCCGGATCGGTGTCCAAGGCGCGCTTCGGTGAGCCGGTGGGCGCGACGACCTGCACTCTTACGGAGGCCGGACGCGCGGACCCGCTGCTCGACGGCGTGCCTGACAGCTTCCGCGCCTTCGTCGGACATAAGGAGGCGCTGCAACACCTGCCCGACGGGGTGATCCACCTCGCCGCGTCCGACCCGTGCCCGTTCCAGATGGTGCGCTATGGCGCGAATGTCTACGCGACACAGTTCCACCCGGAGCTGGACGCCGACGGCCTTGAAACACGGATCGGCATCTACCGTCACCGGGGCTATTTCGCACCGGAGGAAGCCGACGACCTGATCGCGGCGGGCCATGCCGAAAGCGTTACCGCGCCGGCGAAGGTTCTGGAGAATTTCGTGGACCGGTTTCGGTCTGAGTGAACTTCCTCATGCCCTGCAATGGGTTGCCAGATTACCTTCAGGCAATACATCAGGCCCGGGACTTCCGTAGCCCTCACGTCGCCTCACCCGGAATTGCCTGATTATTGAGCATACGGCGCGCATTTGACAAGAATCTCCACCCCCGCGCCGTATCGGGGTTTCGTCGCCCGCCTCATCGCCTATCCTGATCCTCGCAGGACAAAGGAGCAGGCCCCCGCATGGCGATCCACGCAAGCATCTATCACCTGACGCATTACACTTATGACCGCCCGGTCACACTGGGCCCGCAGATCATCCGCCTGCGACCGGCGCCGCATTCGCGCACCCGGGTCATTTCGCATTCGCTGAAGGTGTCGCCCGGCGGGCATTTCGTGAACCACCAGCAAGACCCGTACGGCAACTGGCTGGCGCGGTTCGTCTTTCCGGAACCGGTGCGCGAATTCAAGATCGAGGTCGACCTTGTGGCCGACATGTCGGTCTACAACCCGTTCGACTTCTTCGTCGAGGAGGACGCGACCCAGTGGCCGTTCGATTATCCGGCGGACCTGACCGAAGACCTCGTGATCTACCGCACGCCGGAGCCGGAGGGGCCGCGGCTGGCCAAGTTCATCGGCGGGCTGAACCTTGACGAGAAACGCACGGTCGATTTCCTAGTCGGGTTGAACGCGACGATTGCGAACCATGTCGAGTACACGATCCGAATGGAGCCGGGCGTGCAGACCCCGGACGAGACATTGGAGAAAGGCTACGGGTCCTGCCGCGATTCAAGCTGGCTTCTGGTGCAGGTGCTTCGCCATCTCGGCTTCGCGGCGCGGTTCGTCTCGGGCTACCTGATTCAGCTGGAGCCGGACCTGAAGTCGCTGGATGGGCCGTCGGGGACCGATCATGACTTCACCGACCTGCACGCCTGGTGCGAGGTCTTCCTGCCCGGCGCGGGCTGGGTTGGACTGGACCCGACGTCCGGTTTGCTGACGGGCGAGAGCCACATACCGCTGGCGGCCACGCCGCATTACCGTAACGCGGCGCCGATCTCGGGCGGCTACTCGTCGGCGGGCGCGCCGGAGGTGACCTTCGATTTCGACATGCAGATCAAGCGCGTGTCGGAGCATCCGCGTATCACCAAGCCCTTCTCGGACGAGGCCTGGGATCGGCTGAACACCCTCGGACGCAAAGTCGACGCGAGCCTGGAGGCGAATGACGTGCGGCTCACGATGGGGGGTGAGCCAACCTTCGTCTCGATCGACGATTTCGAAAGCGAGGAATGGAACACGGCAGCCGTGGGGCCACAGAAGCGGGAACTGGCCGACCAGTTGATCCGCCGCCTGCGCGGCCGTTTCGCGCCCGGGGGATTCCTCCACTATGGACAAGGCAAGTGGTATCCGGGCGAAAGCCTGCCGCGCTGGACCTTCTCGCTCTATTGGCGACGCGATGAGAAACCGATCTGGCGCGACGAGAGCCTGATCGCTGCCGAGGGCGACGATACCGGCGCAGGCCCGGACGAGGCGGGCAGGCTTTTGACCGGGATCGCGCAGCGGCTGGGTCTGGGCGAAGAGTTCACCCACCCGGTGTATGAAGACCCGGCGGAATGGATGCTGAAAGAGGGCAGTCTGCCCCCCAACGTCACGCCGGAAGACAACAAGCTCAAGGACCCCGAGGCGCGCAACCGCTTCGTGCGGGTCTTCGACCGGGGGCTCGAGACGGCAGTGGGCTACGTCATGCCGATCCAGCGCTGGCAGTCGAAAGCGACCGGGTCGAAGTGGCTGTCCGAGGTTTGGAAGACACGGCGCGGCAAGCTCTACCTCGTGCCCGGCGACAGTCCGGCGGGCTTCCGTCTGCCACTGGGCGCCCTGCCCCATGTGCCGCCGTCTCAGTATCCTTATCACTATGTGACGGATACGTCGGTGGACCGCGAAGACCTTCCGGATTTTCACGATGTGGTGTCGCGGCGCGTGCCGGAGACGAGCGCGGAGCACACGCAGCCTGTATCTGAGGCGCAGAGCTCCGAGCCGGGACAGGCGATCGTGGAGCAGGACCTCAATTCCGTGGACGGCGTGGTGCGCACCGCCATCTCGGTCGAGCCGCGTGACGGGCGCCTGTGTGTCTTCATGCCGCCGACCGAGGGAGTCGACGACTACCTCGAACTCGTGGCGGCGGCGGAGGAATCCGCGCGTGAGCTGGGCCTTCCGATCCATATCGAGGGCTACCAGCCGCCGCATGATCCGCGCCTGAATGTCATCCGCGTCGCCCCGGACCCGGGCGTGATCGAGGTGAACATCCACCCGGCCCACAGCTGGGACGATTGCGTGGCCACGACCGAAGCGATCTATGAAGAGGCGCGCCAGTGCCGGCTCGGCGCGGACAAGTTCATGATCGACGGGCGACACACCGGCACCGGCGGGGGCAATCACGTCGTCGTTGGGGGCGAGTCGCTCAACAACAGCCCGTTCCTGCGCCGCCCCGACCTGCTCAAGTCCCTGATCCTGATCTGGCAGCGCCATCCGAGCCTGAGCTACCTGTTCTCGGGCCTGTTCATCGGCCCGACGTCGCAGGCCCCACGGATCGACGAGGCGCGACACGACACGCTTTATGAGCTGGAGATCGCGCTGAGCCAGATCCCCGCGCCGGGCAAGGGCGCGATGCCGCCGCCGTGGCTTGTGGACCGGCTCCTGCGCAACATGATGACGGATGTGACGGGCAATACGCACCGGGCGGAAATCTGTATCGACAAGCTGTTCTCGCCGGATGGCCCCACCGGGCGGCTGGGCCTCGTGGAATTCCGGGGATTCGAGATGCCGCCGCACCCGCGCATGTCGCTGGCGCAACAACTCCTCCTGCGCGCCATCATCGCGCGCTGCTGGGATGCGCCGGTGGAGGGCAAGCCGGTGCGCTGGGGCACGGTGCTCCACGACCGGTTCATGATGCCGCATTTCCTGTGGGAAGATTTCCTCGACCTGCTGGCCGACCTGTCGCGCCACGGCTTCGACCTGGACCCCGTGTGGTTCGAGGCACAGGCGGAGTTCCGGTTCCCGTTCTGCGGCGAGGTCGAGGCCGAGGGCGTGAAGCTGGAGATCCGCCAGGCGCTCGAGCCCTGGCACGTTCTTGGCGAGACCGGCGCGATCGGGGGCACCGTGCGCTACACCGACAGCTCGGTCGAGCGGCTACAGGTCAAGCTGACCTCGCTGCATCAGGACCGGTACCGCGTGATGTGTAATCGTCGCCCCGTGCCGCTCACCCGTTCGGGCACGTCGGGCGCATCTGTCGGCGCGGTGCGCTACAAGGCCTGGCAACCGGCCGAGGCGCTGCACCCGACCCTGCCCGTCAACGCGCCGCTGGTGTTCGACATCTACGACGACTGGACCGGCCACGCGCTCGCCGGATGCAGGTATCACGTCGCACATCCGGGCGGGCGCAATTACGATACGTTCCCTGTGAACGGCAACGAGGCGGAGGCGCGCAGGCTCGCGCGGTTCGAGCCGCATGGTCACACCCCATCGGCCTATCGCCCGGAACCGGAGAGCCCCCACCCGGAGTTTCCGAATACGCTTGACCTGCGCCGCCCCGTGGGGCTCGTGTAGGCACCCAAGGTAACGCGGGACGGAAGATGGAGCACAAGGCCGAGACCCGTGAGGGTCTCCCGTATCTTGACGGCTACGCGCCTCAGTCGGGCGTGTCGGACGAACTGTTCGACGCGACAGGCCGGATGCGTCCCGTGTGGCAGCCCTTCGTCGATGCCTTCACCGGGCTCTCGCGGGCCGAGATCGCGGGCCGGTTCGAGCGCGGCAATCAGTATCTGCGCGATGCAGGCGTCTACTTCCGGCAGTATTCCAACGAGCCGTTGCAGGAGCGGGAATGGCCGTTGAGCCATGTCCCGGTCGTGCTGCATGAGACCGAGTGGGAGACGATCTGCGCGGGCCTCGCCCAACGGGCGGACCTGCTGGAAGCGGTCATGGCCGACCTTTACGGCCCCGGACGACTGGTGGCGGAGGGGCACCTGCCCGTCGACCTCGTGGCTGAAAGCGACCATTGGCTTCTGCCGATGGTTGGCGTGCCACCCGCGGGCGGGCATTACCTCCATGTCCTCGCCTTCGAAATCGGGCGCTCGCCGGACGGGTCGTGGTTCGTGCTGGGCGACCGCACGCAGGCACCGTCGGGCGCGGGATTTGCGCTGGAAAACCGGATGGCGACGAGCCGGATGTTTCCCGAGAGCTTCTCGAATGACCGGATCCACCGGCTCGCGGGGTTTTTCAACGACTTTCGCGGTGCGCTGGACCGGCTCGCAACCGGGCCGGACGGCCAGCCCCGTCGCACGGGTATCCTGACGCCGGGACCGGCGAATGACGCTTATTTCGAGCACACCTACATCGCGCGGTATCTGGGCCTCATGCTGCTGGAGGGCGAGGACCTGACGGTGCAGAACGGTCAGGCGATGGTGCGCACCATCGAGGGGCCAGAGCCTGTGGGCGCGTTGTGGCGGCGGATCGACGGTCAGTTCGCGGACCCGCTGGAGTTTGACCCCGATAGCCGCATCGGCACGCCGGGTCTTATGGAATCGGTCGCAACCGGCAACCTCGCGCTCGCCAATGCGTTGGGCTCCGGCGTGCTTGAGGCGCGCGCCATGATGGCGTTCCTGCCGCGCATCTCCCGCGTGCTGACGGGCAAGCCGCTCTCCATTCCCAATATCGCAACGTGGTGGTGCGGGGCTGCGAAGGAACGCGATTATGTGCGCGCCAATGCAGGACGGATGGTGATCGGCCCCGCCGGCGCGGTCGACCTGCCGTTCGACTGGTCCTCGGCCTCGGTCGTGGCGGGCACGCTGCGCGACACGGCGCGCGGGTCGCTCGACGAACTGCTGGCGACGGAAGGCGCGACGCTCGTGGGGCAGGAGGCGGTGAATCTGTCGACTACGCCGGCCTGGGTTGGCGACGGCGACACGGGCGCGCTTCGGCCCAGCCCCATGACGGTCCGGGTCTTCGCCACGCGCACACCTGAGGGCTGGCGCTTCATGAAGGGCGGCTATGCCCGGATCGGGCCAGAGGGCGATGCGGCCGCACTGGCCATGCAACGCGGCGGCACGGTCGCAGATGTCTGGATTGCCGCCGATGCGCCGGTGCCGCAACCGACGCTCGACGCGGCCCCTGCCACGTTCCGGCGCCAACGCTCGGGCACCCTGCCCTCACGCGCGGCCGACAACCTGTTCTGGCTCGGCCGTTACATGGAACGGTGCGAAGACCTCATCCGCCTCGTGCGCGCCTATCACCTGCGCCTCGCCACGATGGAAGGACCGGACGATCCGCGCTTGAAGCTGATCCTGAATTACACGGCCCCCTTCGGTGCGGATGCAACACAGGCGATGCCCGATGCACTGCTCGCGCGACTGTCGGCAGCGCAGGATTGCGCCTCCAAGATCCGCGACAGGTTCTCGATGGACGGCTGGCACGCGCTCCGGGATTTGTCGCAGACCATGCGCGAAATGCAGGGCACGACCCGGCCCGGCGACGACGCCGCCCGCGCGATGAGTGTACTCTTGCGCAAGATCACCGGATTCAACGGGCTCGTGCATGAAAACATGTATCGCTTCGCCGGATGGCGGTTCCTGTCGCTGGGTCGGGCCATCGAACGGGCGGACGGGCTGGTGGCCATGCTCGCCACCTTCACCGACGAGGCCGCGCCTGCCGGGGCTCTCGACGTGGCCGTCGAGGTGGCCGACAGCGTCATGACCCATCAGCGCCGTTACCGGGTCAACACGAACCGCGAAACCGTGGTCGATCTTCTGGCGCTCGACGCCGACAACCCGCGCGCGGTCCTGTTCCAGATCGCCGAGTTGGAGCGGCTGGCGGCCGGATTGCCCAAGGCGACCGAGGTGGGCCGTCCCGGCCCGCTTTTGCGCCAGATCCTGCCGCTGAAGGCGCGGCTGGAAGTGGCCGACCCCGCCGATATCACGCCCGAGGTCTTTGCCGGCCTGCGGGCCGAGTTCGCCGCGATCTCGGGCCAGATCGCCCTGACTTACCTGCGCTGACCCATGCTCTACGACGTCAAGCTCCGCATCGCCTACGCCTATACGAGCCCGTCGGACAAGACGCGGCTGGTGGTGCGCCTGCTGCCCAACACCATACCCGGTACGCAGGATGTGCTGTCGCGGCTCCTGACCTTCGACCCGGTTCCCGCTGAGAGACGTGAGCGCGTGGATTTCTTTGGAAACACGATGACGACGGCGGTGTGGCATCATCCGATGCAGGCGCTCACGATTGACCTCGCCGCCCGGTTCGACCGCAAGCCGCAGCCGAAACTGCTGGATTTCTCGCCCCCTGTCGGGGCCATCGGGGCCGAGATCGCCAGTCGCCGCAGCCTCGCCTCCTACGCACCGCAGCATTTCACCGCCGCTTCGCGCCGGGCCGGGCCCGATCCGTCGATGACCGCCTTCGCGCGCGACCATATCGGCCCTGAGATGACGACCTTTCAGGCCATCGAGGCCATCGGGCGGGCGCTTTACACAGAAATGCGGTTCGATGCGTCGGCCACCGACGTCGGCACGCCCGCGCAGGAGGCTTTCGCAAACCGTCACGGCGTGTGCCAGGACTTCAGCCACGTCATGATCTCATGCCTGCGCGGCGTGGGCATTCCGGCAGGCTATGTCTCGGGCTTTCTGCGCACGTTGCCGCCACCGGGCCAGCCCCGGCTCGAAGGGGCCGACGCGATGCACGCCTGGGTTCGGGCCTGGGCGGGGAATGAGCTGGGCTGGATCGAGTACGACCCCACGAACGCGCAATTTGCAGGCGGAGATTACGTCACTGTGGCCTGGGGCCGCGACTACGACGATGTTTCCCCCGTTCGCGGGGCGGTGCGGGCGGCCGGAGGTCAGACGAGCACGCAGGCCGTGGACGTCATTCCAATCGGGGCGTGATCCCGCCCGCTAGAGCGACGGAAGCCACAGGACCAGCGCCGGGACCGCCAGGAGCAGCGCGACGTGGAACAGGTCGGCGATGACGAAGGGGGTCGTGCCCCGGAACATCGTCATCAGCGGTATGTCACGGGCCACACCGCTCAGGACATAGACGTTCATTCCCACTGGCGGCGTAATCAGCGCGATCTCGGTCATGCGCACGACGAGCACGCCGAACAGCACGGCGTCGAACCCCAGCCCGGTCACCAGTGGGAAGAATAGCGGCACGGTCAGGGTCATCATCGCCGATGCGTCAAGGATCATGCCAAGAAACAGGTAGAGCGCGAGGATGATGAGCAGCACGGCCAAGGGCGGCAGATCGACGGCGCTGACCCAGTTGACGAGATTCAGGGGAATTGTCGTGACGGTGATGAAGGCGTTGAACACCAGCGCGCCGAAGAGGATGCCGAAGATCATGCCGGTGGTGCGCAGCGTGTCGTAAACGGCGGTTCTGAGGCCCGGAAGGGTGAGCTTGCCCCGCGCACCTGCGATAACCAGAGCGCCGAACGCGCCCATCGCGCCGGCCTCGGTCGGCGTGAACCACCCCCAGATGATGCCGCCCATGACAAAGGTGAAAAGCGCGATGACGTCGCCGGTGCGCCGGAACCCCTCCCACCGCTCACGCCAGCTATAGCGCGGGCCGGCCGGTCCGGCCTTGGGGTTCACACGGCAGCGGATGCCAATGACGGCCATGTAGAACACAGCCAGCAGGATGCCGGGGATAATACCAGCGGCGAACATGTCGCCGATCGAGGTCTCGGTCAGGATGCCATAAATGATGAACATACCCGAGGGCGGAATGAGGCTGCCGATGGTGCCGCCGGCGGCGACCGAGCCGGAAGCGAGCGACAGGGAATACCCGTGTCGGCGCATTTCCGGCAGGGCGACGAGGCCCATTGTCGCGGTCGTGGCCAGCGAGGAGGCATTCACCGACGCGAACCCTGCCGACGCCCCGATGGTGGCCATGGCCAACCCGCCACGGCGATGGCCCAACATGCGGGCCGCGAATTCGTAAAGGTCCTTGCCGATCCCGCTGGCGAACAGCACATGGGCCATGAACAGGAACAACGGCACGGTCCCGATCGCGTAGTTGGTCGCGAGATCGAACGCGATGACGCCGACCTTGATGACTGCCGCGTGGAAGGTGATGAGCAGGCCGAAGCCCACGGCACCGACGAGGCCCATCGCGAACCCGATGGGCATGCCGAAGGCGATGAAGGCGAACATCGAGACGATGCCGACGAGTCCTGCCATGACGGGCGTCATTTGCGCGGCTCCTGTTGAAGAATGCTTTGAAGGCCGCGCAACAGGCAGACCGCGATGGTCAGGCAGATCGCGGCCACCATGAGCCAGCGGAACGGCGCGACGGAGATATCGAGTATGGGCGTGACCTCGCCCTGCTTGCCGCGCCTGAGCGCCTCTTCGATGCCGGCGTAGGCGACGAAGATCCAGAACCCGGTGCCGGCGAGAAGCATCAGCCCTTGCGACCAGCCCGCGCCACGGGCGCTGAAGTTCTGGATGAGAAGATCGACTTTCGTATGCGTCCCCTCCCACGCGGCAAAGGCCAGCGCGCAGGAGACGGCAGGGATCAGCAACAACTCGGCCAGGACGTAGGTCCCGGGGAACGCGATGCCGATGCCCCGGAACACGACCGTCACGACGGTCAGGGTTGTCAGCGCGAGGAGCGCCACGACACCCAGCGCTGCGGTCGCGCGGATCGCCCAGCCAAGAACCTTCTCGACCTGCCTCATCGGTTTCCCTTTCGTGACATGCGGGGGCGCCGCGCGGGCGCCCCCGGACGGGTCCTACTCTTCGTGCGCGGCGCGGATCCGGTCGAGCACTTCCGTCCCCGGTTTGCCCATCGCGTCGAGCTCCTCGGCGACCTCGGCGATGGCGGGCGCGAATTCCTTGGAATACTCCGCCACGACCTCGGGCGAGACCGTGTTGAACGTCACACCCTGCTCTTCGCCATAGGCGCGCCCCTCGGCTTCGGCTTCCTGCGCGAGTTCGAGCGTCCGCAGGCTCAGCCACTCGGTGTTTTCGTCGAAGATCTGCTGGATGTCCTCAGGCAGATCCGCCCAGACGCTGCCGTTGACCGCGCGCGACGGATAGGCGCCGCGTGAATGGGGCAGTTCGGAGTAGTAGCTCACGACCTCGGCGAAACTCAGCGATTTGAGGGCTTCATACGGGGCAATGACGCCGTCCAGCACGCCCTTTTCGAGCGAAGGATAGGTCTCGGTCATCGGCATGGTCACGCCTTCGGCACCGTAGGCGGCAAGCGGGCCGATGAAGTCCACGGCCGAGCGGATGCGAAGCCCGCCCAGATCGTCCAGCGTCTCGACGGGCCCGTCGCGCAACAGCAGGTGCATCGGCGTGCCCACGTTGTAGCCCACGACATGCACGCCGTTCAGTTCCTCGTCGAAAACCGGATATTCCTCGACCAGGTCCATGTAGACGTCGAGCACCTTTTCCGGGTCGGTGAAGCCATAGAACATGCCCGGCACGAGCCGGTTCATGTCATAGCCCGACCGGGCATAGATGGGTGCGATATAGCCCATGTCGGCGACCCCGGCGGACAATTCATCGACCCCTTCGCGCGAGGTGATGAGGGACCGGCCCCAATAAGGCGTTATCTCGACACGACCGCCGGATTGTTCTTCGATGCGCGCGATCCACTCGGCATCGGCGGCGCCGTAGGGATGTTCCTCGGTATAGGGCGAGGCGTAGGTCAGGTCGAAGTCAGCGGCCCATGCGGGCAGCGCCGTCAGGCAAAGCGAAACGATTGCGGTTGTTCTGAGCATTGTTGTTTCCTCCCAATGAGTTGCGTCAGTGCGGTGCCGGGGTTGTGTGCCCGGTCTGTTGCGCGGGCGTTCGGGCCAGCGCGTTTATCTGTGTCTCGGTCAGGTCGAGGCCGCGCAGGACCTCGGCGGTGTGGGTTCCGGGCAGAACGGCCGGCGCAGGCGCGGTGAAGGCACCCAGACGCACCGGCGGCCCGGCCTGCGTGAGCGCGCCACCGGGCGCGTCGAGGGCGATCACCATGCCGCGTGCGCGGAAATGCGGTTCGGCCAGCGCCTCGGCCAGACTGTTGACCGGCGCGAATTGCGTCCCCGCCGCTTCGAGATGGGCAAGCCAGTGGTCGCGCGGACGTGTCGCAAAGACGGCCTGAAGCCCCTCACGGATCTCGGCGCGACGCTCTGCGTCCAGTTGCCAGCCGGCGTAGTCCGGTTTTCCCATCGCCTCGCAGAAGGCCACCCAGTAGCGCGGCTCCATGTCGGTGGTGACCAGCCATTCGCCATCCGCACAGCGCCACAGCCCCATGTCGGCGCGCCGGGTTCCGCGCGACGGTATGTCGGCGGGGTCTTCGTGCCTTGCGATCAGGTTGGCGAGCAGGACCAGCGAACAGTCCGACATCGCCACGTCGACATGACGCCCTGCGCCCGTCGCGCGTGCCTCCATGACAGCCGCGAGCGTGGCGAACCCGGCATGTGCCCCGGTGACGACGTCCGCCGCCGCAAATCCCGGCAAACCCGGTGCATCCGGGTCCTCGCCCGTGCGGCTCAGGACGCCCGCCAGCGCCAGAGCCACGGGATCGTGCCCCGGCTTGTCGCGCAGGGGGCCGGTCTGGCCGCAGAGTGTGAGGGAGGTGTAGACGAGCTTTGGGTTGATCTCGGACAAGGCCGCATAGCCCAGCCCGAGACTGCCCAGAACGCCCGGTCGGTAGTCCTCGACCACCACATCCACCGTGGCGGCGAGTTTGCGCAACGTGGCCTGCGCCTCGGGGTCGCCCAAATCGAGACAGATCGACTTCTTGCCGCGTGCCAGCATGTCGCGCGCGCGCTGCCGGGCGCGGCCTGTGTCATCCAGCTTGTCCCACCCGAACACCTTGGCCTGCTTGGCGAGTTCGCGCGGATGCTCGACCCGGATCACCTCGGCCCCCTGATCTGCGAGAAGCCAGGTGGCGTAGGGTCCCGGCAGCAGACGGGAGAAGTCCAGAACGCGAAGGCCGGCGAGAGCACTCATGTAGCGCCCCCCGGGTGCACGGCAAAGAGCGGTCCGGGCACGCCATCCGCATCGAACACGCCCCGCGCTTTCATCTGCGGTGTCTCGGGCACTTCCGACAGGCGGATGATCGGAGACAGGCCCCAGCCGTGCTCCAGCGACCAGTCGGCCAGCGTCTTGCGGTCGTGGCGGGCGAAGAACGTCTCGACGATCCCCTGCCAGCGGTCGATCACCTCCTGATCCGTGTCGGCCACGAGTATGTCGTCCCAGTCGATATTGGCGAGCTCGCCAGCGACGCCCTCCTCCTCCATTACCCGCACGATCGCGCGCATCATGCCGGGGTTGTCGATCATCGACCACGTCACATAGCCGTCGGCACAGGGCCAGATCTGGCGCACGCCGGACTTGCCGCGCACGAGCATGTTGCCGCGCCGCGTTCCAATTCGCCCGGTCTGGTCGTACATTACCGCCTCGCGGTAATTCGCCAGTGCTGCGGACTGCACCGCGGAGAGCGTGATGCGCTGCCCCTTGCCGGTCAGCCGTCGCGCGCGCAGGCCCATGAGCGCTGCGGTCGCTGTCTGGATGCCGGTCAGAGCGTAGCCCTGTTCGCCGGGCAGACGGAGCGGCGGGCGGTCGGGCTGGCCGGTCACATGCATCAGCCCGGATTGCGCCATGAGGGTCAGGTCGGTGACCGGACGCATGTCGTTCGGAAAGCCCGTGACGACGACATGGATCAGAGCCTCGTGCCGGGCGGCGAGGTCATCGACACCCTCACGCGGGTCCGTGCGCCGGTCGTCGATCAGGATGTCGGCACCTTCGAGCAACGTCTCAAGCGGCGCGTCGGAGCGAGTCATGCTCTTGTGCCACGCCTTCGCGCGCGGCGCGGTCAGCGGGGCCGCGTCGGCCAGCACAACCTCGGCCCCGAGCCGGGCCAACATGCTGCCCCCGAAATCGGCCAGATGATCGGCAAGCACCACAACACGGATACCATCGAGCAGGGTCATGCCAGCGCCCCCTCTGCGATGAGGTCCGCGATCTCGTCCTCGGACAGGCCGATCTCGGCGAACACCGCGTCATTATCCGCCCCCAGACAGGGCGACGGCCCGACGTGGGACGGCGTATCGGCAAAGGCATAGGGCGGCGCGGGCATCTTGGCGACACCGATCACGGGATGGTCCACCGGCACGAAATGACCGGCAGCGTTGAGCGCCGGATGTTCGGACAACCCCTTGCCGTCGAGCACGAGTGCTGCTGGAATACCCTTGGCCACGAGGGCCGCTTCAAGCTCATCTGCCTCCCAGGCAGGGGTGCGCTCCTCGGGAGAGCCGTCCAGAACCGCGTCCAAGGCTGCGCGGTTCGCATCGGTTTCACAGGCGATGGCGATCCAGCGGTCGTCTTTGCAGGAAAACACGCCGTGCGGGTCCATTTCGGGGTCGCTGTTGGCGGGCTTTTCGTCGGGCATTTCGGCGAACAGGTCGCCTGCCACCTGCACCATCGCTTCGATCTGGCTCACGTCGACATGCACGCCCTGCCCTGTCCGGTCGCGATGTTCGAGCGCTGACAGGATCGCCACGGTCAGCATCATCGGCGCGACGACATCGCCATAGGCCAAGGGCGGCATGTGCGGATCGCTGTCGGGCCAGCCGGTCATGTCGCAATGGCCCGACCACGCGGCCGCGGAATTGCCGTAGCCGCGAAAGCCCGCCATCGGCCCGGTGCGTCCGGCCACGGATACGCTGGCGAGGATGACGCCCGGCCGGACCCTTTGCAGGTCGTCCCAGCCCAGCCCGATCCGGTCCATGTATCCGGGGCCGAAGTTTTCGACCACCACATCGGCCCATGCGACGAGCTTGCGCGCGACCTCCTGCCCGCGCGGGTCGGACAGGTTGATCGTCACGCTTTTCTTCGAGGTGTTCGTCTGCGCGAAAAACACCGAAGCATCGTGGTTGCGCCGGTCACCGCCCGCGAAAGGCGGTGACCGGCGACCGAGGTCGAGGCGGCGGGAGGATTCCACCTTGACGACCGTGGCCCCGTTGTCGGCGAGGTCCTTGGTGGCGCGCGGCCCGGCGCCGACCCATGAGAAATCCGCCACTTTCAATCCGTCGAGCGCGCCCATCACGCAGCCTCCAGTTCGTCGAGGGCGGCGCGGACCCGCGCCTCCATCTTTTCGCGGTCCCACTCGCGCGGATCGACCATGTCCGAGTGAATCTCGATCACCGTCACGCCGGCCTCGCGCAGCGCGTTGCGCGCGAAATAGGATCCGTAGCCCGAAAAGCGGTCGTGTTCGGGCACCAGCATGACCGCCACGTCGATGCGCCAGCGCTTTGCCTCCTTCACCAGCCATTCGTTGACCCACGGAGGTTGGTGAAGCTGTTCGTTCATCGCCGAAACCCGCGCGGCAAGGGCCCGCAGCGGGTCCCCGTGATCCGTGCGGATGTAGCCGTCCGCGGCGAAAGGCACATACATCGACCAAGCGAACACGGCGCCATGTGACTCTTCGAACGCGCTGTAGAAGGACGTGTCGAACCAGAGCCCGGCCCCGATCCACATCATGCGGATACGCTCGTTCTCGCAGACCGCCGCGCCCTGAGCGATGCGGTCGCCCACCTCGGCGCGGAAGGCGCGGACGTGGGACAGCGCCCAGTCCGAACCGCGGTGCCATTGCGGGATCATGACATTCGGCATCTGCTCGGAAATGCTCATGGGGGACTTGTCGGCCGCCGCCAGCATGTCCGCGACCTCGTCCACCACCCGCTCCTGCGCGTCGATGCGCGCCATGTAGTCGGCGAAACCGTCGCGGTCGAAGGCGCGCCCGGTCATCCGCTCGAGCGCCTCGATCAGCCCCTCCATCTCGTCGACCATGAGGTCGAGCCGCGCGGTGCCATACAAATCCTCCCAGTCCGAGCGGGCCTGCACCCACCAGTCCGGGGCCGGATCGGGGGTGGCAGGTGCCGAAA
>CXWF01015536.1_pt1 | contig 14444 bp, 29 predicted proteins | sample 468421 | NCBI WGS metagenome assembly CXWF01 (sample SAMEA2620812, study PRJEB7988) | marine metagenome | biome: marine biome (ENVO:00000447); feature: surface water layer (ENVO:00002042); material: "saline water (ENVO:00002010), including plankton (ENVO:xxxxxxxx)" | depth 5 m
AAAAAACAATTTGAACATTACTTAGACCCAAGACAAGTAAAACAACTACAAAAGAATCCAGATTTATTAAAGTTAGGTGGAGAAAAACGATATGCTACTTTTTTATTTACTGATGTAAGAGGATTTACTTCCATGTCAGAGAACCTAGAGCCTGAACAAGTAACCTATATTATGAATAAAGCATTAACTGTTCAGCAAAGTGCAGTGCAAAAACATGGTGGTATGGTAGATAAATATATAGGTGATGCAATGATGGCAATATTTAATGCACCTTTAGACCTACCAGCACATGAAAATAAAGCTATAGATTGTGCTGTGGATATGCAGCGTGATATGGAAAGTTTAAACGATGAGTTAGTGGACCGGGGTATACCGGGTGTTGCTATAGGTATTGGAATAAATACAGGCTACGCAGTTATTGGAAACATGGGTAGCGAGCAAAGGTTTGACTATACAGCGATAGGTGATGCTGTAAATGTAGGTGCTAGATTAGAAAGTGGCACAAAAGATGCCGGTGTTGATATACTTATAGGGTATAACACTGCTATTAAGAGTGATTACATATTAAAAAAACTAGAACCTTTAGAAGTAAAAGGTAAGGAGAAACCGCTAGATGTTTACACACTTTAAAAATTCGCTTCGCCCGCAGCTGCTGTTGAATTATGATGTTTAAAATTAGTGTCGGACTCGCAATCGCTTTGGTTATGTCTGGTATATGGATATGGAGTTTAAACGGCACGATAAGCCAGCTTCAGGCAAACCAGATAGTTTTAGAAACTGAAGTCACCAGACAGAACGAACAAATAAAAAAGAACTTGGAACAACAAGCACAGACTTATGCGCAGATAGACAGTCTTACTAAGAAGAATCAGGAGTCCATGCGTGAAGTAAACGCACTCAAGCAGACATTCGCTAAGCATGACTTGGATAATCTTGCCCTAGCAAAACCTAAGATGATTGAAACTAGAGTCAACAGAGCGAGCAAAAGGGTGTTCGATGATTTAGTTAGTATAACTAACCCAAACCAATTTGATAAAACAGATGAAGAAACTAGCAATACTGATTAGCTTTTGCCTGTTGGCAAGCGGATGTACGTTGATGAGACAGGCAGTTAAGCCTATAGAAGTAGTCAACATAGAAGAAAGACCGCCCATGTTTCACCCACCATTGCCTGTGGAAATGCAGATGGTAGAGTTTGATTGGGAGGTTCTAACGCCTGAAATAATGCAAGAGTACCTCACCCTTGTCGAAGAAGGTAAAGCACCTAGACAGGCTTATTATGCGCTTACAACGAAGGATTATGAGAACATCAGCAACAACATGGCTGAGATAAAGAGATACACAAGGGATATCCTTGCCATCGTAGAATACTACAGAGACTTAGACGAGTAGGTTAAGCCTCACGATACATCAATTTCTTAAAAGTCTCAGGGTCTGTAATCGAAGTTGATAGGTTAGTTATGTAGCCTAAAGTATGAGTACCAAGAATCTTCTTATTGTAAGCCTCTTCTTTTTTCTTGTTTTCTAGTTCTTCTTTTTCTTGATGTGCGAGATATGCATACTCTTCATCAGGTGCTAATACAGGACTCATAAATATATCTCCGGCACTTGTTACCGCAGTTGTAATAGGTGTGTAACACCCCCTCATAAGAGGTACGTTGTTGTTACTCAAAGTGATACGTTCTTTTTGCCTTCTGCAATTAGCACATTCATCTTTCTTTAGATGTTGCCTTTTTTTTATCATGCCTAGTTCAAAGATATGTCTTTGATTAGTTTCTTTATCTTTGCCTTTACTGTTGAACAAAGGCTGATACCTATCTATCAATACCGCCTCCCAATACTTACGTCTATGTTCTGCGCATGGCAATATTCTTATCGTATCAAATCTTTTTTTTGTATCTTTTACGTGTGCGCCTAGACGACTGTAAGGATTCTTACTTTCACCAACGTAAACTACAACCCCTTCAAGTATCAGGATATAAACAGCAGACTCAATTACGTTTAAACATTGCCTCCTAATATTTACTTTATTCTCCATATCCTGAAACCATTAGGCGATTTTTCTATCTTTCTTACTGTTACTGACCAACCTAAACGCATCATTGCATGTCTGTATCTTTCTGAATCTTTCTTATTGGCTACCCATATAGAGTCTCCTACCTCCATATTCTGTATGTCCTCTCTAGTTTGTGACCTTGCTCTTTGTATTGGTATGTCTTTATCTATTTTCATTTATGTTCCTTTTAAGTGTGTAGCTAGGTAGTGCATGGTGGTTTAGTTCTCATTTACTTTTAGTCCTAACCTTCAAGTTATCCACTCACTCTGTTAACTTAATGACGACATGAGTGTGAAGGATTTTACAAAGACTCACTCCTACCTAGCTATACGTTTATCTGCCTACTGCTTGCATAAATTCGTTTATATGCTCAGTTAATTTTGTTTGTCCTTCTTTGTTTTCTTTTAAATCTTTACGACTCAAAACACCACAGACATTTCTAATTACCTCAGATGCATATGTCTCATCGTTTTCTTCTGACTCATCCACAGAATACAACTGACTCCATCGTTCAGAGTTTAAACGTACCCAACTTATGTAGCTGGGGTCACGGCATATCAAACATGCTCGTTTAAATGCACGTTCTCCTATGGTTACTTCTTCCGGTATCACAGGATAATCAGATTCATCTTCCATCCTGACAATACCCAACATATATCTAGCACCTATAGCACTCACAGATAATTCTTGCGTTAATAACTTAGGCACATCATCAGGATGTATAAGGAAAGAAACTACTGTACCCTCCCTCGTCTGCCTGTATGCGTGTTTCTTTGCCTCAACACCTTGTAAGGCTTTCTCAAGCACATCTTTACTTACTGTCATACTGCATCCTCCTTGTTGTACTCAGTACAAGGTATCAAGTCCAATCCATAATGCTCGTAGTTATCTTCGTGAGGCATCCAATTTTCTTCTCCCTGTTCGATTATTTGGTCTAGTGACCAAGCACCGATTACATCATCTAAAACTTCATACTGTTCTTTTGTAAGCGGTTTCCAATCATAAATAGCAACAATCCTCATGCCTCCCCACCAATCATTATTACTGTCTTGTTCAATATAATGAAACTGCCAACCAAGAAAATTTTCTTCCCAAAAGTTTTTATTGTTTCTCAAATCTTCATGGGTCATTGTGGTTTCAACAGGAACATAATCATAATATTCATGCTCTCCATCCCTACACATATCTTTTATTAAAAAATAATTCATACTGCACTCCTATATGTAAATGATTTCAAACTTTATTTCTGCTACTGTATCAATCCAAAAGAATACGACATAAATAAACAAAGATGCTATTGCTAAAGCTATAGTAACCTTGATAGAAGTTCTCCATTTATCTTTAACTAGGTCTATGGCTCTGTCCATAAACTTAAATACTTTGTCTCTTTTTCTAATCTGTTTTTTTGGTCTACCCATTACCTTCTCCTAAGTTTGTTAGCTTTTCAAAACATTCATCACAATAAAGTTCTCCATCATGTTCTGTAAATAAACCCTCATCCCAACTACAAAAATCACATACATTGCCCCTAGACATATTGCTCCTCCATATCATTTAAAAATTCGTCAACTCTTTCTGCTACCCAATCAGGTATATCAACTACATCCTCAGTAGTTTCATCATCCCAATAGATAACTAATTTCCATCCTGTTATTTTTGGTTGCATAGCCTCTTGTTCATCTAGCATAGCCTCAATCTTTTTTGGTGAATGCCCTTGCTCTGCTAGGCTCTCCCATGTGTGTTTACTCATTAGCTTTTCTCCTTTATAAATTCGTTGTATGGTTCAATTACCATTGGTTCTCTCTTCACAATAACTTCCTCATACTTCTCTTCTTCTATACAGTTCTGAGGATTCACGTCCATCTGATAGCTTGCTTGTCTCTTAGCCTCTTCGAGAGATTTAGTTTTGATGTGGTAATAACCAATTACTTTTCTCTCTGCTCTAATGACATAAGTTTTCATAACCATAATCCTATCTCCAATTCGTTAATGTCATGCAACACATCATCAGGCAAGAAATAAGCGTGTCTGTTTGTGCCTTGTGGGTCACTCCAATACTGTTTACACTTGCCATCAGCACCCATAATCCACCCCTTAATATAAAAATCAGGGGGGTCTGCATACACAAGGACGTAAGGTCTGTCGTCCTTATCATCGTCATGTAGTATCAATCTTTTCTTACTATGGTCTACTGTTCTTACTTGTAACTTCTGTACATCATCAGCCTGATAATCACCAAGCGAGCCACTCCACCACAAGCCACCCCACTTAGCCACACAAGCCTCGCCCATAGTTCCATATATATTTATCGCCCATGCGGTCATGTCTTTAGGCGCACCATACTTAGGTGTGCGATTGTCTCGTAGGTTTTGCACCATGCGCATGAGTCCTTGTTGTCCGGCAGTTAACATTTCTGCCGGTGTCAATGTAACTTTTATTTCTCGTTGAACTCTTTCCATTTTTCATTCACCCACTCCAAAGGGTCTACTCCTTCCATCGCCCACCATCTGCTCTCATTACCATGAGCATGTAGTAGGCGATGATGTTCTTCGCAAAGCGGTACTGCAAATTGGTCGCCTGTTCGCCTCATTCCACGTGAGCCTTCCATGATATGTGTAAGGTGATGCGCTTGCGAAGGTCTACTGCAAATCAAACATCCATGTGAACGCACAAAAGTTAGATACTTCTGTGAACGTATCTTGTCCGCCCAATCGTTAGAAGGGGATGTCATCGTCAGAAGGTTTAAACGATGTGTCACTACCTACAGGTGTGTTTTGTGTGCCTGTGGTGTTCTGTGATTGATAGCCAACATCAGGCGGTTTAGGTGTTCCTGAGAAGTATTTCCTACCTTCTTTAGAAACTTTCTCCCAACTGTTTGCCTCTAACTCTTCACCATTAAGAGTCAACTTAACTAGATATGTAGGTCTTTTATCACCCTCAACTTTGTTCCTGTTCTTATATATGCGTAGCTTATGTTCCTCGCCTTTCACACGAAAGAACACGCTTACATCTATTGCGCTATCAGGGTTCTCGTTGTTGGGAAATATCCTAAGACTATCAGGGTATTCGTTTTCCATATTTTTCTCCATTAATTAAACAAGTCGAGTAAGGAGGACATTAGTTTTGTGAGTTGATATACCCCCCTACTCTATCCATTTCTAACCCAAAGAGGACTAGCCTTTGCATGAACAGGGTGGCTGAAAGCACTCGAACACACCCTTTTGGTTATACTTCATCTTGGTCTATGATTTCTCTAATCTTTTTTAACTCGGCAACTGCCTCATCAAACTTTTTCTTATCTTGCCTTTGCAACTCAGCAGTCTTTGAGGCACTAGCTAACCAAAGTTTTTCTACTTCAATCACAGTATCTTTACCTCTAGCCTCCTCAAGCAAGCCATCAATAAACGCATGTAAATCTTCTGTGTTGTCAGGTTTCTTTTGTTTCTTAGGTGCTTGCGCTTTTACTTCCGGCTCAGCACCTACATGGTCGGTGTCTGCTATCTGTCCATCATCGTCCACATCTGTAGCTATGTTGAGCATAGAACTCAGCGCATATCTCCGCATGTACGTGAGCGCAGAACCTAGTGCCTGTGCGCCATCACGTTGTTGTCTCAAAGGCAACTCACTTTCTATCCACTCGCCACTACTGTGCAGTAGTCTTGTAACTAAGGTGTTACCTTTGTTACTAACTATTGGTATCTGCACAACAGATAAACCATACTTGCTAGTTATAGGTGATATAACTTTTAGTATGTCAGCTAAATCAGCGTAACTATATTTGTAGCTTTTGCCATCATGTGTACGCACCTCGACTGTTTTTGTCTTAGGTATGGTAGGGAACTCGGACTGCGCTTGCGCTAGAGCCTCACCTAGTTGTCCTAGAGTTTCACTTGTACGACTTTCAGTTATTACACTTGTCGTTTCATTACTAATTTCCATTCAATTCTCCTTGATATTGGTCACAAAAAGCAGACACTTCACAAAACTTTTCGCAACGAATCGCTTCGCCCACACGATGTTCTATGTCGTAATCCTCATGTTCCTCAACAAAATCCTCGGCATCGTTAAGGTTGGTAAAAAGTTTAAACGCTCTCTTACCCCCAGTCTTAATCACCGCAAACTTGTCAGGTCTTTTCCATCGTTCCTCGTCTGTACAATCAGGCAAGGTTATGGCAGATAACTGATGTGCCTCCACTCTTTCACGCACAAATTCTTCTTGTTCTGCAAATGTCCATAGGTCTATGTCAGTTACAGTAACTTCGCTTTGTGGATAATCAGGATTTCTTTCAGCCTCAAATGACGAATGGTCACGAATAATGTTAACAATCTGTAGTTGGGATACTTCCCTTCCATTCTTGCGAGCAAGCCATGCGTATATGTTGAGTTGCTCAACATCACTTCTGCGACCATTCATCACAGCATAAGCCTTACGAGTTTTCCAATCCATAATTGTTATGCCTTGAGGGTCTAATCTTTGTACATCTATCTGACCGGAGACTGTCCATCCACAACTCTGAGCAAAGTATCTTTGCTCTAAGATATAACCATCTAGTGTTCCTAGTTCTAGGATGTGATGCACCGCCCTTCCAAACAGAGACCACACTTGCTTGGAAACATCGACAACAATTTGTTCGTCATGCTGATAGGCTAGGTGTGCTTGTCTAGGTGGCTTGAGTAGTCCTGTTGCGGATATGTCAGCCTTGCCACGTGAATACGTATCTCGGACGACTGCTTTCGCAAAAACATCCGGAAGATTATTCACGTTACTGTACTTCATATTACACTCTCCCCATCTATTAAATACTAGAAAGCGTAAGTTGTCAAACTTTTTCGCAAATTAGTGTAAATAAAAGGGGAAAGTGCTATCGCTTTGTGGTGCTTTCCCCTTCCATCGGAGTCATAAACATGAATAAAATTTATGAGCGTATAAATTTTTTTAAAAAAAAACTTGCACGCAAAATACATTCTATAGTATTTTGTAAATAGAACAAGCGGAGGGGTAAGACCATAGCGTTTGTTCACATGATGGTTACTATGGGATGTGTACGTAGCCAAATGCGAGACCGAAAGTGTGAACGCAGTACACCTCAAAGCAAAAGATTTGAGTAAGTAGCACACGAATCAGGCACTATTTGCAGTAGTCTGATGCCATTAGCGATGTCTGATGAGATTAGCATGGTGTAATGTCTACTTCTTGTTTAAACACAGGGATGTTAGACCTATGCCATAACTCAATCTTCAAAGAATAGCATGGTAGTAAGTCCTAATAAATTGGAGAAAAATATGGATAAAGAATATGCCTTTGAGGGTGTTGTCATAAGGCTGACACAAGCCGACTATGACAAATGGCTAAAGACCTTCACAAATATACCTAACCTAGATGCAGTCCTGATGTCACGTGATGTTTGGCTATCAGAAGAGGCTGACGATAAGCAAAGAAAGAAATGGTATATGTCCACAGTTAATTATCTTGTTAATGTGGATGCAAGATTCAAAGATAAAAACAAAAAAGACGAGCAAGGTAGAAGGCTTGGTGAAGATGGCAAACATATATTCAAGAGGATGCCATGAACGAAGTTAAACTAACCAAGACCTTAGACCAACAACTCAACGATAAAGGAATACATCTTAGGCACTATGACATAGGGCAACAGAAAACTACATGCCCTGAGTGTTCGCATGAACGCAAGAACAAGCGTGACTTGTGCCTATCTATAAACATAAACGAACAAGGCGCACGATGGCGATGCCATCATTGCTTGTGGGAGGGCAACGCATGGCGAGAGTCATTGAAGAAACCACCACAGATAAGAAAGGTTGCGCCTAAGAAACCATCCATAATACCCAACACAAAAAGTGTGCGAGGTACGTGGGCGGAACAGTTCTTGAACGAGCGTGGCATAGCTACAGACTTCGCAGATAGACATGGAGTAGGTGTAGTCTCACACTTTGTTAACAACAAACGTCAAGACTGCATTGCCTTTGTGTACAAGAACGAGGAGGGTGTGCCTGTCAATATTAAGTTTCGCACGCCCGATAAACACTACGCCCAACTACCGGACTGCGAGCGCATCCCTTACCTCATAGACAGTTTAAACAAAGAGGAGGATACAATCCTCATCTGCGAGGGCGAGATGGATGCACTCACTTGGAAGTTAATAACAGAGAACGTACTGTCTATACCTGATGGTGCAAGCGATAGAAAGATGGATTGGTTAAGCACGTTTGACTTCAACAAGTACAAGAGAATCTATCTTGCACTTGATAACGATGATGCCGGTATCCAATGTCGTGAAGAGTTGGCAAGAAGAATAGGTAGGGAAAGATGTTTCATAATCACGTATCCGGATGATTGCAAAGATGGCAATGAGATACTGTGTAAACATGACAGGACAGTTCTGAAACAAAGCTTTCATACTGCTGAGCCTTATCCAATCAAGTCTTTGTATACCGCAAATGGATTCATGGAGGAAGGTTTGCAGTTGTTTAGGGGGGGTTTGCGCAAAGGATTATCTACAGGCATAGAAACCTTAGACGATATATTTTTAGTCAGACCGACAGAGGTGACTATATGTAGTGGTGTTCCTAACTGTGGGAAGTCAGAGTTCATAGATGCCATAGCAGTAAACATGTCACGCATGCATGACTACAAGTGGGCGATATGTAGCTTTGAAAACCCTGTAAGCGAACACCTTAACAAGCTTGCAGAGAAGTATGTCGGTAAGCCTACGAGAGAGGGTGCTACTCCTAAGATGGATGAAGAGGAGTTGTTAGATGCATACGATTGGTTGGCACAACACTTCTTCTTCATCAGGTCGGAGGACGAATCACCTACGATAGATTGGTGCTTGGAGGCAAGCATAAGTGCAGTATTGAGGTATGGTGTAAACGCAGTAATCTTCGACCCCTACAACGAGTTCGACCATCAAAGACCACAAGGTATGACTGAGACAGAGTACGTCAGTCAGATGATGTCTAAGATTAAAAGGTTTGCGTTGACGTATGGTGTACACGTGTTCTTCGTAGCGCATCCGGCAAAGATGCGTAGGTCTGCCGATGGTGAGTTCCCTCTAGTAGAACCCTATGACATAGCCGGTAGTGCTAACTTTGCAAACAAGGCAGATGTAATATTGATAGTTGAAAGAGACTTCACTCAGGGCAGTAGGGATGTGCGCATCCATACAAAGAAGATGCGCTTTAAGCAGTCCGGTAGTCTAGGACAGGTAGACTTGGAGTACGACCCTATTAGTGGTCGATACTCCAAAGCCTTTGGTTATCCAACTATTTAGACTTTTTCTTAGGTGCTTTACCACCCTTCCAAGCCTCGTTAACATCAGGTGTGGAAGGGTCGTCCGCTACGAACTTACCTGTCTTTGTCCTCGCCCTAGTAGGTGTTAACTCTTCGGTCACGCTACCGCTATAGATAGCTTTACCTTCTTGCTCTGCGGTATCTTCATCAGCTACTTTACCAACTGCTACGTTACGTGAGGCAGTTGCACCCGTAGTGAATCGTTTAAACCACGTTCTTATTTTACTTAACATTTATTTTCCTCCATTCGTCTATTGTTAATGATAAGTTAGTTTTCTCTACGATAGCATCTAACTCAGCATCTTCTTGCTCTCTCCACATACGAATCAGTTTGTACACATACTGCCTTGATACACCTACATGCTTGGCAATTTGATTGCCATTGATGCCATCCTCATGCAGTTCACGTATCTTTGCAGTACGTTCCGCACTCTCAGGTGGGTTAGGTGGTTGGCACAATGCATCATACTCTTCCTGTGAAAGATTAAGATTGAGTTGATATCTAATTGTTGAGACCGGTTGCAAGATTATGTTTGATATCTCTGTTAGAGAGTCACCACCCTTGCGTAAATCTATGGCTTGCTCAAGCCAATAAGGAGACTTATTTCTTCTTGGCATCATTCTCCTCTGCTTGTCGCATAGCATTGTCGATGATGGCATCTAACTCAGCATTGGTAGCCGGCTTAGTTCCATTCATTTCGTGTAGCTTTTCTTTTGCTCGCTTTAGTTCCTCTGCTTGCTTGACTACATTATGTGGGTCGCCTTCAAGTATGTCTTTGCCTGTTACGTACCTATCATGTATATGTGCAAACCATCTAGGTGCGAAATCATCAAGATTGTGCTTTGCTATAAGACCTACTAAGTCCTCAAACCACAGGACGTATTTTCGTACTGTGTTTAAACCTTCTTTTTCTATGTCAAATACCCAATGGCTTTCAGCCAAAGACCGCAAGTCCTCTGCGCTTTGCAACTGCCTGTACCTACCTGTCTGAACCATGTGATACACATTCGATGTGTCGCTGAACTTCTTGAACTCTTCACCCCTGAGTATAGGGTCATTAGCACGCTCTCTACCCACGACTATTACTTTCTTAGGTAGCACGACCACTTCCTTTTCTTTTCTATTATCATAGGCACTTATGATGTCTGTCTTGCGTACCATTCCTTGCAATAGGATGTACTCATTATCTATAGCCATACGTAACGCAAACTTCTCAGCTACTTTTCTATCAGTAGTCCACGAACACCCTTGCTCATTAAAACTATGACACCCTCTGAATACTGCAAATTCATCAGGCAAGCTAAGAAAGAAAGCTTTGTCCTCCGGTTCTAACGTGCCTAGACGATGTTCGCTTTGTAACATGTCGTAGTTAAAACCCATTTCGTCACACTCAAACATGTCATTAATGTGAGGCATGAAGTCCGATGGATTTTCGACTGAGTTCCAATACTGATGGAACATAGTCCAAAAGTTTATTGGTTCTACCTCTGTATACAGAGCATGTAATGCCTCAATTCTGTAAGGCTTGTCCACATACAACATCAACTCTGATATGTCCGCTAACTGTTCTTTTATTTTTTGTTTATTCATTTGTTTTCCTTGTTGTCTATAGCATCATAAACTTGTTTAGCTATCACAATTCCCCACAAACAATTAGTCTGTAGGGATTTGTGTAGCCATTCGTTTGCATTGTTTAAACGCTTTTCCCGCAACTGGTTTTGTTCGGGTGATGTAAAGTCTATGTTAACTTTTTTTGGTTTGATGCGCCATACAGTTTTCTTTACAGACTGCACGACAATCTATCGTTAGTATCCAAAGCCTTCTTCAAGAAAGAGATAAGCAAGTTTTGCTCTTCTTGCAGATACTCCAATGCATCGTCATATGTCCACTCGCTAGGCATGTGTTCTTGGAATCCCTGACTGACATGCAAAGGTGCATCCTCAACCATGTCTAGGAACTTACGTATGCCATCGGCATCTAGGTATCCTTCATCATCACACATAGGCAAGATATCATCCCACCACGACAGGTTCATCGCCCACAGTACGCTACCTGAGTTGTACGAATCACGAAAGTACACGTCACCTTGCTTGTACAGGTCGTCATATATGTCCGACATGTGTTTTCTTTGCACCTCGGTTAGTTCTACATCGCTATTTGCTTTAGGAAAACTATCAAGAGTCTCCTTGTGGTCTGCATACTTCTTGTCGTATGCCTTCTCTAAATATACATCTGCACCCATTACTTTTTCTCCTTTTGTTTTTTTAATTCATTAAGTTTAAGTTTCAGTTGCCACCTTTTAGGTTTGCGTTGCAACCCCTCATCAGGATTCTTTTGCCAATCCTTATAAGCTTTAGTCAAGTCCATTGTTTCTCTCCAATAGTTGTACACCCATCTTACGTAACATATCCATCACCATGTTATGTAATGCCATGTTAGGTTCGTGACGAAACACTAGTGTCTCATCGTTTAAACTGTCTCTTGCAGTCAACAGGATATCCCCATCGCTTTTAAATTCAACAGTCATAGTGAGTTCACCCTCCGGTATATCTTCATGCATACGCTTACTCCAATTCGTAATTAATTAACACACTACACTTGCCAACAATCATGTCACCAAACGCAGTACGTCCTGTTTCTATCAGCCATGTGTACCATTTGGTAGATGCCATTTGATTGATTACATTCGTATCATCAAACTTACCATTCTCATCTATGATGGCATGACATTCCTTGCCCTCATGCATGACAGTAATCACCTCTATCATGCCACTCTTAGTCCACGACTGCATCGTTTCTAAGTCCGGCTTTTCATCGTACTCTACGACTTCAAAGAAGTCACCCTCATCATTAGGCACATCAAATATGTGCATCACATTGTATGTATCACTCATAACTTTTCTCCTTATACGTTATTAGTATATTCATGTTTATTCATGTACTAATAACTATTCACCATCAACTTCATACAAGCACACAGGTATTTCTTTTTTAATCAAATACTCCATATTCGACAAGCACATTTGTTCCGGATAACCTTGTGGGTTAGGAAACAATTTACGAATACCATCACAAGCACCATGTATAAACGAGTCTAACTCGTTTTCCTGTGGATTTTCCCACGCAAAAACTTCGCCTGTATTCTGATTAATCATTTGCTTATCACGCAAGCACTTGGTCAGTTGTTTAACTACGACATCTATCTGTTCGCTAATCTGCCCTAAAGGACTGCTTTCAAAATCCCAATCATCGCTCAAGATATTATCACTACCTGTTCTTATGTTTTCATTCATAATTTTTATCTCCCTAGTGCAATATCTCCTCGTTAATTACACGCTCAGCATGAGCGTTGATACCCTCATCGACTTCTTCATCAGACATCTTAACCATCTGCTCTGTTTCAACTCTGTGCTGATTCCATTCTTCAAAGAAGTCAAGCCTATCTTGCACATCAGTCAGCATTTCTTTTACTAAAGCTTTCTCTGTGCGTAGCATCATGTGACACAGGAAGGCAACCATCATGTCATACCACATACTAGCCGGTGAGCCTTCACGCTCACGTATCTCCTCGTATCCGACCATGTTCACAAAGGTATTCATATACCCCCATATCCTTTCGTATACATCTATAGCATCAGCTAAGTCTTGGTCTGCTGAGCGTATAGTGCCGGCAATTTTATCCAACAACTCTTTTTCTTTTTTATCCATATTAATATCTCCTTGATATTATTTTAGTTATAGTTACCAACATGTCAACGTAATTTAACATTACGTTTACACACTCCCTAATCATCATCTGTATCAGGTGTTTCAAATGAATAATGAACTGTGTCACTATTCACTTTTATACGAATCCAATTTACAGGACAATTTTCTAGCCACTCATAAAATGAGTCAGGCATTTTTCTATCTGCGTCACCTCTGTAATTAAAACTATTCATTACACATCCTCCAAGAACCTATCGCCATACGATTCCAATGCATGTATAGCCTGTTCGATTGCGTTCTGTTCGTGTTGACACTCAGGAAGTTCGCACACCATGTCTTGCGCTGAGTACAGATTATGCAAGGCTTGCTTGTATATCTGCCTTTCAACTTCTAATTCTTCATTGATGTCGAAGTCAATTTCATAGTCCGGTTGACTCATGCAAACCTCCTAGACTTTCTGCGATTGCTTGGTTTTGTTCTGTTTAAACACTCCATAGCAACACTATTCCACAAGCCTAGTGTACATACACCAACACCAACACCGGATGCAAAGAGGACATACACATCCATCCCCCCTACATCGTAGGCAATATGTAAGCCATACGTATAACCTAGACCACCAAATGCAACTAATCCCATAGCAGTTGCCACTATTATTATGATGTTAAGCATCATCATTCTCCTTATTTAAATCTATATCTACGATGGTAGCGTTTGATTCACCCTCGTTTATATCTACACAGATAGCATCTACTCGCATGTGTTTCTTTCCATCAATCAAAGTCTCATATACTTTGACCTCTACACGCTGATTTTCTTTGCGTTTAGATTCTTCTTCTTCGATTGCTAATCGAATTGCATGTGTAATCTTTTGTTCAAAAGTCATATCATTACCCATAATTTTTCTCCTTATATGTAGTAGGTATATTCATATATATTCATATACCTTACTACTTATCTTCTAACTTAGTGCCATCCCAATCCATACCCTTAGTCTGACGTTCATATATTTCGATGGTCTTAGACATCTGTTCTTCCACAGTTCTGCCATTCATGTGACGTATCTCCGGAAAGTACACACACCCAAGCCTCATGTGTAAGGGCAAATCACGTGGCGTACCATAGCCATAAGACCATCCATCCTCTGCTCTAGGCTCTAATTCCTGTTCCACAAAGCAAAGCTTGCGTAACATTGATGGATGCACTAGGCAGTACGCACATCTGTCTATGTCCATTGGCTGACCGGCTCTCTTTAGAGGGAACTCAATCAGGTAGTTACCCTTACCACTACTTGCGTTAGTGTACTCGCAAGCAGTTATGGCACAGGACATACCGGCATCTTCAAGCTTATCAACAAGCGACAAGATGCT
>CXWF01003458.1_pt1 | contig 14418 bp, 9 predicted proteins | sample 468421 | NCBI WGS metagenome assembly CXWF01 (sample SAMEA2620812, study PRJEB7988) | marine metagenome | biome: marine biome (ENVO:00000447); feature: surface water layer (ENVO:00002042); material: "saline water (ENVO:00002010), including plankton (ENVO:xxxxxxxx)" | depth 5 m
CGAGCTGATGTTCGACCTCCACCGGCGCAAGGGCGCGACCCTCGTTCTCATCACGCATGACGAGGCGCTGGCGGAGCGCTGCCACAGCGTCGTGCGGCTGAAAGACGGATTGATCGAAAGCGTCGAGGCGGGAGCTGCCGCATGAGTGGGGGCGAGGCCTCGCTGCCACTCGCCTTTCGGCTGGCGCGGCGGGAACTGCGCGGCGGGCTTTCCGGCTTTCGCGTCTTCATCGCCTGTCTCGCGCTTGGCGTGGCGGCGATTGCGGGCGTGGGTTCGGTTTCCACGGCGCTGACGCGCGGGCTCGCGGAAGGCGGGCAGGATATTCTCGGCGGCGATGTCGCGCTGCGCCTTATCCACCGCGAGGCGACGCAGGAAGAATTCTCCTACATTGCGGACGGCCATGACGTTACCGTTTCGGCGGAGATGCGGGCCATGGCGCGGGCGGCCGAGGAAGAAGAAGGCAGGGGACAAGGACAGACGCTTGTCGAACTGAAAGCGGTGGACGATGCCTATCCGCTTTACGGCGCGATGGAGCTTGTGCCTGACATGCCGCTCGCCGATGCGCTGGCTGTCCGGGACGGGCGTCCGGGCGTTGTCGTCGAACCCAACCTGCTGAGCCGTCTCGGTGTCGAGGTGGGCGATGCGATCCGCATCGGCGAGGAGACATTCGAGCTTCGTGCCACCATTGCGCATGAACCGGACCGGGTATCGGACGGCTTTGCGCTCGGGCCGCGCGCGATGATGGCGCGCGACGCTCTGCCGGGAACGGGCCTCGTGCAGCCGGGCAGTCTGGTCGAATATTATTATCGCATCCGGTTTCCGGCCGATGCACGAAGCGCCGGCGATATTGCAGGCTGGACGGAAGCACTGAACGAACGCTTTCCCGATGCGGGCTGGCGCGTGACGGACCGGAGCGACAGCGCGCCAGGTGTGCGCCGCTTCGTCGAGCGGGTGGCGCTGTTTCTTTCGCTGGTCGGGCTGACGGCGCTTGTCGTCGGCGGTGTCGGTGTTGCAAATGCCGTCAAATCCTATCTCGACAGCAAGCGCGAGGTGATCGCGACATTCAAATGTCTCGGCGCGCCGGGGGTACTCATCTTCCGCATTTATCTCATTCAGGTGCTGGCGCTGGCGAGCGTCGGCATCGCGATCGGTCTGGCGCTGGGCATGATGGCGCCTTTCCTCGTCGATGCGGTGGCGGGCGACATGATCCCCATTCCCGCCGAAATGGGCATATATGGCGCGCCGCTTCTTCTCGCTGCCGCTTACGGGTTTCTCACGGCGCTTGCCTTTGCGATCTGGCCGCTTGCCCGCGCGCGCGAGGTTCCGGCGACGGGTCTTTTTCGCGACATCATCGCGCCGGTGCGGCGTTTTCCGCGCCCGGTCTATGTGGTGGCAACGGGCGGCGCTCTCTTCATGCTGGCGGCGCTTGCGGTTGCGCTTGCAGAGGAACGCATGTTCGCACTCTGGTTCGTTGCGGCCGCAGTTGCAATTTTTGTCGTGCTGCGCGCTGCTGCCGAGGGGATCATGGATCTCGCCGCGCGCGCACCGCGTTTGCGGTCGCCGGAGCTGCGGCTGGCGCTCGCGAATATCCATCGGCCTGGCGCACCGACCTCCGCCGTCGTTCTTTCACTCGGGCTGGGGCTGACGTTGCTCGTCACCGTCTCGCTCATCAACGGCAATCTTACCGGCGAGATCGCGAATGAACTGCCGGAGCGCGCACCCGCTTTTTTCTTTGTCGATATTCAGCCGGACCAGACGGAAGAACTCGCAAGCCTCGTGACGGGGACGCCCGGCGTCACCGCTTTCAACCGTGTACCGATGTTGCGCGGCAAGATCGCGGCGGTGAAGGGCGTGCCGTCGGATCGGGTTGAGGTCACACCGGAGGCGCAATGGGCGCTTCGCGGTGACAGGGGCATTACCTATTCATCGACGCTTCCCGAAGGATCGATGCTGGTGCGCGGGACATGGTGGGATGAGGATTATCAGGGACCGCCGCTCGTCTCGTTCGGTGAAGATCTCGCGCAAGGCTTCGGTATCGATGTCGGCGACACGATCACCGTGAATGTGCTCGGGCGCGAGATCACGGCCACGGTAGCCAATACGCGCGCGATCGACTGGACGAGCCTTGGCATCAATTTCGTGCTCGTGTTCTCGCCGGGCATGCTTTCCGCCGCGCCGCATACAGTGCTGGCGACGGTCGAGATGGATGCGACGGCGGATCAGGAGGAGGCGCTGGAGCGCGAGGTGACGTCGAAATTCCCGAATGTCACATCGGTACGTGTTCGCGAGGCATTGCAGACGGTGAACGGGCTTCTGGAGAATTTCGCGACAGCGGTCAGTGCGACAGGGGTGGTGACGCTTGCCGCCGGTGTGCTGGTGCTGGCGGGCGCCATGGCCGCCGGTTTTCGTTCGCGGGTGCGCGACGCCGTCATTCTCAAAGTGCTCGGCGCGACGCGGGGACGGATTCTCGGGATTTACATCCGTGAATATGCGGTGCTCGGATTTGCGACCGCGCTTGTCGCAGCGCTGGCAGGCACATTGGCCGCCTGGGTCGTGATTACGGTGGTCATGGACATGCCCTGGCGCTTCCTGCCGGGGACGCTTGCCGTGACGATAGCGGCGGCGACGTTCGTTACGGTGGGGCTCGGTCTTCTCGGCACCTGGCGGGCGCTTTCGGCTTCCGCCGCCGGGGTGCTTCGGGCCGATTGAACGAGAAAAACGCCGCCTGAATTACATTTTCGCAATCCAATCGTCGTAACAAGATGGTATTTGGTGGTATTTCAATAGTTTAACTACCGGAAAGGGGCGCATTTCCCCTCCGGTTTTGCTTGAATTCGCATCCCGGTCCGCCAATATATCCCGCAGCACACTCAGGAGGGTGCAGTTACATGGCGAATTACGATCAGAACAGGCTCCATCAGACCCGTGTTGGCGCGCGCGCCGACATGTCGATCGATCAAGGCCTGCGGAGCTATATGCTCAGTGTTTACAACTACATGGCGGGAGCGCTGACGCTCACGGGCCTTGTCGCCTATTTCGCCTTTGCCTCGGCGACGGTCGAAACGGCGCAGGGCCTTGGCCTGACCGGCTTTGGCGAGATGCTCTATACGAGCCCGCTGCGCTGGGTCGTGATGCTGGCGCCGCTCGCTTTCATTCTGGTGCTGAGTTTCGGCATTCAGAAGCTCAGCCTTTCCGCGACGCAGCTCGTCTTCTGGGCGTTTGCGGGCGTGATGGGCCTGTCCCTCTCGTCAATCTTCCTCGTTTATACGGGGCAGAGCATCACCACGACCTTCTTCGTGACCGCGGCCGCCTTCGGCTCGCTCAGCCTTTACGGCTACACGACGAAGCGCGATCTGACCGGCATGGGCTCGTTCCTTTTCATGGGCCTGATCGGCATCATCATCGCGATGGTCGTAAACATCTTCCTGCAGAGCTCTGCGCTGCAATTCGCGATTTCGGTGCTTGGCGTGCTGATCTTCGCGGGCCTGACCGCCTATGACACCCAGCGGATCAAGGGCATGTATTACGAAGCCGACAGCGCTGCCGTTGCCGGCAAGAAGGCCGTGATGGGCGCTCTCTCGCTCTATCTCGACTTCATCAACATGTTCATGTTCCTGCTCCAGTTCATGGGCAACCAGCGCAGCTAAAGTGCGGGCCAGCGCCGACGAATATAAAGCCCCGGCAGAAATGCCGGGGCTTTTTCTCGTTGAGGGCGGGGTCAGGCGTCGCGGAATCAGGCGTCGATGAGGCGGAGCGGGCGTTTTTCGAAGATCTTCAGAACCTGGCGAAGCTCATGCCCGCGCTTGAGGACGAGACCTGTCGCGGCGATGACGCTGTAGGCGCCCTGTTTGCGAGCAAGTTTGGGGCGCTTTTCGATCCGGTAGAGTGGCATTTCACTGGTGCGCCGGAAGACGGAGAAGATGGCGACATCCTTGAAGCCGCCCATTGCATAGTCGCGCCATTCGCCTTCGGCGACCTTCTGCCCGTAGACGGACAGAATGGCATCAAGCTCGGCGCGGTTGAAGAAGACTTCCGCTTCCCTTGGATGGGGGCGTGCAGCGGAGGTCGCGGCGGGTTTCGCCGCGCCGACAAGGCTCAGGCGGCCGGACGCCGGTTTCGCTCGGGCATTGTAATCGGCACTATCGGACATGCGGCGTTTTTCCTTTTTCGGCCCTTTCCCCGGTCTTCTGCCGGTGCCTGGCCGGTCTTTCCGTTGCCGACAAGGCGTGTCCCCTGAAGCATGGCACGCGAAGGCCAAGGCCGTCATCCGATTGTTATAAAAGCCGCAGAAAGCTGCGCCTTTTTCAGCCTGGTATAAGAAAATTCGAAACCACAATATTGCCTTTTTTCAGCCCTTGCTCAGCCACACTGAACCTCCATCTTTACATCGTTGCCTCATTGGCCCGGTTCCTTGCGACGTTCCGGTTTCATCAGCCCCCCAGCCCCACCGGGATAGATTGGGGGAGCCGGGTCACCCTTTCCCCCGAGGGGAGGCGACATCGAAAAGAAAAGAGCAGCTCCGCCGCCCGGGATCCCCCCCTCCCGGGCGGCTTCTTTTTTGGAAGAGGCTTTCGTCTTTTCAGGCCCGCTTTTTTCGAGCTGCCAGATGAAGCATCTTTCACTTGATGGGGATTGCGGCCTGTCCTACACAAATCTCCGCCCTGGTGGAGGCTTTCGAATGCCGGGGCGAGCGCTCGGGGGGAGCGGAGGAAAGAAGCGCGGGCAAGAATGGCGCAAGGCCATTTCTGTCAGGCGCGTGAGGGAGAGACGCTATCAGCCGGTCCGACAATATGAGTGTGAGCGAAAAACGGTCATCAACGGGCGCGGGCGGCGAGCCCATGATCGTCATCGATGGTCTTTCCAAGCATTTCGGTCCCTTTACCGCCGTCGACAAGATCAGCTTTTCCGTCGCCAGGGGCGAAGTGCTGGGCTTTCTCGGACCGAACGGCGCGGGTAAATCCACCACGATGAAAATGGTGACAGGCTTTCTCGCGCCGAGCGCGGGAACGGCCAGGATATGCGGCCACGACATCGTGACATCGACGCTCGAAGCGCAACGCGTCATCGGCTATCTGCCCGAGGGTGCGCCTGCCTATGGCGACATGACGGTGCGCGGTTTCCTGAAATTCATCGCACGGGTGCGCCGCCTTTCGGGCACGCAAGCGGACAAGGCCATCGACCGCTCGGTCGAGGCAACCGAACTTGCCGAGGTTCTCGAACAGCCCATCGATACGCTTTCCAAGGGCTTCCGCCGCCGCGTCGGGCTCGCCCAGGCGATCCTGCATAATCCGCCGGTTCTCATCATGGATGAGCCGACGGACGGGCTCGACCCGAATCAGAAATTCGAAGTGCGCAAGCTCATCGAACGCATGTCTGCCGACAAGGCCATCGTGATCTCGACGCATATTCTCGAAGAAGTCGATGCGATCTGTACGCGCGCACTCATCATCGACCGGGGACATATCGTCGCCGACGGTACGCCCGCCGAACTCATGGCGCGCTCGCGCTATCACAATGCCGTGTCGCTGACGCTGGGCGGACGCACCACCGCCGGAACAGCGGAGAAGCTGCGCGCGCTTGAGGGTATCGAGAGCATTGAAGTTTCTCCGCGCGGCGAGGAAACGACGTTCACGCTTTTCCCGGCGCGGCGCGGCGAGGGCGATACTCTGCTGGTCGATGCCGTGGCGCGGCTTGCGCGCGAGGAGAACTGGCAGGTGCGTGCGCTCTATGGCGAGGCGGGCCGGCTCGACGAAGTCTTCAGACACCTCACCCGCCTGGACAAGAATGGAAAGGAAGCGGCATGAACGAACTTCTCGCCGTTTTCCGCCGTGAGCTTGGCGGCTATTTCTCGACGCCGCTTGCCTTCATCTTCATCGTGATCTTTCTCTTCACGATGGGCGCCTTCACCTTCTATCTCGGCGCCTTCTACGAGAGCGATCAGGCGGATCTCACGATCTTCTTCAACTTCCACCCCTGGCTCTATCTTTTCCTGATCCCCGCGATCTCGATGCGGCTCTGGGCGGAAGAACGCCGCTCCGGTTCGATCGAGCTTCTGCTGTCGCTGCCCGTTCCGCTCTGGGCCGCAGTCACCGGCAAGTTCCTCGCGGCCTGGGTCTTTTCCGGCCTTGCGCTGGCGCTCACCTTTCCGATGTGGCTCACGGTCAACTATCTCGGTGATCCCGACAACGGAGTGATCCTTGCCGGTTATCTCGGCAGCTTCTTCATGGCGGGAGGCTATCTTGCCATCGGCTCGTGTCTTTCGGCCGTGACGCGCAACCAGGTGATCGCTTTCGTCGTCAGCGTCGCGGTGTCGTTTCTCTTCACGGTGTCGGGCCTTCCTATCGTGATTGACTTCTTCTCGAGCTGGGCGCCGCAGCAGGTGCTGTCCACCATCGCGTCCTTCTCGTTCCTCACGCATTTCAACGCGATCATTCGGGGCGTCATCGATCTGCGCGACATCATCTACTTCGTCACGCTGATCGGTACATGGCTCATTGCCTGCGGGATCGTCGTCGACATGAAGAAGGCGGGATGAGGCTCATGTTCAATCAGCAGATCAGCCGCTCGGCCTACCGCATCATCATGCTGGTGCTGCTTGCCGTGCTCTTTCTCGCGGTGAACATGTTTTCCAATGTTGCCTTCCGCTCGGCGCGGATCGACCTGACGGAGCACGGCCTCTACACGATGTCGGAGGGAACGAAGGAAGTCGTCTCGCAGCTCGATGAACCCGTCACGCTGCGTTTCTTCTATTCGGAGAAGCTCGCGACCGACTATGGGCGCATCCGCAACTATGCGGGCCATGTGCGCGACCTGCTGGAGGAAATGCGGGCGGAATCGAACGGCAAGCTGCGGCTTGAAGTGATCGAACCCGAGCCCTTCTCGGAGGAAGAAGACCTCGCCATGTCGCTCGGCCTCAAGGGCGCGCCGACGCAATCGGGCGACATCATCTATTTCGGTCTGGTTGGCACCAATTCGGTGGACGGGCTCGAAGCGATCCCCTTCTTCACCGACGAGCGCGAGCAATATCTGGAATATGACATTGCCCGGATGATCCAGAACCTGAGCCGCCCCGAGCGGCCGGTGCTCGGCATCGTGACGAACCTGCCGCTCGACACAGGATCGGGCGGGCTCATGTCGGCGATGCGCGGCGACTCGCTGCCCTTCATGATCTATGACGAATTGCAGAACCGATTCCAGATCGAGTTTCTCGAACAGCAGTTCCAGAAAGTGCCGGACAGCGTCGATGTGCTGATGGTTGCGCATCCCCGTCCGCTCGACAGGCCGACGCTTTATGCCATTGACCAGTTCGTAATGCGGGGCGGGCATGTGCTTGCCTTCGTCGACCCTCATTCGGAAGTGAGCCTGACGGCGGGCCCGAATGGTGAACCTGTGCGGGGCTATACCGAGCAATCCGATCTCGGGCCGCTACTCGAAAGCTGGGGCGTCCATTACGATCCCTCGCGGATCGTCGGCGACCGCGAGCTCGCCCAGCGCGTGCAGACCGGGTTCGATGCGCGGCGGCAGGAGAGCGACTATGTGCTGTGGCTTGCCGTGCCGCGCGATAATGTCGATACGGACGATCTTGTGACGGCGGATGTGAGCCGCCTCAATCTCGGAACGGCGGGTTATTTCACGCCGCTGGAAGGCGCGACGACGAGCTTCACGCCATTGGTGATGACCTCGGAAGATGCGCAGACCTATGATGTCGAGTATGTAAAGAAGGGGCCGCGTCCCGACGATCTCATTCGTGGTTTCGAGCCGACGGGCGAGCGCTATGCCATCGCCGCCCGGCTTTCGGGGCCGGTGACAAGCGCATTCGACGGCGCGCCGCAGGAGGCGCCGGTGGCGGAAGCGGGTGCGTCCCAACCACGCCGTTCGCAGGAGAAGGCCGGGCCGCACATAGCATCGTCGCGGAAAGATGCCAACATCATCGTTTTCGCCGACAGCGATATTTTCGACGACCGTTTCTGGGTTCGCACGGACTCCTATCTCGGCGAGCGCGTGGCGCAGCCTATTGCCGATAATGCGGTCTTCATCCTGTCCGCCATCGACAATCTCATGGGCTCGAACGAACTGATCTCACTGCGCGCCCGCGACAAGGCGGACCGGCCTTTCACTGTGGTGGGGAATCTGCGCCGCAATGCCGAGCGCCGTTTCCTTGCCGAGCAGGAAGCGCTGGAGCGCAAGATCGAGAATGCGGAAAAAAGCCTGACCGAATTGCAGACGGGCGGCGCGAGCGACAGTGCCGCTAGCGGAGGCCCGAGCGAAGAAGAGTCGGTTGCCATCCGTCAGTTCCGTGCGGAGCTTCTCGAAAGCCGCAAGAAGCTGCGTGACGTGCAGCGCGATCTTCGCCGCGACGTCGAGCGGCTTGGCGCAAATCTCCGTTTCATCAATATAGCGCTGGTGCCGCTGCTTCTCGCCATTCTGGCGCTCGGCGCCGCCTTCTACCGCTATCGTCGCCGCAAGGCGCGCGTAAAGAGGGGAGCGTGACGCCCATGATGCAGGCGCTCTGGAACAACAAGCCGCAACGAAATCTCGTGGTACTGGCCGTCGCGACGGCAATTGCCGTCATCGCTGCGACGATTGCCGTCGTCAATGATGAGAGTAGTGTGCGCGCAAATTTTACGCCGCATCCGTTATTCGAGAATCTTGAAAACCGGCTCGATCGGGTCGATCGCATCGTCTACACGGTGAGCCGTGGCATGAACGGCGTCATGACGATCGAGATGGAGCGTGACGGCAAGGGCAAGTGGGTGACGCCGCTGCGTGGCGGTTATCCGGTGAGCGATGCGCTGGTGAAGAAGGCGCTGATCGGCGTGGGGCAAATGGAAGCCTATGAACCGCGCACAGCCAACCCGGAATGGCATCGCAATCTCGGCCTGCTGAAGCCGGAAGATATCGGTTCGGCGGTGCGTGTCGAATTCTTTACGGGCGATGAGCGGCTGGCAGGCCTTCTTGTCGGCAAGGTGCCGGAACGCGCCGTCGATGTGAAGGGCGAAGGCCTCATCTATGTGCGCCGCGACGGTGAGGATGAGAGCTTTCTTGCACGCGGTCGGCTGCCGCTTTTCAAGACCGTGAACGAATGGCTGGATTCGGCCTTTGTCGATATTCCGCACGAAAACCTTGCGCGTGTGACGCTCTGGGCGGGCACGGAGAGGCCAGTCGTTCTCTCGCGTATACAGGGCGAAGAAAACTTCTCCATCGAGAACCTGCCTGAGGGCCGCGCGACGCGCGGTGCGCCGGTCGTGAACAAGGTAGCGACGGCGATTCTTGATTCCGGTTTCGACGATGTGGCGCCTGCCGCGACGCTCGATTTTCCCGAGGAGTCGCCGAAGGCGATCTTCGAGACGTTTGACGGGCTACGCTTGCGCATGGAGATGGCGGGAGAGGGCGGTGCGCTCTGGGCGAAGTTCGAGGCCGAGACCGATCCGGCGCTTGTCAGCGGAGATGGTGACGTCGCGTCTGCGGGCAAGCGCGCGGAAGAACTCAACGAACGGCTTTCGGCATGGACCTACAAGCTGCCGCAGGATCTCGGCAACCAGCTTACCCAGACGATGGATCTGCTGACGCGCGAGGCGGGCCCGGCGGACGCGGCGACCCCCATGCCCGGACAAGAATTTCCCTGAGCGAGCGGGCGTTCGGGCGTTAGTTGCCTCCCGTCCTGGCGGCGCCGAGGATTGAGCCTCCGTCGCCCGCCTGCAGCAGCGCGACGCATCCTTCGAAGCCACGCGTCAGGAGATCGCTTTTTGGCAGCGTCATCGTCATGCGTTCTCCCGTCCACATGCCGACCGGCATCAGTTCGCGCACGGCATGGGCATAGGCAATGGTGCGGCCCCGATTTTCGCCACGGCCTATTTCGACGCGGGCTTCCTTCGCGTAACGGATGAGCCACAGGGTTGCGGGTTTTTCGGGTACCTCGCCCGCATCGATATCGAGGGTGAGCGCCTCGTCCCTGTCGGTGAAGGAAATGCCGACAGGCAGCGCGCTGGCCGCTTCGATTGCCGCGCCGATTTCATCGCGCTTGCTACCGACCCCTTCGACAACACCGTTCACGACGATCTGCGGTGTGTAGACGCCTGAAAGGCCGAGGGTCCGGGCATAGGCGCGCTGGCGCTCTGCATGGGCAGGGCTCGCGAGCGTGTCTTTCCAGCCGAGATAATCCCAATAGTCGACATTGTACGAGAGGGCGATTACGTCGTCCTGTGCCGCCAGCTCGCGCAGATAGGCATCGGCGGGCGGACAGGAGGAACAGCCCTGGCTCGTGAAAAGCTCGACGACGACGGGGCTGCCTTCCGCGCGCAGGGGAAGAGTTGCCAGCGCAAGCAGCACGCCAACGAGCGCCGCGCAGCGGAATGTCATACGCAAGAGGGACATGATCTCTCCTTCCGCGCCAAGGATAGGAAGTAGCGGCCGCACAGACGAGTCACGTTAGCTTGATCGGGAGACGCGGGCCGCGCAGGTCGCAAGAAAAAAGGGCGCCCCGAAGGACGCCCTTTTCATTTCGTCGGGTATGCCCGCCTTATGCAGCGAGGTTCCGCAGCACGTAGGGCAGGATGCCGCCATTTTCGTAGTAGTCGACTTCGTCCTGCGTATCGATGCGGCAGAGAAGTTCGATCGACTGCTTCGCGCCATCGGCAAAGGTGATGACCGCGTTGACCTTGGTGCGCGGCTTTACCTCTGCGAGGCCTTCGATGGTCACCGTCTCCGAACCGTCGAGGCCGAGCGACTGCCAGCTCATGTCGTTCAGGAACTGGAGCGGCGCCACGCCCATGCCGACCAGGTTCGAGCGATGGATGCGCTCGAAGCTCTGCGCGATAACGGCCTTCACGCCAAGGAGCATGGTGCCCTTCGCTGCCCAGTCGCGGCTCGAACCCGTGCCATATTCCTTGCCCGCGAATATCACGAGCGGCACGTTGCGGCGCTTGTATTCCATCGCCGCGTCGTAGATCGGCATTTCAGTGCCTTCCGGCTGCAGCTTGGTCATGCCGCCTTCAACACCCTTCAGCATCTGGTTCTTGATGCGGATATTGGCGAAGGTGCCGCGCATCATCACTTCGTGATTGCCGCGCCGCGCGCCATAGGAGTTGAAGTCCTGAGCGCCAACCTGTTTGGAGTTCAGGTAGGAACCGGCCGGGCTCTGCACCTTGATGTTACCGGCCGGCGAGATGTGGTCGGTTGTGATCGAGTCCGCAAAGAGACCGAGGATGCGCGCATCCCTGACGTCGCTAAGCGGCGCCGGTTCCGGCGTCATACCCACGAAGTAGGGCGGGTTCTGGACATAGGTCGAATCGGCGTCCCAGTCATAGGTGAGACCGCCGGACACATCGATGCTCTTCCAGGCGTCGTCACCGTCGAAGACGTTGGCGTAGCGCTCACGGAACATTTCCGGTGTCACGCAGGTGCGCACCGTTTCGGCAACGTCATGCGAGCTCGGCCAGATGTCCTTGAGATAGACCGGCTGGCCGTTGCTTCCGGTACCCAGGGGTTCCGAGGTGATGTCGATCTGCGTCGAACCCGCCAGCGCATAGGCGACGACGAGGGGCGGCGAGGCGAGGTAGTTCGCCCGCACGTCCGGCGAGACGCGGCCTTCGAAGTTGCGGTTGCCCGAAAGCACCGCAGAGGCCACGAGATCGTTCTTGTTGATCGCCTGGCTGATCTCGGTGGGAAGCGGGCCGGAGTTGCCAATGCAGGTCGTGCAGCCATAGCCGACGAGATCGAAGCCGAGCGCGTCGAGATCGTCCTGCAGACCGGCCTTTTCGAGATAGTCGGTGACCACCTGCGAGCCGGGGGCGAGCGAGGTCTTCACCCAGGGCTTTACCTTCAGGCCGAGCTTGTGGGCATTGCGTGCGACCAGACCCGCTGCAATCAGCACACTCGGGTTCGAGGTGTTGGTGCAGGAGGTGATGGCTGCAATGACGACATCGCCATGACCGAGGTCGAAGTCCTTGCCTTCGACGGGCACGCGGGTTGCGGCCTGTCCGGGCTTGTTGAACTCGCCTTCCAGCGAATTCAGGAAGCTCGTCTTCATATCGGTCAGCGCAACGCGGTCCTGCGGACGCTTCGGACCGGCGAGGCTCGGCACGACGGTGCCGAGATCGAGTTCGAGCGTGTCGGTGAAGACCGGATCGGGCATGCCATTCTCGCGGAACATGCCCTGCGCTTTCGCATAGGCTTCGACGAGGGCCACGCGCTCTTCCGAGCGGCCGGTCGCCCTGAGATATTTCAGGGTCTCCTTATCGACCGGGAAGAAACCGCAGGTCGCACCATATTCCGGCGCCATGTTGGCGATGGTCGCGCGGTCCTCAAGAGCGAGGTGGTCGAGGCCATTTCCGAAATACTCGACGAACTTGCCGACAACGCCCTTCTTGCGGAGCATCTCGGTGACGGTGAGCACCATGTCGGTGGCGGTCACGCCTTCGTTGAGCTTGCCGGTCAGCTTGAAGCCGATGACTTCAGGAATGAGCATCGATACGGGCTGGCCGAGCATGGCCGCTTCCGCCTCGATGCCGCCCACGCCCCAGCCGAGAACGGCAAGGCCGTTCACCATCGTGGTGTGGCTGTCCGTGCCGACGCAGGTGTCGGGATAGGCGATCTCTTCCTTGCCGTCCTTCTTCGTCCAGACGGTCTGGGCGAGATATTCGAGGTTCACCTGGTGGCAGATGCCGGTTCCCGGCGGCACCACGCGGAAATTGTCGAATGCCTTGGCGCCCCAGCGCAGGAATTCGTAGCGCTCGCGGTTGCGCTGATATTCGATTTCCGTGTTTTCCTTGAAGGCCGTCGGCGTGCCGAACTTGTCGACCATGACTGAGTGGTCGATCACGAGATCGACGGGGACCAGCGGATTGATCTTGGTCGGGCTCGCGCCGAGGTTCTCCACGGCATCGCGCATGGCGGCAAGGTCGACCACGGCGGGCACGCCGGTAAAGTCCTGCATCAGTACGCGCGCCGGACGATAGGCGATTTCGCGATCCGAGGTGCGGGTCGTGAGCCAGGTTTTCACGGCCTCGATGTCGGTCTTCGTGACCGTGCGGCCATCTTCGAAGCGCAGCAGGTTTTCAAGCAGCACCTTGAGCGAGAAGGGCAGGCGCGACACGCCCTCGAGGCCCTTCTTCTCCGCATCGGGAATGCTGAAATAGGTGTAGCTGCGATTGCCGACCTTCAGCGTCTTGCGGGCGCCGAAGCTGTTGCCGGCTTCCTTCTTCGCAGGCGCCTTCCGGGCGGCGGGCTTTTTCGGCGCGGCCTTCTTCGCGGGCGCTTTCTTCGGCGCGGCTTTCGCTGCCGTCTTGGTAACCGTCGCCTTCTTTGTTGCCGTTGTCTTCTTCGCGACCGGCTTCTTCGCAGGAGCGGTCTTCTTCGGCGCGGCCTTGCGGGCGGCCGGCTTCTTTGCAGCCACGGTTTTCTTCGCAACTGCCTTCTTCGGCGCAGCCTTCTTTGCGGTCGCGGGCTTCTTCGTCACGGCCTTTCTGGCCGGGGCCTTTCTTGCGACCGGCTTCTTGGCCACGGTTTTCTTTGCAACCGGCTTCTTCGAAACAGTCTTCTTTGCGGCAGGCTTTTTCGAAGCAACTGCCTTTTTCGGCGCCGCCTTCTTCGGGGCTGCCTTTCTCGCCGGCGCCTTCTTCGCCACCGTTTTCTTCGCTACGGGTTTCTTCGCCACGGTCTTTTTTGCAACGGGCTTTTTCGCTGCAGCCTTCTTGGGCGCGGCCTTCTTTGCAGCAGGCTTTTTCGCAACCGTCTTTTTCGGTGCGGCTTTCTTCACGGCCTTCTTCACCGTCTTCTTCGCTGCTGCCGTTGTCTTCTTGACTGCCTTCTTCGCGGTCTTTGCCGGAGCAGCCTTCTTCACCTTCGCCGCAACTTTCGCGGCAGGTTTCTTTTTTGCCTTCGCCGATTTGGCCGTCGCCTTCTTCGCCATCTGTCTATGATCCTCGATGATGCGCGGTCCGGGCTGTAAGGGGGGAATGCGGGGACCGTGCGGGGTGCCGCCCGCGCCGTGAAAAGGCGCGAGCATCAATGCCCGATTTCGCCGCCGCTTCTCAGCCTGGAACCTATATGCTTGTCGCGCGGGACTATAATGTCTTTCGCAAGGAATGACCATGCTTCGCCCTGAAAAGCGGGCGTGATAATCAGCATCGCACATGATGCAGGGAGATGTGGATGCGGGAAGTGCTCGTCGAAAAAAACGGTCCGGTGACAAGCATTGTTCTGAACCGGCCTTACGCGAAGAATGCCGTCGACAGAGATGCGGCGGATGCACTCTGCGAGGCCTTTCTCGATTTCGAACGCGACGAGGATGCGCTTGCCGGTGTGTTTTGCGGCGCGGATGGTGCTTTCTGCGCGGGCGCGGACCTCAAGGCCGTTGCGACGGGGAAGGGAAATCGTTCCGTGCCCCCCGCAACCGGCGCCGATTTTTCGCGGCTCGCA
>CXWF01001287.1_pt1 | contig 14227 bp, 18 predicted proteins | sample 468421 | NCBI WGS metagenome assembly CXWF01 (sample SAMEA2620812, study PRJEB7988) | marine metagenome | biome: marine biome (ENVO:00000447); feature: surface water layer (ENVO:00002042); material: "saline water (ENVO:00002010), including plankton (ENVO:xxxxxxxx)" | depth 5 m
GGCGCTCGTCCGCCATTATGTCTTCATCACATTCGGCGCCGAAGCCATTGTCGTTCTGTCGCGATATCGCCCGGATATCGAACGGCCGGACATTCTGGCCATGTTGGCCGAAATCATGGATGACGGTCAGGCAAGTTCGGCGCTCTCCGTCATCCCACAGATGGCCTGCGACGGGCCCGTGGCGCTCTGGGCCGCAGCCGCGCAACCGCAACTCTACCGGTACCAGACCATCAATGGCGAAGCGATCCGACGCACGTTTCTCGCCCTTCCACCGCACCTTCGGCGTCACATCGGACCGGGTCTTGCCGCCAAGTTCCTCGCCATAGGCGATACGGTAACGGCCGACACGCTCCAATCCGCCACCGCGCGGGTCTTCGAAACGCCGAGCGCGGACCTCGGCCTCTTGGAAGCGCGACGGGAGCTTTCGGACGGCCGGCCGGATGCCGCCCAGCGCAAACTCGACGACCTGCTAGCATCAGCCGACGACCTTTTGCCGGCGGCCCTCATCGAACGCGTCGAGGCGGCCCTAGCACACGGCGACCCGGTTCCGGACGATCTGATCGCGCTGGTCGAAAGCGTCGGATTCGAGCACAGGGGAACCGAAACTGGCGCGGCGCTCGCGCGGGCCGAAATTCGTGCCCTCGCCTCGGCAGCCCGATATCGCGAGGCTTTCGAAAGACTTGACGGTGCCCGCGCCGATGGCACCGCCGACGGCAAGGTGGCCATCGATCTCAGCCGCGAGGTTTTCGCTTTGCTGGTCATGGACCCGTCCGACGAGGAATTCCTGACACGCAGCGTTTCGCGGATCGGCGAAGCGACAACGTTGCCACCGGAGTTGCGGCGTGACGTCTCTCTCCGCTTCCTCGACCTCGGGTTCCCCGCCCAGGCACGGGCAGTCCTTGGCGGGAGCACGGCGGTTCCGCAACCTGAAGACCGCCTGATCTATGCCCGCATTGCGCTGGCCCAGTCCAAACCGCGAGTCGCTGTCGGTTACCTTGCGGGCCTCGACAACAAGCCCGCCCTGGAACTGCGTGCTGCCGCAATGTCGATGGCCCAAGACCACGCTGGCGCCAGTCAGACCTACGCCGAACTCGGCGAGGAGGGGGAGGCCTTGCGCGAGGCTTGGCGTGCCGGCGATTGGGAACAGCTTGCGCTGGCTGAGGGCACGCCGTTCGGCGCCGCGGGTGCGCTCATGCAGGACATTGATACGCCCCTTGCCGACCGGACCGACCCGCCCTTGGCGCGAAACGAAGCCTTGATCGCGGCGAGCCGGACTGCACGCGCGACGATCGATGCGCTTTTGGTCGGAATAGACGGGAACCCGGATGGGGCAACCGACGACGTTCAGCCAGAATAACCGAATCGCCCAGCCATTACGTTTTGTAAACGCACAGCGCTTATACCGACGCCGACCGGCAAGAACTGCCGCGGAGGACGATATGAGACGAGCCCCCCGGGCCTCTGGCACACGAAACGGCGCGTGGTTCTTGGCGCGCCTCGCCGTCGCTTCCGTCATTGCACTGTGTTTTGCAGCGCTCCCAACCCGTGCCGGTGGCGATGCGTCTGCAATCTGCAATCAGGCGGCCGCCCTCGTCGCGCGGGAAAGTGGCGTACCGGTCGCCGTCCTGAGGGCGATAACCCTGACCGAGACAGGGCGCAGCCGGAATGGCACCACGCAGCCTTGGCCCTGGACAGTAAACATGGAAGGCAAAGGGGTCTGGTTCGAAACGGCTGACGATGCACGCGCGTATGCCTACGAACATTACAAACGCGGCGCGCGCAGCTTCGATGTCGGCTGCTTCCAGCTCAATTACAAATGGCACCATCAGGCCTTCTCCTCGCTCGAAGAGATGTTCGATCCTGTTGCGGGTGGACGTTACGCGGCCGATTTCCTCACGCGTCTGTATGACGAGAAGGGCGACTGGACCGAAGCTGCAGGCGCGTACCATTCACGCACCAAAGAACACGCGGACCGCTACAAGGCCATCTTCGCCGAGCATTTCGCGAACGTGGTCGACAGCCCATTGCCCGAACCGGTTTCCCCGATCCGGGCAGCATCGTCGCCGGTTCCGCCTCCGGCGCAGTCCGCCACCCGCGTGAACACGTTCCCACTGCTAAAGGCCGGGGCGGGCGCCCGTTCGACCGGGTCGCTCGTGCCGCTCGGGCCCTCCTCGACAACAAGGTTGATCGACTTCAATGGCGCTGGTTGACGCGAACGGACCTTCGGGTCGAACGGTCCTCTTCCGGGTCTTCCACCCGACGATCCTGCTGGCGATGGCCCTTATGGCGGTCATCGTCATGATGATCCTTCCGATGCCGGCCTGGGTGCTCGACATCGGCCTCGCCGCGTCCTTCTCACTCGCGATCCTGATGTTCACCGTCACGTTGTTCATCGAACGGCCGCTCGATTTCTCGGCCTTTCCGACCGTCCTGCTGGCGTCGCTGATGCTGCGCCTTTCGCTCAACGTGTCGTCCACGAAGCTCATCATAGGCAACGGCCACACCGGCACCGGCGCCGCCGGAAATGTCATCGAGGGCTTCGCAAGCTTCGTGATGTCCGGCAGCATCTTTCTCGGCCTCGTGGTGTTCGGCGTTCTGCTCATCGTCAACTTCATGGTTATCACCAAGGGCGCCGCGCGCATGGCCGAAGTCGGCGCCCGGTTCGCGCTTGACGGGATGCCCGGCAAGCAACTCGCGATCGACGCCGACGTCTCCTCCGGTGCCATCGGCCATGAGGAGGCCAAGGCGCGGCGTGAGCTCGAGCAACAGGAAACGACCTTCTTCGGGTCGCTCGACGGGGCGTCCAAGTTCGTGAAGGGCGACGCCATCGCGGGCCTGCTCATCACGCTGCTCAACCTCGTGATGGGCCTGGTCATCGGCGTTGCGCTGCATGACATGGAGCTGGGGCGCGCCTTCGAGACCTACGCGATCCTGACGGTCGGCGACGGTCTTGTAAGCCAGATTCCGGCGGTCATCATCTCGATCGCGTCGGCCCTGCTTCTCGCCCGCGGTGGCGCATCCGGTTCCACCGACCTCGCCTTCTTCGCCCAGCTCGGCCGTTACCCCGCCGCGCTTGGTACGGTCGCGGTGCTGCTTGGCCTCTTCGCACTCGTCCCGGGCCTGCCTTTCGTTCCATTCCTCACTGGTTCGGTCGCCCTTGGCTTCGCCGCCTGGCGCGGCACGATCCGCCTGCGCGCGGAAAAGCAGGCGGCTGACGATGCCGAGGAGGCCGCGCAACCTGCCCCGCGCAAGGATTCCCTCGGCGACGTGCTGGACCTCGACGACATCCATGTCGAATTCGCTTCGGACCTCGTCACGATGGTGCTCGACCCCTCCACGGGCCTCGACGCGCGCATCGCGAACATGCGCAACCATGTCGCCGCGACCTATGGCCTGATCCTGCCCGAGATCCGGCTGACCGACGATCCAAGCCTGCCGACGGGCAATTACGTCATCCAGATCCAGGGCGTCGAGCAGGCGCGGGACGTGCTTTTCCCCGGTCGCGCACTCGCCATTATCTCGGGCCAGGAGATCGACATGCCGCCCGGCGAGACGGTGAACGAACCGGTTTATGGTGCCCCCGCGCGCTGGATCGCGACCGATGCTCAGGAGGACGCGGCGATGCAGGGCGCCACGGTCGTCGCGCCGACAGAAGTGCTCGCCACCCACCTGCTGGAAGTCATGAAACGCAACTTCGCGCGTCTGCTGACACTCAAGGGCCTGCGCCTGCTCCTCGCTGAATTCACCAACCTCTCCGACCCGGTGCGGGCCGAGGCGAACCAGCGGCTTCTCGATGAACTGATCCCTGACAAGGTGCCGGTCGACCTTCTCCTCTCGGTTCTGCGGCTTCTGCTGGAAGAACGCGTGTCGATCCGCAATCTGCCCCTGATCCTCGAGGCGACCGCCGAAGGCCGCACCGCCCTCCCGACGCCCGAAGCGATCTGCGAGCATGTGCGCCAACGGCTCGGGTTTCAGCTGGTCGCGGACGTCAAGCGCGAAGACGGGACCCTGCCGCTCGTCCAACTGGCGCCGGAATGGGAAGAGTCGTTCCTGACCTACCAGATGGACGGCGACCGCGGCAGCGACTTGGCCCTGCCGCCCGACCTGTTCAACAAACTCGCCTCCGGGCTGGCCGAACGCATCGCGCAGGCGGGCGAGCGCGGCATTTACCCGGCGGTCGTCACGTCGGCCCGGCGGCGGCGGTTCCTGCGCACAGTCCTGACCGCAAAGGGTCTGGCCACACCCGTATTTTCCTTCGACGAGATCGGAACCGACGCGCGCCCGTCGCTCGTCGGCATGGTGCAGATGTGATCGGAGAGGTCGCGTCCCTGTTCGAAATCGGAGAGGCCGTGCTTCTCGCCACCTTCGCCACCTTCCTGCGCGTGGGCGCGGCAGCCGCCCTGTTGCCGGCATTCGGGGAACGGCTGGTGCCCGCCCGGATCCGGCTCGGCGTCGCCGTGTCCTTTACCGCCATCGTCGGCCCGGCGGTCAACGCACAGTATGCGCCCCTTGTCGCGCAGGGCGGTATGCCGCTCTGGCTCGGGGCCGAGGTGCTCGCGGGTCTCGCCATCGGGATCAGCATCCGGCTCTTCGTGATGGCGCTTGAGATCGCAGGCACCATCGCCGCACAATCCACGTCCCTGTCGCAGATCTTCGGCAATGCCGCGGTCGAACCTCTCCCCGCAATGGGCCACATCCTTGTTCTGGGCGGGCTCGCCCTCGCGGTCATGTTCGACCTGCATGTGCGCATCGCCGAGGTCCTGATCGGCTCCTACGACGTGTTTCCGCCCGGACGTATTCCCGGGTCGCAGCTCGTCATGGAATGGGGGGTCGGCTGGATCGGCAGCGCCTTCGCGCTCGCCTTCACATTGGCCGCACCCTTCGTCATCGCCTCGCTCATCTATAACGTGGCGCTTGGCGTCATCAACCGCGCCATGCCGCAGCTCATGGTCGCCTTCGTCGGCGCACCCGCGATCACGGCCGGCGGTCTGATCCTGCTGGCACTGACCGCCCCGTTGATGCTTGAGACGTGGCGCGACGCCTTTCTCGCCTTCCTCGACGCCCCCTTCGGAGCGCCGTGATGTCCGACGAAACCGCCGCTGCCGACAAGGAACACGAGCCGACACAGAAGAAGCTCGACGATGCCCGCAAGAAAGGCGAGTTCGCGCGCTCCGCCGACCTGAACACCGCCATCGCCTATTTCGGGCTGCTCGTCGCGGGCTCGGCCATCGGGGCCACGTCACTCGCCGGACTGGGCGAGGCTTTAGCGGGTCTTCTGCGGCACGCCGGCCCATTGGCGTCGGACGCCTTCTCCGGCGGCGGCCGGTCTTTCACAGGCACCCTGCTGGGCGACGTCGCCGCGTCCATCGGCCCGCTATTCGCGATCCCCGCCATCGCGGTCCTTCTCGCCATCATCGCGCAACGTGCCTTCGTCGTGGCACCTGAGAAACTGGCGCCGAAGCTGTCGCGCATCTCGCCGGTGTCGAATGCGAAGAACAAGTTCGGGCGTGCGGGCCTGTTCGAATTCGCCAAGAGCTTTGCCAAGCTCACGATCTATTCCTTCGTCCTCGGCATCTTCCTGTGGCGCCGGCTGCCCGAGATGCTGGGCACGATCGGCCTGACACCCGGCCTCGCGACCGCTGTGCTCCTCGACCTCTGCCTCGATTTCCTGCTCATCGTTCTGGTCATCGCCGGGGTAATCGGCGGGATCGACCTGATCTGGCAGCAGCAGGAACACCTGCGCAAGAACAGGATGTCGCGCAAGGAGGTCATGGACGAATCCAAGCAGAACGAAGGTGATCCGCACCTGAAACAGGCCCGCCGCCAGCGCGGCTACGACATTGCGATGAACCGGATGCTCTCGGATGTTCCTGAGGCCGACGTGGTCGTCGTGAACCCGACGCATTACGCCGTGGCTCTGAAATGGTCGCGGCTTCCCGGCGCCGCGCCGGTCTGCGTTGCGAAAGGTGTGGACGAAGTCGCGGCCCGAATCCGCGAAACCGCGCAGGAGGCCGGCGTGCCGATCCACCGAGACCCGCCGACCGCCCGCGCGATTCATGCCACCGTCGAGATCGGCGAGGAGATTCGGCCTGACCAGTATCAGGCCGCTGCGGTCGCCATCCGCTTTGCCGAGGAAATCCGACGCAAGGCACGGGCGCGCGGATGAACCGGCAGGCACTTCACGGGATGGCGGACATCACGCGCATGATCCTCGACAAGGAGCTGTCGCAGCTGCGCGCCCTGTCGGACGGGGCGAGCGCCTTGGCCGACAGGATCGCAACCCTCGACGCCGAGAAGGCCCGACTGCTGGCATCAGCGCAAGATGGCAACGCGGCCGAACAGATCGGTGCTTGGCTCACATGGGCCCGGCGCGAGCGCGCGGCCCTGTCACGCGCCCTAGCCGACCTTCGTTCCAAACAGGAGCGGCAGCGCAAAAGCGCGCAACGCGCCTTCGGGCGGGCTGACGTTCTGGAGCAGCTCGGCGCGACGCTGAAGGCCGACGAGCGCCAACAGGCACAACGCCGGGCAAACGAAGGGCGCTGAGCCCGCGTCAGGTATCCTGCCGCGCAATATCTGTGATAAGGACATCGACCACCATCGGTCCGAGCAGCCCACGCGCCACCTCGGTCAACGCGGTGCGCAAGGTCTGCATGTTCGGCCCCGCCGTGAAAGCCCCGTCGAAGCCGCCTGCATTCGCGTGGTCGAACAGGACTTGCAGGAACGCATCGCGCAGCTTGGGCTCGCGTTGATAGACGCCCTCGCGGCTGCCCTGCTCGACTTCCACGGAAATCGCCATCACGACGAGAGCGGCCACGCTTCCGCCTTTCATGACCGGAATGACGAACTGGTTGTTGATCTTGACGAACTCGGTCGTCGAGGGCTCGTCGTCCTCTTCCGGCTCCGCCACGGCACTGCGGACCGGTGCCGGGCTGCCGTCACCGCAGGGGTCGATGGACACGACCGGCTCCGGTTCGGGCCGCAGCATGAGGCCCGCGCCAACGCCGCCGCCAAGGCCGATCAGCGCCAGCAGGAGAGGAAGGATCTTGCCCATCAGCGCCCCGTCAGAACGGCATCACGATATCGGTCACCTGCTGACCGATACGCGGTTGCTGGACGTCTGTGATCTGGCCGCGCCCACCATAGGAAATCCGGGCCGAGGCGATCTTGTCATACGCAATCTCGTTCTGGCGCGAAATGTCCTCGGGCCGGACGTAGCCGGTCACCAGAAGTTCGCGCAGTTCGAAATTCACGCGCACCTCCTGCTGCCCCTGGATCTGTAGCACGCCGTTGGGAAGCTGGCCGATCACGGTGGCCGCCACGCGCAGCGTGAGTTTTTCGTTCCGCCGCGTCGATCCGTCGCCTGCCGAAGCCGAGGACGAATTCGTCGAGACGTTCGGATTGATCCCGGTCTGCTGAAACGGCTGCCCCTCGAGCACGCCGAGGTAGCTTTCGACCGACATGCTCTCGGACCCCGACCGGCCACGTTCCGAGGAGTTGGAAAACTCCGCCTCGTCGTCGATCTCGATCACGACCGTCAGAATGTCGCCCGTCTTCTGTGCCCGACGGTCGCCCAGCAAGGAATGCTGGTTGCCGGACCAGAGCGAGGCATTGTCCGCGTCGCGACGCGCCGGCAGATCGGTCGGCAGCGCGGCCACTGTCATCGCGTGGGTTTCGGCCGAGGCCGTGATCGGGCTCATGTCAGGCGTCTGCCCGATCTTTTCGACCCGGTCACAGGCCATGAGTGCCGCCAGCGCGGCAGGGGGAAGTGCAGCGAGAAGTCGCATCTGGTTCGTCCTTGTCAGTTCGTCATTCGTGTCGCGGAAAAAGCCCGGCCGGGCGGTGAGACCGTGACCGTCCCGTCCTCCAGAACCCGCCCGCTGATCACGGCGTGCGAGGCCAGGTTCATCACCCGCAACATGTCGCCGACCCCGGCGCGGCCCAGCGCCCGGCCCTCGGCCATGATGCGCATGGTCCCGCTGTTGTAGATCACCGGGACAACCTGATTGCGGTCGATGATCGCGGGCGGCCCGAGGTCTTCGATCCGCACGGGGCGCCCGGCGTACAGAACGCCGCGCGACTCCAGCCCCAGCACCTCGTCCAGCGTCCGGTAGGTGCCGACGACATCGCCCTTGGCAAGCGTCACGTCCGCCGGGCCGATGATCGATTGCGCCCGAAGCGTGCGCGCGGCGATCACGGTGTCGGCCGAAACGGGGGCGGCGGTCATGGCCGCGAGGATCAGGACAACGAAGCGCATCAACGCACCTGCGTCGTCGCGCTGAGCATCTGGTCGGCCGCCGTGATCACCTTGGAATTGAGCTCATAGCCGCGCTGCGCCTCGATCAGTTCCGTGATTTCGCGCACAGCATCCACCGAGCTCTGCTCGAGGTATCCCTGCCGCACCGTGCCCAGCCCTTCATCCCCCGGTTCGCCCACGAGGGGCGGCCCCGATGCCTCGGTCTCAAGGAAATTGTTCGACCCGATCGCCTCGAGCCCCTTGTCGTTGGTGAACTGCGCCAGCGTGAACTGGCCCAGCAGTTGCGCTTCGACCTGGTCGTCGAAATAGGCGTAGACCTCGCCATTGGCATTGATCGAGACCGAGCGCGCCTCGGTCGGGATCGTGATTTCCGGCACGACCGGAAAGCCGTCCGACGTCACGATCAGCCCGTCCCCGGTCAGTTTGAGACCGCCGTCGCGCGTATAGGCCGCGGCCCCCGACGGCAGCGTCACCTCGAAGTAGCCTTTCCCCTCGATCGCCATGTCGAGCTCGCCGTTGGTCTGCACCAACGCGCCCTGCTGCATCATCATGGTGACGGCAGCGGGCCGCACCCCAAGGCCCAGTTGAACCCCTGTCGGCAACACCGTGCCGTCGGTCGCGTTCACCGTGCCGGGCCGCGTCATCTGCTGGTAATGCAAGTCCGCGAACTCGGCGCGCCGCGCGTTGTAGCCCGTCGTGGACATGTTCGCGAGGTTGTTCGAGATCGTCTCGACCCGCATCTGCTGGGCCAGCATCCCGGTGGCAGCAATCTTGAGCGCGCGCATGGTCTACTCCTTTCAACCGCCGAGCGTGCGAAGCACACCGCGGATACGTTCGTCTTCGCGTTCAAGGAACGCCTGCCCCTGTTCATAGGCGCGCTGGATTTCGATCATCCGGGCGATTTCGCCGACCGCATCGACGTTGGAATTCTCCAGGAACCCCTGAAGGATCACGGCCCCCTCGATCACGGGAACGGTTCCGCCGGGCACCTCGAACCGCACCCCGTCGCGGTGCCGGATGTCGTTCGGATCGGCCGGAAGGAACAGGCCGAGACCTCCGACCGGATCACCATCGGCCGACACCGTCCCGTCCGCCGCCACGGCGATCTGCGCGTCGGGCGGAACGAAGATCGGCGCGGCGCCACCATCGAGGAGGCGAAAACCATCCGGTGTCACGAGTTCACCCGCCTGGTTCGGCGTGAAACTCCCCGCCCGCGTCAGCATCGGCCCCATCGGGCCCTCGATCATGAAGAACCCGTCGCCCTCTATGGCGAAGTCGAAGCTGCCCCCGGTCTGGGTGAGCGGCCCTTGTTCCATCCGCGTGTCGCGCACGTTGGCCGTCGCCATTGACAGCGAGGGATCGTCTGCGCCCAGCGCGGCCACGAACTCGGAAAAGATCACGCCTTCGCGGCGGTATCCGGTCGTGGACGCGTTGGCGATATTGTTCGCGACGGCCTGCATTTCGGCCAGAAGCCCGGACTGCCGCGTGAGCGTTGTGTAGCCTGCATTGTCCATTTCAGCCTCCCGCGATCAGGGGAATGATCGTGGACTGGAAAAAGCTCACGAGCGTCGAGGACATGAAGCTCATCGACACCCAGAACACCGCGAGAATGGCCGCGAGCTTGGGTACGAAAGTCAGCGTCATTTCCTGGATCGAGGTCAGTGCCTGAAACAGGCCGACCGCGACGCCCGAAACCAGCGCCACGGCAAGAATCGGGGCCGAGACGATCACCGCGTTCCAAAGCCCGGCGCGCATGGCATCGAAAAAGATGGCCTCACCCGTCATATCGGCATCCTCAGGATTTCCTGATAGGCTTCGACCACCTTGTTGCGCACGGTGACAGCGGTCTCGACGGCGAGCTCGGTCTGGGCGAGCGCCTGGACGAGCGCATGGGGGTCGGCCTTGCCCGTCATCGCGTCGAGCGCTGTCTGCTCCCCGTTGCGAACGGTCTGTTCGAGGGATTCTGCCACCTTGGAGAAGGACGACGCGTCGCCCGCCTCCGCCCCGCCCGGTCCGGGCTTCGGCTGGGTCGCCGGGCGGGTAGAGACGTATCCCTGCGTCGCAAGTGCTGATTTCAAATCCATTCTGGACCCTCCTAACGCCGGAGCAGATCGAGCAGGCCCTTGGACATCTGCCGGGCCTGATCGAACATCTTGAGGTTCGCCTCGTAGCTGCGCTGCGCTTCGCGCGCGTCAGCGATCTCGACCACCAGATCGACATTGGAGCCGTCGTAGTAGCCTGCGGGGTCCGCCATCGGATGCGACGGATCGTAGATTTTCGGCAGATCCCGCTGGTCGAGCCGCACGGGGCCGGTTTCGACCAGCCCGGTGTGGTGCCCGCCTTCGACATGTTCCTCGAAGGCGACGACTTTGCGCCGGTACCCCGGCGTATCGGTATTGGCGATGTTTTCCGACACGAAGCGCAGGCGGCCGGCCTGTGCCTGCATGCCGGATGACGCGGCCTTGATGGATTGCATGAGGTCCGACATCGCCTATCGCCCTCCGTTGACCGACGTGCGCATGATGTTCAGCGCGGATTTATAGATGGCCAGGGCGCGGTCATGTTTGCCCTTCACACCGGCGGCCTCCATCATCTCCTGCTCGAGAGATACGGTATTTCCGTTGGGCGATGTGGCGCCGGATCGCGTGGTAGTGAGGCGTGTGAGGTCGACCGGGTCCGCAACGCCCGCGTCACCGAAATGCCCCGGCCGCGTCGCGCGCATCGTGCCGCCGGTCCCGGCCTGATAGCTTTGTTCGAACGGCGCAAGGTCGCGGGCGCGATACCCCGGGGTATCGGCGTTCGCGATATTTTCGGCAATAGCGGCCTGCCGGGCGGCAGAATGCACCGCGAGGCCCTGCGCCATGCGAAAGATTTCCAGTTTATCGAACATCGGGGCTTCTCCCTCGATCTGCTTAAACCCCGGCTTAACGGTGATTCCTTTAGAAACGGTTTTCAAAGACGCAGAAACAGGGCCGCAGAATGCCGTACATTGGGTTCGAACACCTGGATGCCGAGGTTCGCGCGATACATCCGGCCCATGATATCGGCCGGGTGGACCGGATCGGGCGCGGAACGATCGAAGTGTCGGGCCTTTCCCATGTGGCCGCGCAGGGCGACATGGTCGAAATCGACACGCCGGGGCAGGATGTGCGCCGGGGCGAGGTTCTGGGGCTCGGGCGCGACAGGGTCACGGTCCTGCCGGACGGCGACATCGACGGGTTGCAGATCGGCGCCGCTGTCACCCTTGTCGGTCAGGGCCGCATAGCACCGGACGACAGCTGGATCGGACGCGTCGTCGATCCGTTCGGGCGCGCCCTCGACAACCATCCGATCTTTCGCGGCCCCACGCCCCGCGCCCTGCGGGGCAGCCCACCCAACCCGACCGCCCGGCGCGCCCTCGGGGACCGCCTCGAGACCGGGATGCGCGTCTTCAACACCCTGCTGCCCATCGTGCGCGGCCAGCGGATCGGCCTCTTCGCTGGATCTGGGGTGGGCAAGTCAACGCTTCTGGCCAAGCTCGCGCGCGGAATTCACGCCGACATCGTGGTCATCGCGCTCATCGGCGAGCGTGGACGGGAGGTGCGGGAATTCGTCGAGCGCGTCCTCGGGCAGGAGGGCATGCGCCGGGCGGTCGTCGTGGCGGCGACCTCGGACATGTCACCGTTGGCGCGGCGGCGTTGTGCCCTGACGGCCATGTCGGTGGCGGAGCATTTTCGCGACAACGGGCGCCATGTCCTCTTCCTCGCCGACAGCGTGACCCGGTTCGCCGAGGCACACCGTGAAATCGCGCTTGCGGCCGGCGAGGCGTCGTCGCTGCGTGGCTACCCTCCGTCGACCGCGCACCAGATCACGGCGCTATGTGAGCGTGCCGGTCCCGGCGCTGGTGCGGCCGGAGACATCACCGCGGTCTTTTCGGTTCTCGTCGCCGGGTCCGATATGGAAGAGCCGGTCGCGGACATCCTGCGCGGGGTTCTGGACGGCCACGTCGTGCTCGATCGTCAAATCGCCGAGCGCGGCCGGTTCCCGGCGATCGACCTTCTGCGCTCTGTCTCCCGCGCCCTTCCCGGCTGTGCGAGCGAAGCTGAGAACACGCTGATCTCTGCCGCGCGGCAAAGATTGGGCACCTACGACCGCTCCGCGATGATGATCCAAGCCGGGCTGTATGCCCACGGGAGCGATCCGAACCTCGACACAGCCATCGACAGCTTCCCGCAGCTCGACGCTTTTCTCTCTCAGGACGAACCCGAAGACGTTGCCGCCAGCTTCCGCGCACTCGCGGGATGCCTCATGCCTGAGCCCGCACAGGAAGGGACGACGTCTGAGTGATTGCCTCCGAAGTTCGGGTCAGCGGATGCTTTGCAGGAGCGTCAGCGCGATCGTGCCGGAACTCATGCCGCTTTGCCCCTCAGCGATCTGGGACCGGACAAGGAACAAACGGTTGAGTTCTTCCAATCGGTCCGGTTCGGCGAACTGACTGATTTCGCCGTCGCCAAAGACCGCGCGCGCCTTATCCCGAAACTCTTCGACCTGCCGGTCGATGTCCAAGGCTGCGAATGAGGACGGCAGGCCCAATGCCGTCTCGAATACCCGGCGCAGCGGTTCGTTCCCCATCACGCTGAACCATCGCCCGTTCCCGGACGTGTCGCTCGCAACGATCTCGCTCAGGTCCCTCTCCAGGCTGAGTGCGAGTCGCATACTCGCGTTCTGCTCCCCAACCGCAATCTCGAACTGGCGCGTCATGTAGCGCCCGGTCATGCTGTCGGCGAAATCGGACAACTGAGTATTCGGCGGCTCAAGGTCGAACCCGAACGCCTCAGTCAGCGCGAGGTAGCGCTTGTCGACCATGCGATTGGCGAAACTGTCCGGATTGAGCGACCCCTCCTCCAGAACTTTCCGGATGTAGGCCTTGTTCGGCAAATCGTCGTCGAGTCCGAAGGCACCCAGGGCGACCTTCATCAGCCGGTAATCCCCGACCAGGTCCTCGGCCGTCTGGACCTTGCCGATGTTCTCGGCGAAGTACTCAACGTCCCGCTGGATCGCGGGCGACCGGTCGAAGGCGGCCTGCTGGGCCTCGCGCGTGCGCTCCAGAAAGGCCCAACCGGCCGTACCGCCGAAGGGGATGACCGGCTGAAAGCTCACTCCGCGCGCCCCGCCGCCATCAGGCGTTCTTCGCGGGGCAGAAGCGTGCGCAACGACTTGAGCGCCTGATAAAACTGCCCCTCACCAATCGCCTCGGTCGCGTGGGACATCTGCGTGCGGCTGTCATGGTCGGTCAGAACCTGGCTCAGCTGCTCGATCCCGCGCAGGAGTTGCAGCCGCGCCTCATCGGGATCGGCATCGCCGGACAGTACGAGCTGCGCGATGTAGCAGACCCGGCGCACCGGCGTGTTGACCTCTTCAGGATGGATGGCATCACGCAGACGCAGGATATTCGCGCCGGGCGTGATGATGGACAGGCGGGACCGGCGGTCGCCGTTCTCGATCACCGCGCCGTTGACGAGGACCCTCTCCTTGGGTCCGAGTTTGAGGACCAGCCCGCTCATGCCGCCTGCTCCTTGGTCCGCAGGCCGCGCATCACGGCCATGTTCACCTCAAGAAGAACCGCAACATCCTCCTCCTGCCTCAGCACCTTGCGCGAATGCTGCGCTGTGAATTCCGAGAGATAGAAAATGCGGGCCCGAAGGTCTTCGGGCAGCCCGTTCTCACGCTCCGCCACATCGGCGGCGAGCATCGTCCAGAGCTGTCTGTTGAGATGGAGGGCTTCTGCAAGCCGGGCAAAGCCGGGCCGGCCCAGTTCGGACGCGGCCTTCAACCGCCGGGTCACGCGCGCGAATGCTTCGTATTCGGTGCCGCGCGGGGTGCGGATCGGGGCCTGATTCGTGGCGTAGGCCGTTTTGGCCATGTTCATTGCGTTCACGGGAATTTCCTTCCGGTCGCGGGTGGATCACGATGGAGAAACGGGGGGCCTTTTTG